>Ga0164315_10002906_pt1 | contig 13237 bp, 11 predicted proteins | sample GuaBasSedimGuay6_FD_113737 | JGI IMG/M metagenome (GOLD analysis project Ga0164315, IMG submission 113737) | Subseafloor sediment microbial communities from Guaymas Basin, Gulf of California, Mexico - Guay6, Core 4569-2, 0-3 cm | ecosystem: Environmental > Aquatic > Marine > Hydrothermal vents... | reverse complement strand
TGTATGAGTCTGGAGGTTGCTTCTTTCTTCATCGCTTTTTCATAGTGGACACCACCGGCATTCTCCTGCCCTATTCTGGATGCATCAAAACTATAGGCAATGATATTGTTTTCATCATAAAGGGTAACCATCTCCACATTAAAACTATGCAATGTAGACCGGATAACTTTGTCCATTAAAAGAAATTGTTCTTTTTCCCGCAGTCTGACCTCGCCATGTCGGACTAATATAGGGAGCATAAATCTGGAAATGATCTGGTGGTTAAGGTTTTCAACAAGGACAGAAGCATATTCTTTACTCTTTTCAAGAAGAATATTTCTGACCCAGTGTGCATTCAAAGCTGAGATAATAATCGTTGCTGTAAACATAATCACAAGGGAAGAGAATGTGAAAAATTTGACCAGTCTGAACGGTTTAATAATTCGTGATTTATTAGTTTTTTGTAACATTTATTTCACAATTTTTAGATTTTTAAATTCGATCATCTTTCTTATTTTTTGTTATTTATTTGACAAAAAACATGATAGTGCTTGACTTTACAGCAATATCATATCAAAGTACAGCAATATTGATTGTAGATATCAATATAAAAGAGTGTTTGTTGTATGGACCCAGGTAATATTGGTTTTATCTAATTGTTGTGGAAGTATATGATATTTGGAAAAAAAGATCATCTTGTCGGTCTGGATATTGGCTCTTCTTGTATTAAAGTTGCTGAGATCAAAGTAACTGGAAAAGGGCTTGTTCTACACAAATTCGGTTATGCTCAGATTGCGCCGGGTACCATTGTTGAAGGCAGGGTCGCTGATATGGAGAGCCTTGCTAATGATATTCGTGTTCTTTTTAAATCACAGAAAATTCGTGAGAAAAATGTTGCAATTTCAACAGGCGGCCATTCGGTCGTAATAAAGACAATCACTACAGCAAGCAAACCTGAGAAAGATCTTCATGATACAATATATTCTGAAGCCGAACAATACATCCCCTATGATATTGATGATGTCAATATTGATTATCAATCGATAGGAGAAAGTGAGTTTTCTGCTGATCAGATAAACGTATTGCTCGTAGCAGTTAAAAAAGATCTGGTGGCTGAGTATATTGATTTGATTCATATGGCCGGACTTAATCCAAAAATAATTGATGTTGATACCTTTGCGCTTCAAAATACCTATGAAATACTGCCATATGAAAGCCAGGAAAAAATAACTTTGTTGATTGATGTCGGGGCATCAAAAACTTCATTAAATATATTAAAGGCGAACTCATCTTTAATGATGAGAGATAATGTATCGGGAACAAATCAGATTGTAGAAGAAATCTCTACTCAATTTGATGTGACTATCGAAGAAGCGGAGCAAGCAGTGAGTGGGGAGGCAAATGATATTGTCAGTCAGGATAAAATTCAGGAGATAAGTTTGAAAGTTGCACAGTCATGGTGTTCTGAAATTTGTGAAGTGGTGAATACTTATCAAACCGGTTCTAATGATGAAAAAGTTGAAAAAGTTATATTAAGTGGTGGTGGTGTTTTTACTCAAGGTTTTAGAGAGTACCTTTTATCTGAGCTTGATGCAGACGTGTCAATAATTAATCCGTTTGAAGCTTTGATTGTAAATGAAAAGAAATTTTCAGACTCTTTTATAACCAAGGCGGGCCCCCTGGCACCAATAGCCATAGGGCTTGCATTACGAAGAGTGGATGATAAATGATAAGAATTAATCTTTTACCATTTAGAGTTGCGAGAAAGAAAGAAAATATCAGAAAACAGATATCTATCTTTCTATTGTTGATTCTTTTAACTGCAGTAGTACTTGTATGGTACACACGGGTTATGAATAACCAAATTTTAATTGTAAAAGAAAAAACAAAACAGATAAATGCTCAAATTTTAAAATATAAAGAAAAGGCCGACCGGGTAACTAAAATAAAAAAAGATCTGAAAGTTCTTAAAGAGAAACTTGAAATTGTATCTTCGTTGCAAAGACAAAGAGAAAAACAGTTGATTTTATTTGACGGCATGACAGACCTTATTGTTCCCGGACGAATGTGGATTGAAAGCTTTAAAACAGATAAAAATACGGTTACAATCAAAGGAATTGCCTTTGATAATCCTACAATTGCTGATTTTATGGAAAAACTTGAAAACTCATTACTTTTTAGTAAAATTGATTTAAAAGCGGCAAAAATGAAGAAATTCAAAGATGGTCTTATGTTAAAATCATTTGAGTTGCTTTGTAGAAAAGAAAAACCCAAAAAAGAAAAAAATAAGGATTCAAAATAAGGCTGGAAATGAGCAAGGAAAAAAGTAACATAGAGGCCGCGAACAAAAAAAGTGCAATAAACGAGAAGCTGAGCGTCTTTTTTGATAAAGTCGGGGCACTTACAAAAGTACAGCGCCTGCTTATCTGTCTTGTGACTTTTGCTATCATTGGCGGTGCTTATTATTACTTTGTTTTTATGCCAAAGCATGATGAATTAAAAAAACTCCAACAGCATTACCAGGGCCGGGTAAAGCAGCTTTCAATATATAAGAAAAGAGCATCCGAGATTTTGAAATATGAAAAATTGATGGCTAAGGCGCAGGAAGAATTTAACATTGCAATGAGAGCGCTTCCCGATAAACGTGAACTTCCATCATTATTGACAGGCATTTCCAATGCAGGAAGTGATGCCGGGCTGGCATTTCACCTGTTTAAGCCGGAAAAAGAAATAGACAAAGAGTTCTATAAAGAACTTCCTCTTTCCATAAAGGTAGTAGGAAGATACCACCAGATTACAGATTTTTTCTTTCAAATTATAAGGCTTAACCGGATTGTAAATATTGATAATGTTCATGTGAAAAGTCAAAAAGGTGGTAAAATATTAGAGATGAGTTGTAAGGCGGTTACATATATGTTTGTTGAAAAAAAAGAAATAAAAGATAAAAATAAACGAAAAAGAAAGAAGAAATAGGGATAGATAAAAAAAAGAATTCATGATGATGCCTAAGTCAAAGATAATTTTATTACTGCTTGCATTTGGTTTTATTTTTTTGATCTCTGCATGTGACGATCAGCCACAGGCAACAAAGAGATCAGCACCCGATGAAGTCTCAGGAAAAATATCCCTGCCTGTTGTCCAGAATAAGTCCTCAAAAGATAGTAAACCAAAGGAAGTTAAAAATGATCAGACACCTAAAGGCGAACCCAAGGTAGAGGCTGGAGTAGAAAACGTTCAGCAGGTTTCAGATCAAAAACCAGATGTGCAAAAGAAAGAACATTATGCTTCCCAGGGCAAAATCGATCCGTTCAAACCGCTGATTCAGGATAAACCGGAAGAAAGCAAACCTGTCGTTGATAAGGGACCCAAAAGAATTTTAACCCCACTTGAAAAAATTGAATTAAGCCAAATTCGTCTGGTTGCAGTTATTATTATGAAAAATAAACGAATTGCAATGGTAGAAGAAGCTAATGGCAAAGGATATGAGGTAGGGATTGGCACTTATATCGGGAAAAACCAGGGGAAAGTATCAGAGATTAAGAGTAGCAGCATTGTGATTAAGGAGCTTGTTCAGGATTATAAAGGTAGGCTTAAAGAACAAGTTCAGGAAATAAAACTTCATAAAATTGATAATGAGGGGTAACATGCCTTTTTTTCAAATGGAAAAAATACGAAACATGGTTAAAACATTTAGTTTTTTTTTGATTGTATTCATTATTGCCGGGTGTGTTGCCCAAAAAACCGAAAATGTTAAAACTACCGAACAGATACCATCGGAGACAACAGATAAAACTGCTGTTATTCCGGAAGACAGACAAATTAGTGCTGTCAGCGTTGACCTGCTGGATCAAATTATTGAAATCGAAATTCAGGGAAATCAAAAATTAGTCTATACATCAATAAAGCAGTCCTTTCCTTTTGGAATTGCCATCTATCTTCCTGAAACTACAATTGCTGATGGTTTAAAAACGATTCTGCCGGAAAATAAAAGTATTGGCGATCTGGTTGTAAAGTATGCTGATGAAGAAAAGACAATTGCAAAAGTTGAGATTTTGTTAAAAGAGGATCTAAATTATGAAGTGATTGAAAATGACATCAGTTTGAAGATAGTGCTCTTTGGAATTATGGCAAAGGATGAAGCCGTTGTTAAAACATCTGAATCAACACCGATTGTTGCCATGAAAACAGCACAGAAAACCGTTGTATCTGAAGAAAGTATTATCATTTCAGATAAGACAGCGACAATGACCAGTATTGAGTTTAATACAATGGAGGATGGAAAATCCGATATTGTTGTTCAAACAAACCATCCTGTAAAGTATGATATCACTCAGGATAGTAATGATAAACTGTATTTGAATCTTTATAACACCATCATTCCGAGTTACCATAAACGGCCTCTTTTGACTCAATATTTCAAATCTGCGGTGGAAAGTTTAATGCCGATACAGGTTCCAGGAGAAAAGAAGAACTCTAAAATTGAGATAAAAATAAGGCAGCAGGTTCCCTATCGAATTATTCGGGATCAAAATAGTATTTCAATATTTTTTGAACCGGCAACAATAGAACCACCCGTATTCACTAAAGCCACTAAAAAAGTTATCAGCGGATCTCAAGTTCAAACGGTTAAGGCTGGTAAAGAGAAAACAGGTCTATCTGAAGAGAAGGAAGTGGTGGTAGATAAGATGACAACTCTGGAAGAAGAGATCTTCGGGAAGCAAAAAAAATATACAGGTGAAAAAATCAAGCTGGATTTTTATGAGACTGATATTAAGAATGTATTCAGGATTCTCAGAAGCGTAGGAAGGCTTAATTTTGCCATTGATAAGAATGTTGAAGGAAAGGTAACATTAACCCTCGAAGATCCGGTTCCCTGGGATCAGGTGCTTGATCTTGTGTTAAAGATGAATAATCTTGGGTTGAAAAAAGAAGGCAATGTTATCCGGATTGCAACTTTGAATACACTGAAAAAAGAAGAACAATTATTACAGGATGCCATTGCTGCCAGAAAAAAAACTTTGGAGCAGAAAAAAAGTTTAGAGCCTTTGGTGACGGAATATATACCCATAAATTATTCAGATGCCGAAGTTGATATTAAACCTCATATAGACCAAATTCTCACTAAAGGCAGGGGTAAGCTTACTGTTGATAAACGAACCAATATGCTCATTATCACAGATGTTCAGGGAAAGATTGATCATGCCAGAGAAATTATCTTTCGATTGGACAAAGTTACTCCGCAAATCATGATTGAAGCAAAAGTTGTTGAGGTGTCCAAGAATTTTTCACGTGAACTTGGGCTAGGGTTAAGTCTTTCCCAGACTCAAACAGCTTTTCCAGGCAGGAGTAGTGATTTCCAGGTTGCTTTGAATAACCCGGTTACGGCCCCGATTAATGCAGGTTCTTTCAATTTTTATAGAATTTTGGGGTCTAATTTTTTAAATTTAAATGCACAGATAGCAGCATCTGAAGTAAAAGGCGACGTAAAAATTGTTTCTTCTCCCAGGATTCTTACATTGGACAATAAAAAGGCAAAAATCAAACAAGGCCTTGAATATGCATACCTTGAACGGGATGATGCGGGCGGATCTTCTGTTAAATTTAAAAATATAGATTTATTATTGGAAGTAACTCCCCATGTCACACCGGATAATAGAATTTCAATGACTGTATATTTAACAAAGAATGATATTGACTCTATTACCGACGGAGTTCCGTCTCTTTCAACCAATGAAGCAGAGACTGAGCTTTTGGTGAACAATAATGATACCATCGTCATTGGTGGAATCGTAAAAACATCGACCACTGACAGCAGTACAGGAACTCCGATTCTTTCCGGGATTCCTATTTTGGGCAGGCTTTTCAGAACGGAGATTGATCAGGATAAAAGGAATGAACTCTTAATCTTTATTACACCTTCGATTGTTCAGCTGGACCAGAAACGAAATACATTTACAACAACAGATTAATTGAGCTCAAAAAGTCTTTTTTCTGCTTGTCTTGCCAGGGGAGATGTTTCAGGAACGAGTTTCAGTACAACCTCCCAGGATTTTTTGGCTTTATTAAATTCGTTTAATGCTTCATAAACCTTTGCCAGATCAGAATGAAGTATAGCAGCCCCCGGGTTTTTTATCAGGGCATGATGAAGAAAATTTCTTGCCTTGGTATATCGTGCTGTTTCAATATATATTGATGCAAGGCCATGAACAGCGAATAAAAAATTGGGTTTGATTTCCAGGGACTTTTCAAAGTATGTTTTAGCTTTCCCATACATTTCCTGATGAAAATATACCCATCCAAGATTTGACAAAGGCATTTCAGGGGTGGCATATAAAAGATTCTCGGAAATTTCCTCAAAGCATTGAATTGCAAGCTTCCATTTTTTCTGCCTGAGATATGTTGCTCCAAGATTATTTTTTGCCTGGATATAATCTGGTTTAAGATTTAATGCTTTTTTAAAATGGGTTTCAGCCAGGTCATCTCTGTTTTTTGCCATATAAACAAGACCAAGACTGTTGTTAAGATAGGGGTCATTGGGAATGGTTTCGTAAGCTTCAAGAAGTTGTTTTAATGCAGCAGTATATTGGCCACTATTATAGTATCCTTCTCCACGCCCCTGGGCTGCAACGGCGATCTCTTTTTTGTTCCCTATATCTGGATCTTTAGTCGCGCATGATATTAGAAAAAGAAGGGCAGAAAACAGGCAAATAAGATTTTTCATATGGCATATCCTCTATTGAATGTAGGTCAAATTTTTTGTGGTTAAGATTTTAATTTTTTCTTTTTTTAGATAATCTAAGGCAGTGTCGCTTAATGGTTTAAAAGGAATAAACACTTTGTTTTTGTCTTTAGCAGCATAGAGACCATTAACGGTCTCCACTGTTCCGCCTGTAAAAAAAGAAGGATCCACCCAGGTTGTATATCCAAGATGTATAAATAATTTTTGGCTCAGTTCCAATGGTGTTAATTTTGATGTTATTGAAATAATCTCAAATTCTCTTTTTTGCAGGACCTCTAAGGCCGTTCCATAAACATTTCCAAAATTGATTAACAGGTCTGTCGTATCTTTTCTTAAAACTCGTCCAAAAGATGCTTCAAGGTTTATATTATTGAGCATAAAAGGTATTTTTGCATTTGGAATATAGTCATAATCTGTCTGGGACAGGAGTGTTTCAATAATTTTTTTATATTCAGTGGTTATATTTTTTTTTGGGCTTGTTTCATCACTATTTTTTTTTATTTTATCAATGGTTTCCGATATTAATTGAGTTTTTAAATCCTTCCAATAGGTTTGCACGTATTCAAGCAGCTCATCGTTCACATTCTCACCTGATATAATCAGTATTTTAGAACCGTCATCGGTTTCAATAATCGGAGTTGATGCTAAATCAAGAACCTGGTTTGCGTTGTTTTCTCCTGGAAAGTACATTTTACCACTACTTAAAAGGGTTCCGCCAATAAGTGAAGAATATTTTTTTAATTGAGTCAGTTTATAGGCCTCAATTTTATATTGTTTAGCTGCCTGTTCTTTTTTTTCTTTTTTATCTGGTTTTCCAGATAAAAAAGACTGGAACCATTGCTGTGATTTTATCGACGGGTCAGGTAAGTAAATATCAGAACCTTCTAAAATAATATTAATATTTTTAATATTAGGGTTTGCTAACTGGAATGCTTTTAGTCCTTCCTCCGATATAGCGCCCCCTTTTTTCAAAAAATCTTTATCGATCAGCGTTGAAACAGTTTCTCCTTTTTTAATCTTATGTTCCTGCATGAAAGGTTTTAAATTCAGATCTTCCCGGATCGTTGAAAACTCAATCACTGGAATATCAACATTACCCGTAGATGTCTGATCATAATCTTCCTGGTCTACACTTTTTAACGGAATAAGAATATGAATACCAGGTTCAATCGCATCAATGTTGCTGATTTGGGGATTGATTTCTTTAAAGATGATAATGAAATGGGGAAAATCTTTTTCTGAGATTTCTCCTTTTTTCCTGAAAATCTTATATAACCAGTCATCTTTATTGACGATATAAGGTTCACAAAGGACGTCCTCATCGTTATATTTGAAAATTGAATATCGTTTGTAAGAAGTCTTAACGCCCTTGGCTTCAGAATAGGACAAAAAAGGGGGTGCACCATAAGCATAGAATACTAAAATAGCGAGAATAAATATTTTAAAAAAAATTAATTTTTTCATAAATTATAAAGATATAGTTAACTTTAACCTTTCAGCTATTTTATCGGAAACATCTTGTACAAACTTTTGAAAATCTTTTTTTCCCAGTCGTTTTTTTTGTGATGGTATTATAGTTGGATCATCAGGCAGTATTAAGGACGGGAGGTTGATATTGTCGGGATCAGGATCAATTTTATAGTCTTCAGGTATTTTTGATTTAAAATAGAGATCCTGAAATTCTGAAAATTTAATGGCATGTGCTGTAGCGTTAAGTATGGCAGTTTCTTTATTTGTGACCATGCGTTGCTTAACTGCCTGTACAAGTCCTGCAAGGCATTCTCCTCCCTGGGTACACGCAATGTGTCCATTTCGATTGGCAATAAGCTGCCAATCCATGATAGCCTGCTCTGTTACCTGAACAAAAAATACATGCTGCCGGCCGGCCAGTGTATTATAGTTTTTTGCAATCTGTACAACTCGGGGCATGGAAACCGGATTGCCGATCATAGCAGCCTGGGCAACACTTGGTTTTGTGTCCACAGGTACAAATTTTCTTTTGGTTTCATCGGGTTCAAGATAGTATTGATAGACAGGGTCAGCATGTTCTGACTGGACACCAATAATTTTGGGAAGGCAATCAATGATATCGGCATCATAAAATTTAATAAATCCGTTCATTATAGCTGAAATATTGCCTGCATTTCCAATGGGGACAACGATTGCTTTGTTTTTCATGTCCCATTCAAAATCCTGGGCAATTTCATATGAATATGACTCCTGACCAAGAATTCGCCATGCATTTTTTGAATTTAAGAGCACAACTGAATATTGGGTTGAAAGATGTTCCACAATTTTCATGCAGTCATCAAAAACACCGGGAATCTCAAAAACCTGCGCACCACTTCCTAAAGGCTGTGACAATTGTTGAGAGGTTACCTTTTTATGGGGTAAAAGAACGGCAGATTTGATTAAAGGGCCCAGATAAGATGCATAGAGTGCAGCAGCAGCAGAAGTGTCACCCGTAGATGCACAGACCGCAATTACATCGGATACAAGGTTCTGATCAATAAGATATTTGATGCTTGACATTGCACTGGCCATACCACGATCTTTAAAAGATGCGCTGGGGTTTTGTCCGTCATTTTTATAAAAAAATGTAATTCCTGCCTTTTTTTGCAGGTTTTCGTTGGCCTCAACAACAGGAGTGTGGCCCTCACCAAGATAAATAATAGATTCCAAAGGAATACAGGACCCGATAAATTCATGATACCTGTATATCCCCTTGAGTGCGGGTATCTTAAGCATTTTCCTGAAATCAAAGATTTTCTGCCAGATCGTCCCTGGAATTTTTTTTAATGACGGGGCATTGCGATCATGAATGAGCAGCACCTGATGGCATTCAGGGCAAACATATAACAGTTTCTCAATGGGATATTCAGCAGAGCAGTCAATGCATTTGTAATAGAGCTCTCCTGTAACTTTTGGTATGATATGGGGTTTTATATCATCCGGGAAGTAATCAAGCATCATGTTGAATCACCTTTTGTCCTCCCATGTATGATACTAGGACATCCGGGATAACCACTGATCCGTCCGCCTGCTGATAATTTTCCAAAATGGCTGCAAATGTTCTTCCTACGGCCAGTCCTGAACCATTTAAGGTGTGGACGTATTCAGGCTTCTTTTTATCCTTTCTTCTAAATCGTATGCTGGCACGTCTGGCCTGGAAATCCAGACAATTGCTGCAGGAAGAGATTTCTCTGTATTTGCCCTGATCACCCTGACCCGGCATCCATACTTCAATATCAAAGGTTTTTGTTGCTGAAAAACCTAAATCTCCAGTACAAAGTGTGACAACCTGATAGGGCAGTTCAAGAAGCTGAAGGATTTTTTCGGCATCTGCAAGCAAAGATGCTAGTTCATCAAAAGAAGATTCAGGCGTTGTTAATTTAACCATTTCCACCTTATTAAACTGGTGCTGGCGAATTAAGCCTCTGGTGTCTCTGCCGTATGAACCGGCCTCGGACCTGAAACAGGGGGTATAAGCTGTAAACTTGCAGGGGAGCATTGATTCATCAATGATTTCATTGGCATAAATATTGGTCATGGGAACTTCAGAGGTTGGAATCAAGTAGTAATCCCAGCCCTCAAGCTTAAAAAGATCTTCTTCAAACTTGGGCAATTGACCGGTTCCGGTCATGGCAGCTTTATTCACAATAAAGGGGGGCAGGGTTTCTGTGTAGCCATGTTGAGAAGTATGGATATCCAGCATAAAATTGATAAGTGCTCTTTCAAGTCTTGCACCTTTCCCCAGATAGAGCGGAAATCTAGACCCGGCCAGTTTAGCTGCCCTTGTGAAATCAAGAATACCTAAATCTTCACCAATCTCCCAGTGGGGTTTTACTTTAAAACCAAATTTTTTGGGTTTCCCATGGGTTTTTTCAAGCCTGTTTTCAGTATCATCAGAGCCTATAGGGACATCTTCATGGGGAATATTGGGCAGAGTGATAAGAAAATCATGGATGGTTTCTTCTATGGCTGAAAGCTCTTTTTCAAGTTTTTTTATTGTTTCAGACACAGCCCTCATTTGTTCAATGAGGGAGCTTGCATCTTTTCCGGCTTTTTTTATTTTTGCAATATCATCGGAAACGACATTTCTTTTATGTCTGAGTTCTTCTATTTCTAAAAGTCCGGTTTTCCTTATATCATCATGATTTAAAAGAGAGGTAAAATCTATTTTGGTTCTTCTTTTCTTCATTCCATTTTTAACAAGTTCGAGATTGTTTTTTATATATTTTAAATCCAGCATTTTTTCTTTATATTACCTCTTTTATAATGCTTTAAGTTCTTATCTTGAAAGATTCTTCAACAAGTATAACCTGATACCATGAGGGGTGTAAACAGTCAATGATTATTGCAGGTTGACAATTGTTCTCATGTGGTTAATATTTGCTAAAAACTTTTTTTGTAATAAAAGGGAAAAGAGTAATGGAAGAAATAAAAAATGGGAAAAATAATAATTTAATACTAGTGGCTGAGAGGCTGGAAAATTTCACAGAAGAAGAGCTTGCCGGTAAACTCAAAAAGATTGAGAATAAGCTTTTTGAGTTTGCCAATTTCATGGAATCCCAACTGGTATTTTTATATACCCAGGTAAGTAATGAAATCCCCACACAGGCGATTATTAAAAGAGCTCTGGCGATAGAAAAGTCAGTTGCCTTACCCGTCTTTACCGGTATGAAAAATGCTATCACTCTTTATAAAATTAACAATGATGTTAAAGATCTTGTTACAAGCTCCAATGATATCCTTGAACCGAATATTGGAAAATGTAAAAAAATATCATTGGAAGAGGTTGATATTGCCATTATTCCAGGACTTGCTTTTGATGACAAGGGTGGCAGAATAGGGTTTGGTAATAATTTTTATACTAAGCTGATTACTAAACTTCCTGAAACCTGTAGAAAAGTATCCCTGGCCTATGAGGAGCAGGTTGTAGATCAGATTCAGATGGAATCAAGAAAATATACGGTTGATATTATCATTACAGATAAACGGGTGATTTATAAAATATAATTTTCTTAACCAAAATCATGAATGCTAATGAAAGGGCAATCTTCCTAAAGAGAACCGGGAGGCAGCCCTTTTAATTTTTCCCCGGATAGATGGCTTTGGTAAATTTCTTTAAATCAGGGGCTTTCCCCATAACAATAACAGTATCCTCGGGCTCAATCAGGGTTTCAAAATGGGGATTAAACAGCATTTCTCCGGATGCTTTTCTTATGGATATAATGATGAGATTGAAATCCTGCCTGATTCCGGAATCTTTCAGTGCAATATTGGAATACCTGGAGTGTTTTGGTATAAAAAGCTCATCAATCTGAATGCCGCCTCTTTTTCTGGACAATGCCACCTCAAGGAAACTGCTGACATTCGGTCTTAACAGCTTTAATCCCATGGATATGGCTCCGATATCATATGGAGATTCAACAAAATTTGCCCCGGCAATCATGAGCTTCTTTTTAACATCAGGGCTGCTGGCACGTGCCATAATATAAATATCGGAATTTAGCTGTCTTGCGGTTAAGACAAGGAAAACATTGGCTGTATCAGTTCCAAGTGCCGCAACTAGAAAGGCTGCATTTTCGATGCCTGCTTTTGTTAAAAGATCTTCATCCGATGCATCTCCATGAAGATAATGCATTCTATCCTTATCTAATGTATCAACAAGAGTGTCATCATTTTCAATTACAACAACATCATTTGTCTCCTCTCTTATTAGCTGAGACAATACTCTTCCGATACGGCCGTATCCACAGACAATATAATGATTTTTCAATTTACGGATTTTTTTATCCAATCTTTTTCTCCCTAAAATTGATTGTAACTCACCTTCAACAATGGATTGTACGAGAACACCCGCAATGTATAAAAAATAGCCTACCCCTGCGAGCATCATGATGATTGTAAATATTTTCCCGGTAGGACTTGTTTCATGTACTTCCATAAATCCAACAGTACTCAGGGTTATGGCAGTCATATATGCTGCATCAAGAAACGTCCATCTTTCAATTATCATATATCCTATCACGCCGATGAAAAAAATAATCCAGGAAAGGATAAAAGCCCTGCTGATTTGTTGAAGTCGGTTCATAGGGGTATAAATACTGATCTTAAGGATAAAAATCAAGGTAAGATTACAGGATACAAAAGCAGTGGTGCTTCTTGACGGATATAGTGGTTGCTGGTATTAAGGTGACATGAAAAATGAACCCAAAAAATATGCTCGCCGACGTTGTGAGATGATCGAAAAACAGATTGCTTCAAGGGGGGTAACCGATCCATTGGTCCTTGAGGCAATGTCCAAAGTGCCCAGGCATTTATTTGTCAGTGAGGCCCTTGTTGACAGCGCATATGGAGATTTTCCCCTTCCCATTGGAGAGGGACAGACGATTTCTCAACCCTATATTATTGCAGAAATGACACAGAGCCTTGAACTAAAAGGCCACGAAAGAGTCCTTGAGATCGGTACCGGGTCAGGATATCAGGCAGCTGTTCTGTCCCGGATCGTCTATA
>Ga0164315_10002905_pt1 | contig 13240 bp, 9 predicted proteins | sample GuaBasSedimGuay6_FD_113737 | JGI IMG/M metagenome (GOLD analysis project Ga0164315, IMG submission 113737) | Subseafloor sediment microbial communities from Guaymas Basin, Gulf of California, Mexico - Guay6, Core 4569-2, 0-3 cm | ecosystem: Environmental > Aquatic > Marine > Hydrothermal vents >... | reverse complement strand
TCAATGTGGGGAATTCCGTCTTCAAGATAGCTTTTGGATACGGCTTCAAATCCAAAGGATTCATAAAAATCCTTTAAATACACCTGAGCTCCGATCTGGATATTTTCCCTGGGCCAGGTGCGGTTAATCTGCTCAAGGGCTTTTTTAACCATAACATTACTGATCCCCTGCCCCCGGCTGTTTTTTTTTATCACCACCCGGCCAATACAGACCTGTTTAAACCGTAATCCCGGCGGCAGGATTCTTAAATATGCCAAAATTTCTCCATCTTTATTTTTCCCGAAAAGATGAAGGGTTTCAGGATGTCTGTCCTTGTCGTCAATCTCAGGGTATGGGCAGTTCTGTTCCACCACAAACACGTCGACTCTGAGTTTTAACAGTCCATACAGCTCATCTGTACCAAGTCCTTTAAACGATTTTATGTCCCAGTCAATCTGAATCATTGGTTGTCTTTTTTAGATGCTGTCTTATCCCAGTATGTTTGCTGATTCATTATCATAGCAGATTTAAAATATGGTATTCATCATTGAATTACAAGTCCGGAAAATATCCATAGCAGAATCCCAGTTAATTTTAAATAAATTAATCCGGCATGGGTAAAAAAATAAATAAATTCTTCCTTGTTCAGAAATGCAAAACAGTCTAAACTGCAACTTTATAAACACTCATTCAGTATCTTAGGGACAAACTTAAGGGGTCAATTGTGAAAAAAACGATCATTATACTCATCATCATTGCAATGGCCGGGTTCTGCCTGGCAGATGAAAATTCAATCATATCCACTCATTTTTCTTTAAGGGATACACCAAAGTATGATGGCCCGGGGTTTACCCATTTTGATTACGTAAATCCGGATGCACCCAGGGGTGGGTCCATTACCCTTTCCGCCACGGGCACCTTTGACAGTTTTAATCGATATGCCCAGAGAGGTGATGCCGCCGAAGGAAGTGACCTGCTCTATGACACCCTGATGGTCGCTTCCGATGATGAGATAGATGTGCTCTATCCCTTGATTGCCCAGAAAATAGAATATTCAAAAGACTTTACATGGATTATTTTTACCATCAATGAAAAAGCCAGGTTCCAGGATGGAAAGCCCATTACGGCCCAGGACGTGGTATTTACCTTTAACACGTTCATGACCCAGGGAGTTCCCCAGTTTAAAAGCTATTATAAAAATGTCGATCATGTGGAAGCCCTGGATTCCCTTCGGGTAAAGTTCTCCCTTAAAACAAGCCGGATGGATCTTTTGCACTCACTTGCAGGCCTTGCCATCCTGCCAAAGCATTACTGGGAGACCAGAAATTTTTCCGAGCCCACCATGGAAGTGCCCCTGGGCAGTTCCGGCTTTACAATTGATACCTTTAAAATGGGGCAGTATGTGGTGATCAAACGATTAAAAGACTATTGGGCAAAGGATCTTCCCGTGAACAAGGGCCGCCATAATTTTGATTTTATCCGGTATGACTATTACAAGGATGAGGTAGTTACCCTGGAAGCCTTTAAAGCCGGAGAATTTGATTTCAGGTCCGAAAACGTGGCAACCCAGTGGGCCACCATGTATACAGGGGAAAATTTTGATAAAAAGTATATCATCAAAGAAGAGATCCCCCATGAAATTCCCCAGGCCATGCAGGCCCTGATCTTTAACTCCCAAAAAGAGGTATTCAAAGATGTAAGGGTTAGAGAAGCATTGACCTATGCCATGGATTTTGAATGGATGAACAAGCATCTTTTTTATAACCAGTATACAAGAACCCGCAGCTATTTTCAGAACACGGAATATGAGGCAAAGGGTCTGCCATCCCGGCAGGAAATTGCCTGTCTTGAACCCGTTAAGGACAAAATCCCGCCCCGGGTGTATACTGCTGAATTTCAACCCCCTGTAACGGATGGCAGCGGCAATATCCGGCCCCAGATGAGAATCGCTCTTTCCATCCTCAAAAAAGCCGGCTGGGAAATTGTCGACCGGAAAATGACCCATAAACAGACCGGGAAAATCATGGAATTTGAGCTGCTTCTGTACAGCCCTACCATGGAGCGCATCGCCATCCCCCTTCAGGACAATTTAAAAAAACTCGGCATTACCCTCAACGTCAGGCGGGTGGATACCACCCAGTTTATCAACCGGATGCGGGAACGCGATTTTGACATGATATCCGGCGGGTATGCGGCAAATCCCTTCCCGTCCACCAACCTGAAAATAGTCTGGCATTCAGGATACCTGGACTCCACTTATAATACTGCAGGCGTTCAGGACCCTGCCATTGATTATCTCATAGAAAAAATCGATAAAAACCAGGCCGACAAACAAGCCCTGCTGAATTATGGAAGAGCCCTTGACCGGGTACTGCAGTGGAACTTTTTTGTCATCCCGGAATGGCATTTGAGCAAATTCCGGGTGGCCTATTGGAATCAATTTTCACGACCGGCCATCCGGCCGAAATATGCCATCGGCTTTGTTGACACCTGGTGGATCGACAAAGAAAAACAGGCATCTTTGCCCAACCGGAATATCACACAATAAAGGATAATAATAAAAGAATATCATGGGCTCATACATCCTTCGCAGACTGCTCTTAATCATCCCGACCCTGATTGCCATTGTCACCATCAATTTTTTTATCATCCAGATTGCGCCGGGTGGCCCCGTGGACCAGTTCATTGCAAAGATGCAGGGTCTGGACTCCGGCGTCATGGAGCAGGTATCCGGTGCCGGCAAAACAGAACTTGCACAGACTGACCTCAAGGGGAAAAACTCCTATCGAGGCGCCCAGGGCCTGGACCCGGAAGTGATTGCCGAGATTGAAAAACGATTCGGGTTTGATAAGCCCATCCATGTGAGATACTTTAAAATGCTCAAGGATTTTTTCTTCTTTGATTTCGGTGACAGCCTTTTCAGGGGCAGGTCCGTCATCGAACTGATCGTGGAAAGAATGCCCGTGTCAATCTCCCTGGGGTTGTGGAGCACCCTCATCATCCATCTGGTCAGCATCCCCCTTGGCATTAAAAAAGCCTTAAAACATTCTTCCCGGTTTGACGTCTGGACAAGCACTGTGATCATTGTCTGCAATGCCATTCCTGTGTTTCTGTTTGCCATTCTTTTAATCATCCTTTTTGCCGGCGGCACCTATTTTAACTGGTTCCCCCTGCGGGGGCTTGTTTCCGTCAATTTTGACCAGCTGTCCCTTGTGGGAAAAGTCCTTGATTATTTCTGGCACATGGCCCTGCCTACGCTTGCATTGGTGATCGGCGGATTTGCCACCCTGACCTTTTTAACCAAAAATTCATTTCTAGATGAAATCGAAAAGCAGTATGTGGTGACAGCCAGGGCCAAGGGCCTGACGGAAAACAAGATTCTTTACGGCCATGTTTTCAGGAACGCCATGATCCTTGTCATTGCCAGTTTCCCATCGGCATTTATCGGCCTTTTTTTTACCGGATCCATGCTCATCGAAGTTATTTTTTCTCTGGACGGCATGGGACTTTTAGGATTCCAGGCCACGCTCCAGAGAGATTTTCCCCTCATGTTTGCAACCCTTTACATCTTCACCCTCATGGGCCTGATATTATCAATTATCAGTGATATCACCTATACCATTGTCGACCCTAGAATTGATTTTGAAAAAAGGTGATACCCATGCCGAAAATTAATCTAACAAAAATAAACCGGGAAAGATGGAACCGGTTTCGTGCCAACAAACGCGGATACATCAGCCTTTACCTGTTTGGTTTCCTTTTTTTCATCACGCTTTTTTCAGAACTCATCGCCAATGACAAACCCCTTTTGATCTATTATGATGCAAGTTTTTACTGCCCCCTGGTCAAAGAGTATGCAGAAACTCAATTCGGCGGGGAATTCGAAGCCCCGGCCGATTATAAGGACCCCTATGTCATAAAGCTGATCAATGAAAAAGGATGGATGATCACTCCTCTGATCCCTTTTTCCTATAACACCATTAACTATTATCTTGAGGGGCCTGCCCCGTCCCCGCCGTCAAGAACCAACTGGCTCGGGACGGATGACCGGGGAAGGGATGTTATGGCCCGGCTTTTATACGGGTTCAGGATTTCCGTGTTGTTCGGCCTGACCCTGACCCTCTGTTCCTCCGCCATCGGGATTATGGCTGGGGCGGTGCAGGGCTACTACGGCGGTTCCATTGATATTTTCGGCCAAAGGTTTATCGAAATCTGGTCAAGCCTTCCCACGCTCTTCCTTCTCATCATTCTTTCCAGTGTGGTCCAGCCCAATTTCTGGTGGCTTTTGGGCATCACCCTGATGTTCGGATGGATGTCCCTTGTGGGCGTGGTAAGAGCAGAGTTTTTGCGGGGCAGAAATTTTGAATATGTGACAGCAGCAAAGGCTTTAGGCTTAAGCGATGCCAAAATTATTTTCAGACATGTCCTTCCCAATGCCATGGTGGCTTCCATCACCTTTATGCCGTTTATCCTGGGCGGCTCCATCACCACTCTCACCTCCCTTGATTTTTTAGGGTTTGGCCTGCCCGTGGGGTCTCCTTCCTTAGGAGAGCTTTTAGCCCAGGGCAAAGCCAATATGCAGGCCCCATGGCTTGGATTATCAGCCTTTATTCTCCTGTCCCTCATGTTCAGCCTTCTGGTATTTATCGGTGAAGGGGTCAGGGATGCCTTTGATCCGCGCAAAGTATATTAGGATATTGGTGTATTAATATATGAATGAAACCATACTGACCATACAGAACTTAAGCGTGTCCTTTAAAATGGGTACACGAATTACCAAGGCCGTTGAAAAAGTAGACCTTGTGCTGAAAAAAGGGGAAACCCTGGCCCTGGTCGGTGAAAGCGGCTCAGGCAAGACAGTCACTGCCATGTCCATCCTGAGACTGCTTCCACAATCAGCCATTTACCCTTCCGGCACCATTGAGTTTGGCCAAAAAAACTGCCTGACCATTTCAGATGAAGAAATCCGCAAAATCCGGGGCAATAAAGTCGGGATCATCTTCCAGCAGCCCATGACCTCTTTAAACCCCCTTCACAGGATTGGAAAACAACTCAAGGAATCCATTTTTCTGCACCAGCATACGAGTAATTCAGCGGCTGATGAACGCGCACTTTTATGGCTGAAACGCGTCGGACTGAAAAACCCCTTAAATAAACTGTCCTCATTTCCCCACCAGTTGTCCGGCGGGGAACGGCAACGGGTCATGATTGCAATGGCATTGATAAACGAACCCGATATCCTGATTGCCGACGAACCCACCACTGCCCTTGATGTAACGGTCCAGGCCCAGATCCTGGATCTTATCCGGGATCTTCAGGATGAAATGGGCATGGCCATCCTCTTTATCACCCATGATCTGACCATTGTAAGACGGATCGCTGACCGGGTGACCGTCATGAAGGATGGACGGATTGTGGAGACGGATCTGCCTGAAACCCTATTTAACGCTCCGGCCCACACCTACACCCGCCTTTTGATCGATTCAGAGCCAAAAGGCGGGCCTGATCCTGCCAATGAAGAAGATGCCATTCTGGTTAAAGTGGAACATTTAAAGGTCTGGTTCCCCATTCAAAAAGGCATCCTTAGAAAAACAGTGGATCATGTAAAGGCCGTGGATGACATATCCTTTACCATTAAAAAAGGACACACGTTAGGCATTGTCGGCGAAAGCGGATCAGGCAAATCCACTACGGGGTTTGCCATTTTAAAACTCAATAACAGCCAGGGGGAAATCATTCTAGGAGACAACAATCTTAATGACATGGATAAAAACCAGATCCGGCAATTGAGAAAAAGAATGCAGATTATTTTCCAGGACCCTTTTGGCAGCCTGAACCCACGAATGTCCGTTTCCCAGATCATCGGCGAGGGATTAAATGTCCATTACCCAGGCCTGACCCCGGACCAGGAAGAAAACGAGATCATCACCGTCATGGAAAAAGTCGGGCTTGATCCCGAAACCCGGCAAAGATATCCAAATGAATTTTCCGGTGGCCAGCACCAGAGAATCGCCATTGCAAGAGCCTTGATTCTTAAACCGGAGTTCATGGTCCTGGATGAACCCACTTCCTCCCTTGACCGGTCTGTCCAGTTCCAGGTTCTGGAACTGCTCAAAAAACTTCAAAAAGAATTTCGTCTGACCTATATTTTTATCAGCCATGACTTAAAGGTTGTCAAATCCCTGTGCCATGACATTGTGGTTATGAAAGACGGGGTTATTGTAGAGGCCGGCGATTCAGACAAAATCTTCTCCCATCCCGAACACGACTACACCCGGCAACTTATTGCTACGGCGTTTCAGGACCAGCCTTCTTAAAAAAATTATTGCCCTTTACACATAGCCGTAATAGTCCCGATGAACCGTTACCATATTGGCAAAATCCAGAAGGGTTCCCCAACTGAAAACCGGAATATGGATGATTCTTTGTAATGCCCTGGCAAAGGGTGGAAAACCCGTGCACTCCAGCACCATGGCTCCCATGTTGGGATGTTTTTCATAAAATGCCGTGGCAGCCTTAAGAAAATCCGCTTCAGCCCGTCCGTAATCAGCCTGTGGGATTTCCGGTCTCAGCCCTTGGGTCCAGAGATTGTCAAATTCCGGACATTTACCGTCATCCATGGCACCTCCCACCACATAGTTGCTTTCCGGATGTACACCCACACTTAAAAGATGTTTTTCAAGCAGATCCTTTTGGGTTGCCATGAGTATGCCCACAACTTGATCCGGGTTGATGATGGACTGAGCCCAGGGAACCTGCAGCAGGCTGGACATGAACACGGGAATATCCATGCGGGCTCTCACCTCTTTCTGGAAAAAGGCAAAATAACCGCATTCAGCGGCAATGGCCCTGCATCCCATTTTCTGGAGTTTCAGGGCTGCGGTCAGTATGGTATCAAGGTATTGATCCTTATCTTTGCCGCGAACCAGTTTTTGGATATCCAGTCCCTGGGCCACTTCATACTGGATAGGGTAAGGATAGGCACTGGGATTTCTCACATCTCCGGGAAAGCCGGGATAGGTTTCATCCAGGAGGATAATGCCAGGGCCCATGCCTGAACAGTGCACATTTCTGCTTTGTATACTTGTGATCCCAAAATCTCTGTTTTGATGCATATTTAAATTCCTTTAAAAAAGGTCATGGTTTGTTATTGTTTGGCCAAAAGCACCGTTTCAAGTATAAAGTGTGAAATCCCTTTATCCTTCATATAATCGTCCATATCTTGTTGAATCTTTTTGGGGTTGTCCGGGGTGGAATATTTTTTCTCCAGTCTGGAAAGCCCTTTTTCAATCAAACGGGCAAACGCATTATTATAGGCCTGGGGAGTATTGGTTTTGGCTGGGGCCAGTTCCGGTTGAAATAACAATGTCCTGCAATGTTTCAACGTATGGGGGCTGGTGAGAAACTCTCCTCCCGGCCCTGCCTGACGTATGATATCCAGAGCCAGGGAAGTCTCATCAACCACAAGGGGTTCATTATTTTTGTTCAACATTCGAATGATTTCCAGATCCACCATGAATTGTTCAAAACTGAATTGTGAAAAACTGTTCAGAATACCTGCACCATGAACAACAAGACTGGTACGATATTGATAATCATGGCTTAATGTCATCATGGCCTCATATCCACTCTGGGCAGACACCTGCCCTGCATCCGTCACAGCACCGATTCCCCGGTTGGGCAAATTATATTTTTCAGCCATCTGGGTTGCCATTGCTTTAAAAGCAAACCTTGATGGTGATCCCAGGGAAAGACCACCGGTTCTCAGATCGGCAGGAGATCCCAGGCATCCATAAACCACGGGCATTCCCGGGGAAAGGGTCTGGGTAATACATGCCCCGGCCAGAAATTCCGCATTGGCCTGAACCATGCTGCCGGCAGGGGTGATGGGGGAGGTAGAGCCGAACATCAGACCCGGGGTGATGATGGCAGCCTGGTTGTATTCACCGCAGATGCGCAGGGTTGCCAGGGCATTGGCATCTATTTGAAGGGGACTTAACGTATTCACCAGAAAAAGAAACCTGGGGCAGGTTTTAAATTCATCCTCTCCGCCAAATGCAATGCAGCCAAGCTCCATAATACGCCGAACCTGGATTTGCGTCCCCTGTATTCCAAGAAGGGGTTTGTCCCCAAGGGTGAGCGCTGTGTATATCATGATCAGGCTTGCCAGGTCAGGTTCAAGCTCCCCTGGCTGTATAAGGATGCCTCCGCTGAGGTGCAAAAGATCCGTGGCCTGCACCAGCTTTGCAATACGTATATAATCATTAAAACAGGCAGTCCGGCGCTGATGATCGCTCGTTACCACTTCAGGCACACCATAAGCCGGGGCAATGCAGCGGCTGTTGTTACCGATGGAAATGGTGTGAAGGGGATTACGCCCCATGAGGGTAAAGGTTGAAGGCATAGTGGCAAGGCACGCCATTACCTTTTCTTTGGTAAACCTGACCCGTTGACCTTCTACCTGGAATCCTTTTTTTTTGAGTGCGTTTAGAACGATGGGGTCGTGGAGACAGACCCCTGGATCATTCAAAATCTCCAGAGATGCCCTGTGAATTTGTTCAGAAATGTTTTGCATTGATACTCATTATTATCAGCCTGGTGAAGTTAGAATCCAAAGCATTTTTATATTTTTTTGCCAGAATAACACAAAATTTAAAAATAGGAATCTAAAAACAATAAAAATTTTTTTAATCCGACACATTGATAAGAAACAGCATCATCTGATCTGACAAATTTGTTTTAGAATGCTTCCATTGGCTTGAAATAGTCTAATTTTTATTTCCTTGACTTTCGCCACCAATATTTAATAGTTTATAAAGATAATATATTGAATCAGATTAGAAGAATGATTCTTATTTGAACCGCTTGAAAGATGCAAAAAAATATAATCAATTTTAATTTATATTGGGCGGTTATGAGTTCTGGTGTGTTGTTTATCAGCAGGCATTTTAATCTTTAAAAATGTAAAACTTTTAGGAGGAATTAAATTATGGCCGAAAAAAAAGAAACCCTATCAACTAAAAGAGTGCATCCCGGTGTTGAGGAGATGAAAAAAAGTCTCGCTGAAGGTAAATGCTCCCGCCGTGAATTTTTACGCACAACAACTTTATTGGGCATATCTGCTACAACCGCCTATAGCTTTGCAAGCGCAATACTGGGTAAAGATATTTTACCTGATCTGATTTCCACAGCCTGTGCCGGCCAGAAAAAAGGAGGGGTTTTAAAATATGCTATGCAGGTACAGGAAATGGCTGATCCGGCTACATGGTCATGGACCCAGAAATCGATTGTTGGCCGTCATATTGTTGAATATATGGTTATCACCGGGCCGGACAATATTACCAGACCCGGCCTGGCAGAAAGCTGGGAAGCATCTGATGATCTGAAAACATGGACTTTTCACCTTCGCAAAGGGGTCAAATGGTCCAATGGCGATGATTTTATAGCCGATGATGTGGTGTTCAACTTTACCCGGTGGCTTGATCCCAAAACAGGATCATCCAACTTGGGGATGTTCAATGCCATGATCGAAGAGACGGGCAAAAAAGATTCTAAAGGCAATCCCATCAAGCGAATGATCAAAAATGCCGTGGAAAAAGTAGATGACCATACTGTACGGCTTAACCTTAAATCAGCGGTTCTGTCTATTCCTGAAAACCTTTACAATTATCCTACTGCTATTGTTCACCGAAACTTTGAAAAAGAGGGCGGGGATCTGACTAAAAATCCGGTTGGTACCGGACCTTACGCACTCACTGAATTCAAGGTGGGTGAGATAGCTGTATTGAAAAAACGCAAAGAACCCTATTGGGGTGGTGAAGTTTTTCTGGATGAAATTCGCATTATTGACCTGGGTGAAGATGCCGGCGCATATCTTGCCGCCATCGCTTCAAAACAGGTGGATTTAATCTATAACCTTGATTTAACAACACTTGAGGCTGCCAAGAATATTCCGGGGATCAAGGTTGTCTCAATTCCATCAACACAAACCGGCGTTATCCGTATGAAGGTGAATAAAAAACCCTTTACCGATGTCCGGGTACGTAAAGCCGTACAAAAATGCTGTGATGCCCAAAGAAATCTTGATATTGCCCACCAGGGCTTAGGGATTGTTGCAGAACACCATCATGTTGCCACTATCCATCCCGAGTATTTCAAACTGCCGCCGTTTAAACAGGACATAGCAGGGGCTAAAAAACTGCTTGCAGAAGCAGGATATCCCGATGGACTTGAAATAACCTGCAACGTGGGGAATACAGATGGTGTCTGGGAGCAGAATTCCGTTGCCGTACTCAAGGAAGACTGTGCCAAAGCCGGGATCAACCTTAAAATGAATGTCATGCCTATGGCACAATACTGGGATGTCTGGACAAAGGCGCCCTTCAGCCTCACTTCCTGGACCCACCGTCCTCTGGCCGTCATGGTATTAGGCCTGGCCTACCGTTCAGGCGTACCCTGGAATGAATCCAGCTATGATAATCCTGCCTTTGATGCCGCCCTGAACGAAGCAGAAGCAACATTAAATGTTGAAGCCCGTCGGGCCAAGATGGAAAAGGTTGAAAAAATTCTTCAGGATGACGCTGTCATGGTACAACCTTTCTTTAGATCTGTTTTTACTGCAGTTGCAGATAATGTGGTTGGTTTTGAGATGGATCCGGTCAGATACTATCGCTTTCACAAGGTTTCTCTGGCTTAATTGATACCATTGTAATATCTGGTAAGGGGGCATTTTCCCCTTACCAGACACTAAACTCTTGTTCTAAAATTAAGGAGTCAGAATGGTATTGCTGCTCTTAAAGCGAATCGGGTTCATGGTGTTTACCATGATCACCGTATCCATAATTCTTTTCATGCTTCTGGAAACAGGCCTTACAGGAGACCCGGCCACCCGGGTCCTGGGTAATTTTGCCTCTGATGCACAAAAAGAACTGTGGCGGAATCAGCAGGGGTATAATAAGCCCATTGTAGTGCGCTATGCAAAATGGCTGGGCAATTTTGCCACAGGCAATCTTGGTAACTCCATTCGTTACAAAGGTCCGGTAAAAGACGTGCTCTTACCAAGGCTATGGAATACAGCCATCTTAGGCTTCTGGACCTTTGCCATCATGATCCCTTTATCATTAATATTAGGTGTTTTGTCCGGAATGAAGGAAGGTTCCCTTCTGGATCGGAGCATATCGGTTTTTGGCATTTTGACCACATCTATACCGGAATTTGCCAGCTCTGTATTTTTTTCAGCCCTTTTTGTATTTGGTTTAAAGTGGCTGCCCGGAACAAGCGCCATGTCAGGAGGATTTGAGTTTAAACAACTGATCCTTCCCGCCATGGTATTAGTGGTTTATGATTTTGGGTATGTTGCCCGTATGACCCGGGCATCAATGGCCGAAGTGATGACATCTCAATACATAAGATCAGCGGTCTTAAAAGGTCTTCCCTATAAACAGGTTATTATCCGGCATGCATTGCGCAATGCATTAATAGCGCCTTTCACTGTCATTATGCTGCAAATCAACTGGCTTTTGTCCGGCGTTATTGTTGTTGAATTTTTCTTTGCCTATAAAGGGTTTGGTGCGCTGCTCTTAGAAGCTTCTCTGAATAATGATATTGCACTTTTAGAAGCCTGTGCAATGGTTGCAGTGGTTGTGGCCGTAGGTTCCCAAACCATCGCTGATATCGGCTATACCTTTCTTAACCCGCGCATACGTTTCAGCTAAGGAGCCTTGCATGACAACTCAATCGACTATTAAAATGCCTTCTGTAAGCTATTTTGCAGTAATTTTGCGTGTCATAAAATCTTTTGGTCTCCTGCGGGAAAGCTGGGTTGGAATGATTGGGGCTTTTCTGGTTCTATTCTGGGTGCTCGTTGCTATCTTTGCCCCACTGATTGCACAATTTGATCCCAACGCAAATATTCTGCCCTTTGCCAAACCAGGAACTCTGGCACCTTCCGGCCATACCTTCTGGCTGGGTACTGACCATATGGGCCGGGATATCCTGTCCCGTATTGTCTGGGGTTCCCGCACGGTACTGACCTATGCACCCCTTGCAACCCTGAGTGCCTACACTTTGGGAATTTTGATGGGGCTTCAGGCCGGATACCGCGGTGGCCTGATTGATGACATTCTGTCCCGCATTTCAGATATTATTTTATCATTCCCCGTATTGGTGCTCTATATCATCGTTATTGCAACCATTGGTGCATCCGGTTTGAATATTGTTATTGCCATTACCTTTGCCTCTTCTCCGGGAATCATGCGTATTGTGCGGGGACTCACCCTGGATCTTCGTAATCGCGATTATGTTGCAGCAGCCCAGACCCGGGGTGAATCTGACTGGAGAATCATGTTGTTTGAAATTTTGCCCAATGCCCGAGGCCCGCTTATTGTGGATGCCTGCCTGCGTCTGGGGTATGTAATCATTACCATTGGTGTTCTTGGTTTTTTAGGACTTGGCCTGCCACCACCAGATCCTGACTGGGGAGGAATGGTAAATGAAACACGTCAGATGGCCATGGCTTTTCCCTATATGACCCTTTTCCCCTGTATTGCAATCTCTTCATTAATTCTAGGGTTTAATCTATTGGCAGATGGGTTGCGTGAAATATCATTACGTGATTAAAAGGTAAATATAATGAATGACATTCAGGAACCGGTACTGGTTTGCAAAGACCTGTGTATTTCATATTATACACGGGCCGGAGAAATACCTGCCGTAGTTGATTTTTCTTTAACTGTTAAGCCCGGTGAGACCATCGGTATTGTTGGAGAATCAGGCTGCGGTAAATCCACGGTTGCCATGGCCATCATGCAGTACATGGGTGCCAACGGTGGTATCAAAAGCGGATCCATAACGTTTAAAGGCAGTGATTTAACCCTTTTGAATGAAAATGAATTGCGCAGTATTCGAGGATCAGAGATCTCAATGATCTATCAGGAGCCTTTTGCTTCTTTAAATCCAAGCCTTAAAATCAGCACCCAGCTCATGGAAGTCCCCCTGGCCCATGAAAATATTTCCAAGGAGGAGGCCCGCAGGCGGTCTGTACAAATGCTGGCGGATGTCAACCTGCCTGATCCGGAACGGGTGATGGAGTCTTATCCCCATCAGTTGTCCGGCGGACAACAGCAAAGAGCCGTCATTGCAATGGGACTTTTGTCAAAGCCGTCATTGTTATTACTGGATGAACCCACCACTGCCCTGGATGTTACTGTGGAAGCAGGGATCGTTAAATTAATTGGAGATATCAGCAAAAAATTCGGCACTT
>Ga0164315_10002903_pt1 | contig 13245 bp, 9 predicted proteins | sample GuaBasSedimGuay6_FD_113737 | JGI IMG/M metagenome (GOLD analysis project Ga0164315, IMG submission 113737) | Subseafloor sediment microbial communities from Guaymas Basin, Gulf of California, Mexico - Guay6, Core 4569-2, 0-3 cm | ecosystem: Environmental > Aquatic > Marine > Hydrothermal vents >... | reverse complement strand
GCCTTACCCTCTTCAATGGCTGAATATTGTTCTTTCAAAGCATGTCTTACGGAACCCTGACCATTGATGGTATTTTTTATTCCCATTCCATGAGATACTTCATGAAACATTATATTAGAGAAGAACGCATCAAAAGTGATGTATTTTTTCTGATCTTCAGCAATTAACTGATCAGCAATTGGAACAAGAATGTGGTCAAATTTTGCCTTCATGGTATTTTTTAACTGCAATTTACGAGAACCTTTTTGCAACTGCACTTCCTCATCATTTGGAAGATTGATGGCAATGGTTTTGCCAGCGAGGTTACAATCTCCAGCATAGTAAACTACGTCATATGCATTTAAGTCTGCATCAGATCCCGGAGTCTCTTGCTTATAAACAGGATCAACTGGTAATTCTTTTTGTAACTGTGGAAGGAAAGCCGCATACTTTGATAGTTTATCACTCCAAACCTTGTCCTTGATCAGGATGTATGCTTCCTGAGCTGCTTTATATCCAAATAATTGATCAGTATAATTTTCAATTGGGCCTAAGACCAAATCTATATTATTATTCTTTACATCCAACCATGCAAAATCACTGGGTTGGTAATCATCGGTTAACAATGCTTCGGACCTCAATGCAAGGTATTTGGCAAATTCTTTATCACCTGCAAGTTCCGAAGCTTTCAATAATAATTCAGAAGCTTTTGTTACCTGTTCATTAAACGCTTCATGATACCAAACAGTTATTAGTTCACCTTTATCATCTCTGCGGATTAAAGTATATAAACTGGTTTTATCGGGATCAGCAAATGCTTCAAATTCCTCTTTGGTCATATCATGTGGATAGAATTCTGAGCCAGCTGGTTTTTCGCCATAGGAATCGATAAATGGTTTCAAATTTGCCATTTCATCCCAGGGTCCGTAATTGATCATACAATAAGCACGGGCATCCGGATCATCGATGGTAGCAAGAAATTCTTCCTTAATACCAATATTTTGCATCCAAAAAATATCGTCCATTAATTTTGCAGCTTCAAATAGTAGTTTGAGCATTTCCTTTTCATTGTTACTAAGATGTGCAATGTCAGCTGTTAATTTAACAGAAACATACTTTTGTAGATTTTTTTGCATCACTGTGAGTTCAGTAGTTGTTTCTTTTTGGTCCGTTTCTTTGTTTTGAGTTCCCGAATTACAACTAACGATAATCGTTGCAAGTAAAACTAAACTCAATAAGGTGTTTATCTTTTGTACCATCTTGTAAGGATTTAAATGATTTAATATGAGGGGCGAAATTATAAATATTTTTGATAAGTCATTTTATATTTCAATTATAAATTTATCATACTTCATAGCCTGATCAATAAAGGTTTAGCATCATTCATATTTAATTCACCAACATTTTATATTCATCATGATATACTTATGCAACCATTTGAAATAGCTTCTTGTCTTCTGATATGTATAAGGTGCATAGTCTTGTATCTTTTTGGAAATGCGTTCTTTGAGAAAATCTAAAACTAATTGTTTGCTTTAATAATTGGCCAATTCAATATTAATTTGTATTTTTACGGATTAATTGCAACTTGTTCATTCGTAACTTATTACAGCTTACAGGGGTTGTTTTGAAATCCGAAAGGATTTTTCTTTCTCATCGATGTATTCTGAAGAGGACTTAATTTATCGGTGCCTACAAAACGAAGGTAGGGCACAAGAAGAGTTTTACAAGCGCTTTGCACCCAAAATGTACGGTGTTTGTCTTCGCTTTGCCAAAAATCAAATGGAGGCAGACGATATTCTTCAGGATGGTTTTATTAAAGTTTTTACAAATCTGAAGACGTACAGGGGCGAAGGCTCTTTGGAAGGTTGGGTTAGAAGAACCATAGTAAATACAGCAATTAACTTGTATAAAAAGAATGCTAAGTATTTACGCGACATTGAAATTGAAAAGGCTGAGGTAGTTCAAAATACTGAAGAAGGAGCCCTGGATAAAATTACTGTTCAGGAATTATTAGCCCTGATCAGGGAACTACCAACCGGTTACAGGATGGTGTTTAATCTTAATGTAATAGAAGGATATACACATAAAGAAATTAGTCAATTATTAAATATATCGGAAAATACTTCGAAATCACAATTATCAAGAGCGAGACAAACGCTACAGAAAAAACTTAAAGATATAAAGGGTAGTCAACGCTAATGAGTGACAAGTATAAAAATATTGATGACCTCTACAGGGATAAGTTCAAAGATTTTGAACTCGATCCTCCTGAGCATGTTTGGAGTAACATCAAAACTCAGATGCATGGCCCAGGTGGTGGTGGCAATGGCAGTAATTTAACCAATGGTGGAATTTACGGCATAACCATCATTTTGATTTTATCCAGTATTTTAACCTGGTACTTATTAAATTCATCAACCAAACAAAACAATCAAATTCCTGAAAACAATATTACACAAGTTGAAGCTTCTGAATATAAATCCTCAACTCGTATGGTTAGCATCAACCAGGATATAGAAAAAGAGAAAGATTTTAATCCTTCATCAAATATTAAAAACGCACAATTAAAAAGTAAGAAAAAACAAAAATCCCGTTTTGACATCTCTGAACCAGTAAAAGTTGAAAAAGGAAAATCGAGTTTGGTTGTAAGCGATAATATACCATTAAAGGAGCCTAAATCCACTAACCCTCCTTCAGGTTCAAATGAAATAGAATACATTGATGATATTACAACTTTAGGCATCATTACTGCTGGAAGTGACGAAGAGTTGCTGGCCTTAAACGCGACCTCTCAAAGTGAAATTAACGATAGTAATTCTTTTATTGATGCTCAAGCTAATCCAGATATTTCTGAAGCAGCAATAGAAGAGGAAAATAATGAATCAAATGCCATTGCAGGTCCAGAAACAGGTTCATCAATAAAAAGTGATTATGGCCATAAAGCCAACTGGGCATTTGGTCTCACTTTTACACCTGAAATGATCTTCTACCCGGATAATAATGATTTCAACAATAGAAGTTATGCCCTGGATGTGAGTGCCATTTATAAATTTTCGGGATATTTATTACAGAGTGGTATTGGAGTAAGCTGGACATCAGATGAAGGAAATTATGAGATTGACTATAACGAATACCTGGGATCATATGAAAATGTTTACAATGTAACTTTTGATACAACTGGAAGTGAATTATCACCTATTTACCATACGGAAACAGTAAGAGTATATGATTCAATTGAGAGGGTAAGTATTATGCCAACGAAAAATCATTATACTTACTTGCAGATTCCATTATTATTTGGATATGGCAATGAAAACAGAAGATTTGGATGGTTTGTAAAAGGCGGTCCGTCATTGTCAATAATGATCAATGAAAATTTAGCAAACAATAATGTCTCAAGTTCTGAAGACAAAATTTTACAGATAGAAAATGAGATTCCGGCGCGCATAAATACAAACTGGCAGTTTGTCTTTTCGGGAGGAGTATCATATAAGTTGAGTAATCATCTGAGTTTTACAGCAGAACCTGTTTTCAGATATTATTTGAACTCAACTTACGAAAGAAATAAATTAAATTTAAAAAATCCATATTCATTTGGCTTAAGAATAGGATTTTTGATAGATCTATAGCAGAAGATATTAAAAGAAATGACCAGGCTTAAAATATACAGACCACAATTTACACTTATCACCCGAATGGTATTGATGAGTGTATTGTTAATTATATCAGGTATTGTTTTTTCTCAAAATACCAGCGAGAAAAATGAAATATTATTAATTGGTCAGGTTACCAATAACCTCAATGGAGCTCCCATTAAAGAACATCAAGTAATTGTATGTTCTGATTCCATCTATAATCCGAATTTTCAATATCTGAAAAAATTATTCACCGATTCTGAAGGTTATTTCTACGATACAATATCGACTAAATTAAATAAAGGAGGGTTGGTAATTTATACCCAGGACTATTTAAATAACCATCATGATACAACAGTTCATTTCAGGTTTAATTGGGGTACGGAAAATGTATTGTTTGCCAATTTTATTTTACCAGTAGAACCACCAAATATAGTATATCAGGCCAACTTTTATTATCAGAGAAATCCAACAGGGGAAAACAAAATGGAATATCAGTTTAATGATATTACAAACTCTGAGGATATAATTTCATGGCAATGGAATTTTGGAGATGGACATTTTTCCAACGAACAAAATCCTATTCACATTTATACAGATCCTGGTGTTTATCGTGCAAAACTGATAGTTTTAGTACAGCCTAATCCTGATAGCATTCCATTAGAAAGTTCCCTGGTTAAAATATTGAGCATCGAAGACAAAAGTTTCTACAGTATAGGAGGCCATGTTATGGCTGGCTATTTCCCCATCGATATTGGAGAAGCCTATTTATATAAACTTGATGAACAAGATTACTTACTAATTGACACTGCCATTTTTAACGATACACTGGGCTATTATTTATTCCCACAGGTGATAGAAGGTAATTATATTGTAAAAGCTGATTTGCATCCAACATCAGTATTGTTCAACCAATTTATGACTACATATTACAACAATAAACCGGTGTGGATGGAAGCCGATACTATTTTTCACAATGCTAATTATTTTCAATATAATATAGATTTATTACCTGTTTCTTCGTCTATGACAGGATCTGGTATGATTGCAGGTTCTATACATTATGGTTCTGATTCAGATGATCAAAAAGGACAACCTGCTGTTAATGTAGAAATTTTACTCTTTGATGAATTTAATCAGCCATTGATATGTTGTCATTCAGACATAAATGGCGAATTTTGCCTTGAAAATGTAACTCTGGATTCATACCAGGTACATGCCGAAGTAACGGGCAAATACACTTATCCTGTAATTGTTAGTTTGAACAATGATAACCCAGAAGAGGGTGATATAATTTTAACCATTGGAAGCAGCGCAGTTAATGGTGATGTATTTGGAGTAGAAGAAAACGATTGGTCAATATTAAGCAATCCTTATCCCAACCCCACTAATGGAATGATCTCTGTTGATCTTCAGTTAATAGAAGCCAATGATTTTACGATTACTGTTTATAACAATACCGGACAGTTGATGTTTCAATCGACTAATAATTTAAGCAGTGGTAATAATAAGCTCACTTTTGATTTAGAGAAATTACCAAATGGAATATATTACCTGATGGTTCAAGGGCAAAAGGATCAGGTCTCAAAAAGATTGATCAAAAGATAATTATTATAACTACACTTTCTGAATATTATCTTATTCCCTCTTTTTAGCATTTAGATTTTTTCAGATCTATTCATTCGGGCAATATAAAATTCTGACTATCTCATATAAATAACATTCTCACTATATTTGCATGAAAATGTAAATTCCTTTATAATTGATAAACTGCTATGAAGAATTACCATAAATTTATCTTATTACTTTTTTTCGCATTGTTTCTAAATACTGTATTAGCCCAGGAACCAGAGAATCTATTAATTTCACCCAAAGGAGATTCCGTTATAATTAAACCAATTGCTCTTCTAGACATCAGTGCTAAAATTGGTGATTTCAATACCACTTCAAAACAATACAAAGATGAATTAAAGACCTTAGAAGATGTTTATGTAATAGATACTTCAGCTGTAAAAGCCAGGAATATTTGAATAATGAAAAAAAGAAATTAACGGAAGTAAACGATAAGCTGACAAGGGTAAAAGTTGAAAATGCAAGAAGGGAATGGCAGGGATATGAAAATACTTTGAAAGAATGGCAAAAAACAATTACCAATCGGGTTGCTGAACTTGATGAAACACTTTTTAATGTTCAGGTTGAAAAACAAACATGGGAATTAACGAAAAAATCTGCCAAAGAACTTGATATTCCAAAAGAATCTCAAACCAGAATCAATGAAGTAATATCCTCTTCGAAGCAATTACTAAAAGCTCTAAAATTAAAACAGGACTCAATTATAAGTATTCAGAATAAGATTACTGACTTTCAAATTATGGTCGGAGATGTCTTAATTTTACTGGATGAATCACGTAAAAAATTACAATCGGAATATTTTATTCAAGACAGTCCAACAATTTGGCATGCGGGTGATTCTACGATGAATTTTCAAATTGCCAAAGAGCAATTTAAAACAACATTTAAAGAGCATGAAAAATCCATAGAGCTCTTTGCTGATAATAATATTTCAAATACTTCCTGGCACATTTTCATTTTTATTATTCTATTAGCCCTATTTTATTATTTGAATATTGATTTTAACAAACACGAAATTCTACAAAATTCAGATATTATACGCAATAAATATTTCTTGTCAAGATATTTTCTGTCTTCTTTTCATCTTTCCATTGTTTTATCATTACTCATTTACTCAAATATGCCACTGGCTGTAAGAGAACTAATGGGTATTTTACTATTAATCCCAACTATATTGCTTTACAGTGGAATCATTCCAAAATCTATTAGAAGATTCTTGTTCTACATAGTGCTTCTATATTTCTTTGATGAAATTCATATGTTTTTTACGGCTAAAACTCTGTTTGCAAGAGTTTTAATGTTAACACAAGACACTTTATATATTTGGATAATGTTCCACATTGTGAAATCAAATAGTTCTGTAAATGAAATTTATAAAGGAAAATGGTTAAAAGCCATCATAAGAACAGCAAAAATACTATTGGTTGTTGCTATAGGTTCTTTGATTAGCAATATTATAGGTTATGTAAATCTTTCAATTATAATATCTAATACATTGGTTTCAGCCTTAATTATTCCAATTGCATTAAGTCTGCTGGTTAATATATTAATGGCATTATTTACCAGTCTTTTTAAAACCAGTTTTTTTCAACTTTCAAACATTGTAAAGTCCTATGAAGAAATAATTATTAGAAAGCTGTATTCCCTTCTGATCTATTTATCAATTTTTCTCTGGATCAGGTCTATATTAGTTTCTTTGGGATTTTCAGAAGCTGTAGGCAACTGGTTTTTAGGACTAATGAATAATTCATGGAAGGTTGGTTCAGTTACAATTTCTTTTGGAGGCATCATAGCTTTCTTCATAGTAATTCTGATTACTTCAATTGTAACCAAGGGTATAAAATATTTACTGGAAGATGAAATTTTCCCTCGAATAATACTGGGAAGAGGAGTTCCCGGAGCAATATCAATGGTAGTAAGATACACACTCGTTGCATTTGGTGTTTATATCGCATTATCAGCAGCTGGTGTTGATCTAGGACAATTTGGACTGATAGCTGGAGCTTTGGGTGTTGGTATTGGTTTTGGTTTACAAGGTATAGTGTCCAACTTTATTGCCGGATTAATTCTTGCTTTTGAACGGCCAATACAAAAAGGAGATACCATAGAGATAGGTACTTTAATTGGCGATGTAAAAGAAATAGGGGTTAGAGCCAGCACAATACGAACATACGATGGAGCTGATGTAATTGTACCAAATGGTAACTTAATTTCCAATGACCTCATTAATTGGACTTTTTCAGATCGTGTAAAAAGGAGAGAGGTTAAGGTTGGTGTTGCATATGGCACTGACCCACACAAGGTGATGGAATTGTTATTTGATGTGACCAGTAAAAATGAAAATGTTTTACCCTTTCCCAAACCATGGCCTCTATTTGAGGGATTTGGAGAAAGCTCGCTGAATTTCAGGATATTATTCTGGGTAAATTTTGACCAGGGAATGACTGTAAAAAGTAAGGTAGCTATGGATATTTACGATGCATTGGCTGATGCAGGTATTCAGATTCCTTTCCCACAAACCGATTTGCATGTTAAATCATTTGATCCAACAATTCAAAAAACTGTTTTCCCATTTAGTAAAGAACAAATTAAAAAAACTCCAGGCAGAAAACCAGGCAAACCTAAAAAACAAGAAGATCCAGATAAGGATGCTAATTCTTAACGATTCGAGAAACCCATCCTCCTCCGGGAGCCAGGTGAATTGTCATCTTATCATCAGACGTAATTGATTTGCTTTTTCTTTTATAATCTGCTGCATGGCGATCAGCATTTTTGCCATCCTGGTAATAATTTATAGAATAATCTCCTTGATCTAAAAATGAAAAGTCAAATTCAATGTCTCTTGAATCCCAATTGGTCATAGCACCAATATACCATTCTTCTCCCCTTTTTCGGGCAAGGGTAATATGTTCGCCAATACTAGCTGATATAACAATTGTAGTGTCCCAGACGGTTGGCACAACTGACAGGAATTCCATACATTCCGGTTCTTTATAATAATTTGATGGGTTACCGCAAAGCATCTGTAATGGGCTTTCATACACAACATACATAGCCAACTGATGACAACGGGTTCCCAAGCTCATGGGCTTAGACCATTTAATGGCAAAGTTCTTCTCAGTTGCATTGATCATAGCACCAGGGGTATAATCCATTGGGCCTGCAACCATCCGGATGAAAGGAAGTGTTACATTATGAGCAGGCGAATTCTTTTTACTCCATTTTACATTTTCCAAACCAACTACGCCTTCCCTGGTAATCACATTGGGAAATTTTCGCCTCAATCCGGCAGGTTTATAAGCACCATGAAAATCAACCAGCATTTTCCGGTTGGCAGCCTCTTCAGCAACCCGAAGATAATAATTGACCATCCATTGATCATCCCGTTGCATAAAATCAACCTTTATACCTTTTATGCCCCATTGCTCAAACTGATCAAATGACTCATCCCATTGATCTTCCAGGGTTTTCCATATAACCCAAAGAATAACTCCAACACCTTTTGAATCTGCATAATTTAAAATTTCTTCCATATCAATTTCCGGAACCACCTTCATTAAATCGCCCAATTCATACCAACCTTCATCCATAATAATATATTCAATGCCATATTGAGATGCAAAATCGATGTAGTATTTATAAGTTTCCGTATTCACACCTGCTTTGAAATCGACTCCATAAATATTCCAGTCGTTCCACCAATCCCAGGCCACTTTCCCCGGTTTTATCCATGAAGGATCGTCAATGGCGCAAGGTTCAGCCAATAAATAACTTAACTGGTTAGTGATTAAATCAGCATCATTTTTAGCGATGGCCAGAATTCTCCATGGAAATGTTCGGGTACCGGATGTTATTGCTAAATAATCAGCATACTTTGTCACTTTTACATTCCTGTCTTTGCTTTGCTCTTCTTCTAAAGCCACCCCGGGAAAAATCGCATTCAAGCTATTTTCTCCAGTGCCCTGAAGCCACATACCCGGATAATCAATTAAACCGGATTCTGTAATTAAAACCTTAATCCCATTATTAGATTCTACAAGTGTAGGCAAGCTACAGAAGCGATTTTTTGAAATCTGGCTAACAGTATCATAAATATATAACCTTTCATTGTGCGAAAAGAACTGATCTTCTTCAGGAAACCAAATTTTACTTTGTGGTGGTAAATTTAAATTTAAACCTTCTCCATTAACGATAATTTCATCTTTCAAATTGGTTTCAAACCGCCATGAAATTCCATTGTTATAAGCCCTGAAATGTATAATTACCTTTCCCCTCAAATACAGCAACATTTCATTGTAATGATTATTGATTCGGCCATTTTTTTCAGACACTTCAGGATAAACTACCTCATTGATAACATTTGTAACTTTCTTCAGTATTTTTGGATTATGACCAATAAGATTATCATCAATAATCATTGATATTTCTGAGTATTCAATAATGATAGTGGAATCATACAATACTTCAATCTCGATTTTATCTTCAACTCTAATGTGTGATACAATTTTTTCATCGGGAGATAATAAGTCAAAAACAACCTGAGAATTAACTAATTGAGGAATCAAAAATTGAATTGAGATAATTAATGCAAGGAATGCTTTATAAATCATTGCTATTAAATTTAGAAGTTTAGAATTAAGCCTTTAAAGTAGTGATTCTAATTCAACGCCATAATCATATTGTAAATCTTCATGAAGTGTATTGATAGTTTTTTTCGTCTTTTGAATTTGCCGGTCATATATATTTCGAAGTGCAATACTATTATTCATAGGAATCCCGGAATCTTTTAAACATTTACAAAAATGAATCAGCAATTCAACTTCAGTTTGTTTATGACCTGAATACCGAATAAATTTATTTGTAGTTCTTACAATTTTACGAATACTCTTTTTAGCAAAATAAATGTTACTTCTATTGATTTCCTCAAACTGCTGGATCATCTCTTCTTTAATTGCTCTAATATAAGATTGTTCGTCCTGTACTTCAAAAAGCAAGTAGGTTATTAACTCTTTATTATCTTTTTTAAACCTGGCCAATCTTAAACAAACTTCCAACAATTCGGTAGAGGAGCGATCTTTCATCTCTTGCTTAAGTTGGCTAATTGAAGCAGCTTTCATTCTTTTGATTTATCAGATTAATGCAGGATAATTATTTTAATAACTGAATTAAGATTAGATTATACTTTGCCAAATTATGCAATCTGATTTTCAAGTTTATTTCTTCGTTATCATAATCCTTATTAATGTAGGCAGTTTTTATAAAGACACTTTCCAGCACTTCTTCAAGTCCTTTATTTAACAAAATATTTGCTTTTAGATGAAGTTTGTTAAGTAAGTCTTCAGTAACTTTTTTTCTACTGATTATTTTATATGGAACACCAAAATTTAAGGCTTCTTCAAATTTATCATAAGACAAGGAGCGGGCAACTTTATAGAGTCGATCCTGTTTTGAAATATAATCAGGTTTTAACAACTCTTTTAAGAACTGTTGATTCAATTTAGCCTGATTCCGCAGTCCACTTTTAATTTGATTCAATGCTTGTCTATCCTTAGCAAGAACATGTGAGGTATCGATAATGTCTTTGATCCAACTCATAATGGAAAATATTTATCAAAATTAAGATTTATCTGTCAACATATATCGAAATATAATCAGAAGCTTTTTTATCCGATAAATTTAAAAGATATGAAATAAAAGAAATTATTACTTTTGCACAAAATTGGCCCCGTAGTTCAATGGATAGAATGGAAGTTTCCTAAACTTTAGATAGAGGTTCGATTCCTCTCGGGGCTACCAATCAATTCAAGAACCTTCACTATATTAATCAGTGAAGGTTTTTTTATGTTAATGCATGCCTCAAAAGACTCATTTTATAAATTTGAGCTAGATGGATTCCAGGATATCAACATCCAAAACATAACCAGCCTCTTCCCTGCTTAATTCTGATAAATTAATTCCGTGGTATTTTACCCATGGTAAGCGCTGCCATTGCCATCCCATTCTGCATATTGCATTTGAACTTTCTATTTTACTTCCCAAAAGTCTTCGAATCAATAAATTACTTTTTGGAATACCTGCCAGCATAATTTCAGAAGCAAACCACTTAAACAAATTATTAGGTGTTACATATAACATCCAGGCTGTTAAATGTGCTGTGAATAGAAAAGGATACCATTTGCTATTTGTTATTCCAAGCCATTTGAATGGGAAGTTTACCAGAAAGATACATGAGGTAAAACATGTCATAATTGACCATAAGTATTGATACCATAATTTACCACTTAGCATTTTCACCCAGAACCAGCTATTGACCGACCAGGAATACCTTGTAGATATTCTGAATTTAAGTTTAGATGCAAGTCCCTGACATTCTTTTCCATCCTCTTTTAAAAATAATGCTACAAGTAACATTATCAACTGATCACGACTCGTATCTTTCCCATCAAGTGATGGATGCCGTTTTATTGAATTGGGTTCGCCAAGCTCCAGGCTATCATCAATACAAGCCATGATCCCTTTATAAAAAAGCTGGTCTTTGTATGCTATATATGCCAGGGATGTGCGCCACAATGCATCGCCTTTACCACATTCAACACATGTGCCATGTCTGTTTTGTTGCAATAGACAGCCATATTTATCTGTAAATCGGTGAATAACCATTTGGTTTATTTTGTGCTTTTAAAGATACATAAAATATGATTGGGCAGGTTATATACACCAATTTTTCATGTAACCAATGATCTTATTTTCTTTAATTTCGGTGTAATCTAAATTCTACAAATATGAAGCATCTTGACCTGGATTTTATACGTAATCAATTTCCTGCCCTATCAGGAGAGTGGACATTTTTTGATAATGCCGGAGGTTCGCAAACAGCCAAACAGGTAGGAGCTCGAATTCAAGATTATTTATACAATACAAATGTTCAATTGGGTGCAAGTTATACTCCTTCACAACAAGCTGGTGAAAGGGTCCTGGAAGCCCAGGTAACAATGTCAAAATTGATCAATGCAAATGAACCAACCGAAGTAGTCCTTGGATCATCGACCACACAATTGTTACAAAATTTATCCAGGTCATTATTGCAAACTTTCAAACGAGGAGATGAAGTAATTGTAACCAATTGTGATCATGAAGCCAATATTGGGCCCTGGGTCGATTTGCAAAAAGTAGGAATCGTTGTAAATATCTGGAAAGTCAATCCAGAAACCCTGGAGCTTCAGCTGGAGGATTTGGAAAAATTAATGACTGAAAAAACTAAGCTTGTCGCTTTTACACATGCTTCGAATGTTTTGGGAACCATCAATCCAATTGAAGAATTTACTTCGTTTATCCACGATCAGGGAGCAATGGTTTGTGTTGATGGTGTTGCTTATGCTCCACATCGCCTTATTGATGTGCAGAAGTGGAATGTTGATTTCTACGTTTTCAGTTTTTACAAAGTTTATGGTCCACACTATTCTTTGTTATTTAGCAAAAAAAACATTCTTGAACAATTACCAGGCATCAACCACTTCTTTATAGGAAATAATGAGGGTCCATACAAATTACAACCAGGTAATGTAAACTATGAATTGAGCTATGGGCTTTTGGGAGTTGTGGATTATTTCATGGCTGTAAATGAACAATTGCAAATAAATCCTATTAACAACTTTAATGAGATGTTTAATTTGTTTGCCATTCATGAAGAAAAGCTTGCCTCCTTGCTATTGGATTTTTTAAACGGTAAAAAAGAAGTAAAGATATATGGCCATACCTCTTCTGATCAAAACAAAAGAGTGCCCACTATTTCTTTTACAGTAAAAGATAAAAAAAGCAGTGAAATCCCGATCCAAATTGATAAATATAATATTGGTATTCGTTATGGTGATTTTTATGCCCATCGACTGATTGATGATCTTGGGCTTTTTCAAAAAGATGGAATAATACGGGTAAGTATGGTTCATTATAATACAACCGAAGAGGTTAAAAATTTAATTGATAAATTAGAGCATAT
>Ga0164315_10002902_pt1 | contig 13249 bp, 10 predicted proteins | sample GuaBasSedimGuay6_FD_113737 | JGI IMG/M metagenome (GOLD analysis project Ga0164315, IMG submission 113737) | Subseafloor sediment microbial communities from Guaymas Basin, Gulf of California, Mexico - Guay6, Core 4569-2, 0-3 cm | ecosystem: Environmental > Aquatic > Marine > Hydrothermal vents... | reverse complement strand
TTTTTAAGTCTTGGGATAGATTGATTTGGAACGAGACACATTATAATTATGTGATCCACAAAAGTGATACTATCGCGGGGGTGGAGCGATAGCATCACAAAATATTTTTGGTCCTGTACATAGAACTATATTACCACCGCCGGATTTGTCCGATTGCGTGGTGATGGCACTGTCCCGTAAACTCAGTTCAGTGGCGTTTATCGAAATAGTGCCCGCATTGCCCAATCCGGTACTTTGGGATGTGATAATGCCGTTTTGGTCAAGTGTGAGTAGCGGTGTCTCAATATCAATTTGACCACCGTCACCATCGCCCATGGTTTTAGTTAATAGATTGCCTTGTGCTTCACTATTTTGTTCGGCAAGGCTAATCGCTTGATGGGCTTTGATTTCAATGTTACCGGCTCGTCCACTTCCTTTAGCGGTGTCCGCGGCGATAAATCCGCGTTGTTCGAGGTACAACGTGTCCACGTTTAGGACAATATATCCGCCATTGCCGTCGCCACGGGTGCCCGCTTGGATGGTGCCGTTGTCCCTGATTTCTACAAAGGGAGCCGACACTTTAATCGTACCGCCTTCACTGCTTGTAAACGCATTAGTCAATAAAGCACTATTGTCACCGGTAATCAGGACACGTTGTTTGGCGTTAATGGTTAATGGTCCTCCGCGTCCGGTTTCAGTGGCTACATTCTGTTGTCCTGAACTGGTTTTGATTTGTGCGCCATCTGTTAAAGTGAGTGTATCTACTGTGATTGAAATAGGGCCGGCATCACCGCTATTTTGAGTATCAGCGCGAATGACCGCATTATCTGTCATGGTTAAAGTGGGGGTAGAAATGGTTATTTGACCACCTTTGCCCGGTGTGGCGGTGGTACTGACTATGCCGCTTTTAAGAATTTCGGTACTTCCATCCGAGAATTGGATTGATAATGAACCTGAAATGTCTAGCGATTCGTTAGCATAGACGGTAATATCACCGGCTGCACCGTCGGTTTCATATTGACTGGTGCTATCAATTTGTGAGCCATCCGTCAAAATAATGCGTCCCGCTTCTATTGTGATATTACCCGCCTTGCCAGTGGTTTTCTCATCAAATGAAGGGTTGTAAACGACTTGGGTGGTGAGCCTCGCACCCTGAGAAAGCTCTAATTTGTCGGTGGCTTTTACGGTGATGCCTTGCCCGTCTGGTTCTCCAAGCGTGTCTGCAAAGACATAGCCGTTATTTAATATGATCTGTCCACCGATAATGTACACTTCTCCACCACCAGCACCGCTGGTATCAACATTGCCAATTTGGCGTTTAAGCAGTGTTTCATAGTCGGTGTTGGTCGTTGTATCTTCAATCAGGATGGTGCCAAATCGTTCAAACGCATTGTCTGGCATTTTTTGTGGATTCACCGGCACTTCTCCGGGCGACGCAACGCTGACTAAGTTAATCTGTCCATCCCAAGCCCGTATAAAGCTCGTCAATTCGGTTTTCTCATTTAAAGTGACTAGCCCATCTGGTAAGGTCAAATTCGTCAATTCTGTTTCCAAAGTGACTAGCCCATCTTGTAAGGTTAAATCTCCGCCTATCAAAGACAGGGTTTTTCCGTTGGGTACGTCCAAAAAACTGTGACGTTTGGAAATGGCAGCAGGCGAATGATCTAGGAAACCAAAAGCACTGGGCGGGGCTACCTTTAATAGGCTGCGCTCTGGCTGAGTGGCATCAAATCGCCCTTCTTCGCCTAAACGCAGGTAATCGGCTGTGCTGACATGCAGCGATCCTGGTATATTCAAGCGCGCATTTGGCCCAAAGAGGATGCCGGCCGGATTGATAAAATATCGGCGTTAGGCATAGTTGACTTTAGAGTACCATCAATATGAGAGGCCTCACCGCCGGTGACTCGGCTAATCAGATGATTAATGGTGTTGGGGCCATTAAAAATGGTCATTTCCTGATTATTCAGGTTAAACCGTTGAAAACTATGAAATAAATTATTTCCAACTTGTTGACCTAAGTTAGCTTCAATGACAAACTTGGGGCCTTTTAAATCAAGCGCCGGCCCCAAAGTGCCATCCAATGTGACTTCGGCGTAGGTAGCCAAATGGATGCTTAACAGGATAAGCAGTAAGCCGTTCTTTAAAATAGGGTACATGTGAATGATGAATGGTGAATGGTGAATGATGAATTGTGAATGATGAATGGTAAATGGTGAATGATGAATGGTGAATTGTGAATGATGAATTGTGAATGGTGAATGATGAATTGTGAATGATGAATTGTGAATGGTGAATGATGAATGGTGAATGATGAATTGTGAATGATGAATGGTGAATGATGAATGGTGAATTGTGAATGATGAATGGTGAATGATGAATGGTGAATTGTGAATGATGAATGGTGAATGATGAATGGTGAATGATGAATGGTGAATTGTGAATGATGAATGGTGAATGATGAATGGTGAATTGTGAATGATGAATGGTGAATGGTGAATTGTGAATGATGAATGGTGAATTGTGAATGATGAATGGTGAATTGTGAATGATGAATGGTGAATGGTGAATTGTGAATGGTGAATTGTGAATGATGAATGGTGAATTGTGAATGATGAATGGTGAATTGTGAATTGTGAATGATGAATGGTGAATGATGAATGGTGAATTGTGAATGATGTTTGGTAATTAGATTGAGTGAATTATTCCTGAAGTCATGAATTAACTTGTCGTTAAATTATGGGTCAACCGAAATTCTTAATGAGTCATTCACCATTCACAATTCATCATTGCTATAAATAAGTGGATTCGATGGAATCACAACACACATCAGGGTGAATTTTATCTCTTTATCCGTTTATTTCGAGTATCCGTTGTACTAAACTTTTAGTAGGCGGAAAATGGAAATTGTAGTGTGCCCGGTGGTTTTTCAACGATAGTAATGGTTTCAACGATGGTTTCGGTTTCAACGAGTGTAACCGGCATCGGTTCAATCATCAAAACCGCTTGGTTAAGTACACCAAGACTTGCACCACCGGTCGCGTTAGACAGCATCACTGTGAAGAAGTCTGACGAATGATGCGTAGGAATATCAACGCTTTTGGGCTGATTTTCTCCGTTTTGCCAAGAAAGTGTGCCTTGAGCACCGTTGCTGGCAACCCAGTTGACTGAAACCTCGCCATAGCTACCCTCTTCACGAGTTATGGTAATAGGAACCAACGATTGTTCAGCACTCACTTTGTAAACGTGTTCATAAAATGCGAATGTACCGCGTGGTTCGTCATTGTCTATGATAGTCAATTCTACCCGGTTAGGTTCGCCAAGGATGGTGTCGCCCATTGAACTGAACAAACGTAGGATAATTTTTTCAGCCGGTTCTGGCGTTAAGTCATCCAAAATTGTCAATGTCAAGGTTTTAGCGTTACTGTCGCCATCCGTCCATTGTAACGGGTGACGAGTTTTCAAATAGAAATCACTATCAAGCGTCGCCGTACTGTCAGCGGTGGCGATAATTTCTACCGATACCGATCCGTCATTGCCATTAACCCGATTGACTTCAAGTGTTATTGCGCCTTCACCTTCATTAATCGGTTTGATAGCGGCCGCTGAAAACTGGAGTTTGCCGTGATTTATAATCGGCGGTTGTGGTGGTAGCGGTGCCTGCTCATTATCCACAATGGTTAATTGTGTTTGTTGCGGTTCACCAATAGTCGCACCGCCTGTCGCATTCACCAAACGTAGCGCAACGGTTTCATTGCCTTCCCAGTCTTGATCATCATTAATCACCAAAGTCAATGGTTTAGGGCTGCTATCGCCATCGGCCCAATTTAACCGCGGGTTACCTTCAATATGGAAATCGCGGTTGAGTGTTGCCGTACTGTCAGCGGTGGCGTTCACTTCCACCGATACTTCGCCATCACTGCCTTCAATACGAGCCACTTCAAAGGTGATGATGCCACCGTTTTCATTAATACGGTGATTTGCGTTTGCAAACAATAATTTACCGTGTTTAAGCACCGGTGGCGGCGAGGGCGGCGGTACATCAATAATGGTGACTGCTGTGGCCGGCCCCAAATTCGCGCTACCGGTGGGATTGGATAAAGTCAAGGTAAAGGTTTCATTCCCTTCAGTTAGGTGATCAGAATGAATAGGCACATAAAAGGTTTGTGGCTGACTCTCTCCATTGAACCAAAACAGACGGCCTTCGGCGCGACTATAATCACTCCCGGCGTTGGCCGTGCCATTCGAGCTGGTATAAGTGACAGACACATCGCCATAATGGCCGTCAACACGAGACACCGTCAATTCGGCCACACCACTTTCATTGACGCTATAGTGAGTGCTTGAAAACTGAAACCGGCCCGGTTTAGGCTCATCATCATCCTGAATCGTCACTTCTATTTGATGCAAACCCAATATCGTGTCACTGGTTGGGTTAGATAATGTTAATGTTAATTTAAATGTCTTGTCACTGGGTTCAAAATCGGTATCGTCAGGAATCGATATCTCAATCGGTTTTGCTTGTTGATTTCCAGGTTCCCAATTGAGCGTCCCATTGGTGGGCGTATAGTCATGGGGCGCAATAGCCGTGCCATCGGAGGTTTCGTAGTGCACAGATATGGCATTGTCAAATCTGCCAGTACGTTCCACCACCGCCACTGAGATAACGCTATCATTTTCAGAGACCGTGATTTTTGGTTGCTCGATGAATTGTATCGTCGCTGGCTGTTGCTGTAATGGCGTTAAGCTGATTGTTTCATCAATGCGCTGACCCCCGCTGGTTTCCAGATGCATGGTTTGACACTGGTAATTGGGGGCACACACTTCGATGTCATAACTCGGATTTTCGGCAGGTAAACTAAAAGCAGACTGGCCTTGGGCCACATCTTGAGGATTGTGGCAAAGGTGTGATGGTTAATTCCACGTCTGGGACAGAACCATAGCTCAATTCATCATTGACCTGTAAATTCACTTGCGTTACGATGCCACTGGGGTTATTGGTGGTAAACGTATAGCTATCGCTACTCGTCACCGCGCCAAAGCTATCGACTGCATTTACTTTCCAGTAATATGAAGTGGCATCTGTTAAACCGGCATTGTCATCGACAATCGCTAATGAGGCCGTCAGTTCTTCTTGTTGATGGACTATGGTGTTGAACGCTTCATCTTCTGCAATCAGCAACGTGTATGTTATCGGATCATTGTCCGGATCGCTGGCCGATTCCCAACCAAACTCTAATACTGTCGGCTTCTCAGCCTCGTTAGCCGGTAGTCGCAACGCAAATGGATTCGGGGCTGAATTGTTCGGCTGGTTTTTGTAGACCACGGCACGTTGAACCGGCGATATGTCTCCCGTTTTTGTGTCACGCACAGTATAAAAGAGTTCATACCTCCCGCTTTCGACAAAACCGTTAGAGTGGATTTCAAAACTGCCTTCAGTTGCATTGTACGGTAAAAATCGACGGTCTAAATCAATGTCTATTTGTTCGGTGCTGTCTTGCGCTCTCAGTATTTTGGAAGGCGGGCGAATTGCGACAATCGCTGGATCAACCAAGTTTGAATCATTGGCGATTAAAAACAACAACGCACGGGTTTCGGAATCGCTTAAATAAATAGTCGGATTAACCTTCATAATATCCGCCGCGCTGGCATTGGTTTGAAAGTCCAACCCAGCGCCTAAAAACACGGCCGCCGCTTGTTGCCCATCACTATCAGTCGAAAGCACATTACTGCCCACGCTATCACCGTTGTCATCCAATAACGGATGTTGCATCGCATCATCCAAGAACGGATTGGCTTTGTTAGCAGACAAACGACCGTTACGCGTAAACATTTCGGTGCGTTGGGTCGCGTATTCAAAAGCCGCTTTTAAAGACGCACCACGCAACAGTTGTTGGAACAGTTCTTCAATGAAAAACTCTCCACTGCGAATACCATCATTTTCTTTAATGCCCTTGTAGGATACTTCCCACTTCGTCGCACTGGTGATAATGGTGCGCCCAACTTTGGACAAGGCCGCTATAAAACTCCCTGAATAACAGGCGCCGATAATTATATTACGCGGTTCTTGTTGAGCAATGTCATTGAGTTGGCTTTCCAGATTGTTTAACCAGTCATCCAATTCCGTCGGTGTAATCGTCTCTTCACCCAGGTAAAATTTGTCACGGCTGCCATGATCAACCATAATAATGTATAGGGGGGCCGGCACTGCGTTGATTTTTGCCGATACCCAGGTTTCGATGGCTGCTTTAATCGCCGCTTGGTTAGGCACAGCATCAACACCCGCTTGCGTATCGTCATAATTAAAGTAGCGGATATCTTCTGGACGAAAACCCCGGCCAATCAATCGTTTATAAACACGATTCAGGGTTTTATCGTAAGCGGCCATGCCTTCACCACTGGTAAGTTTGCCTTGGACAATAATCGCATAACCGGCCGAATTCCCGACTAACACGGTTTTAGAGTCAGAATCAGCATTAAGCAAAATGGCACTGCCGGCATACGAGGCTTGTAGCGTATAAGTGCCTTTTAAATTAAAGACTTGGCTAGGCAGTTCAATCAGATAATTGCCCAGTTGTTCCAGTTCAGCCGTATAGGGACTGCCATCGGCTTGAGCGATAATTTGACCATCAGGTGCGGTGATATTCAGAATGAGGGTTTCACCGGCAAGCTCGATATCGGGATCATCCGGGAAGCGTCTCAATTTACCGGTTGCACTCAAAGCACTGTTTTGGAGAATCGTGTGACTATTCAGGGACAGAGAGAGCGTGGTAAACGCTTTTTCTCCGTAAGTAAATGTGATGGTTTTTTCGTCACTATATATTGCTCGCTAAATCGACTGTACGGGCGATTACGGTGTAGGTATTGTTGGTGACAAACGCAATATTGCTGGTATCTACTTGCCAAGCGGTTGTGCCATTGGCTTTAATCCAAGTAGGCGTATCTGTCCAACCGTGGAAAACACCCTCATCATCCATATTGGCGAATTGCTGCGTTGTTGTATCTTGAATGATGATTTCAACTTGCTCAACACCCGCCTCATCATCAGACGCAATGCCTTCAATAGAAGACAATTCACCGAGAGTGCTGCCGTTTATCGGAGAAGTGACTTCTTCCAGTACCGGGTTCACGCGATCAATGACATAATTTGCGGTTTTGACAGTAGTTGTTCCTGCGGGCCCCACGGAGATGTATTTTAGAGTGGTGTTGTCAGTGATAAGAATAGGCTCTTTATACTCAATAGTCGAATCGAGAGGCAAACCATCACTGTCTATGGCGGGTTCGCTGCCGTCGATGGTGTAATAAATGGTGTTGCAATAACTCTCACAAGTTAAAGCAATTGAGATATCGCTCGGATAACTACCACTTAACACTGAAGGCGTAGGAAAAAGTGAAACAATATAGATGCTACCAATTCCTTCTATCGTACCAGATTGATCTGAGTCGTTAGGTTTTCCAATCACTATAGCGTCTTCGCTTACAGCAACTGTTTCTCCAAAAAGAGTACCCTTCCTCGAGTCTATGGCATTCAATCTAACCGGTTTTTGCCAAAAGCCATCATCACGTACAAACACATACACTGCACCAACTTCCATATCCAAAATTGTGGGATTAAAACCTTTTTTGGGGGCCCCAACTACCAATAGTTCTCCTATGATGGAAACCGAATGTCCAAATGATTCCAATTCTTCTCCATTTGCATCATTTGCATCAGGAGAAATTAACCGGGCTTGCTGTTGCAAAACGTCACCAAAACGTACAAATATATACACTGCCCCAATTGGATAATCTCCGATTTTTTTATCCACTTCAAGAGGAGCACCAACGATTATCGTGTTTTTATCAATAGCAACAGATTGTCCAAACGCGCTATTATGCGGACCTAACAATTTCTGTTGTTGTTTCCAAGTGACACCATTATGGACAATAACGTAGACAGCCGCTTCTAAATTTGCTCCAATAAGTATGGTATTTTCATTGAGAGCAATACGACACTTGTTGCAGCTAAGGGTATCAGCGTCGTCTTTAAGAAATAACTTGTCTTGTAGTTCCCAACTTTCACCCTTTCGCACGCTAAAACCGCTAAGGTATTTTTATGGATAGCAATGGCATGCCCAAAGCCAGTTAGTGGGTTTCCACTTATTTTATTCATTTTAGCAACAAATTGATTTTCTGGTCTAAACATATAAACGGCATTTTCCAATTCGGCCCCAACAATTATAGTATCGTTGTCAATGGCAATGGAAGTTGCAAAAAAACCGCTCTGGTTATAACTTAGCCCAAACTTCATTTGCTGTTTCCATGCAGCTTCGTCATACGCAAATACATAGGATTGACCATTATTTCCTTGAGGAGCCCACACTACTGTTGCTATAATATTATTGTTAATAGCAATTTCATATCCAAAATTAAATTCACGTCGAAAAATTTCAATTACTGAAACATTCCCATAAATTTTATTTGAAGACACCGATAATAAATTATAGATATAAACGGGCCCATTTCCATGCCCTGTTACTACAATATTATCACTTATAGCAACAGTAGGAACAGAATCAAAGGCACCACTTGCCGGTAGACCAACTTCTTGTAATACTGTCCAGCCAAGCGCAGTTCGGATATATATAGGAATTTTCCCATAAATATCTCTAACGACTAGGATATTTTCATTCTCATTCATTGCCACTGATGACGCAAAATTTTGATTATTTGACACTTGAGGAAAAAACTCATAAAGACTATAATCATATTTTTGTTGTTTAAAGAGATAAACATATCCTTTGTTGGAAGCTATTGGTGCACCAATGGCTAGAGTATCTCCTTGAAATGACAGATATTTTCCAAACTGATCATAACGAACCGTGTTATTGCTTGCAAGAAAAGTATCAAATCCCCAAATGGTGTTTTTTCGTGAAAAAATATAGACTACGCCAGCTTCTTCTCCTAAACAATTATCATGTGGCGCACTTACCGCTATGGTATTTTGACTAATAGCGACAGAAAATCCAAATGAATCATCTGCCGAAGCATCGCCATCATGAATCAGTTTAGAGCTTTCTTGCCAAGAACTGTTCTCATGTACAAACGCATAGGCTGCTCCAGAGTCACCAACATTGCCTAAAGCACCAACAACTATGGTGCTAGCTTCTTCGTCAATAGCAACCGAAAAACCAAACTGTCCAGTCCCATCACTCGCTGTGAGTTTGGCTTGTTGTTCCCAAACGGTACCGTTACGCTGAAATACATAAACGGCTTCATTAGAGACTGAGCCAACGACTATCGTATCGCCGCTGATGGCAACAGCAACATCGGATGCCTGGTACGCATCACTGACAATGAGTTTTGCTTGTTCCTGCCAAAACAACATCATATCTTTGACAAATACATAGCCGACAACAACTCCGCCCTCTACCGGGTTGAGTCCCCCAACCCCAACCACAGCCGTATCTCCACTGACTGCGACGGAATTTCCAAATTGGTCGATATTCGCATCTGAAGGCTTTAATTCTTGTCGCGCAGAAACTGCAAATGGGGCAAAAGGTTCTGGTTCGCTCTGTGCCAAACAGGGCTGTTCTGCTAATAACAGCAATGAAACCATAACGATGACATTGACATAATGGATGTTTTGTGAAGGGGTGCGCTGGTTCATAGTCATTTCTCCGTTTTAGTAAGTACGTTGGTATGATAACTACAAGGATTGTCTATAATAAAGGATTTGTTAGAATGGATTTTTCAATCAATGACAAGCATTTACATTGAAATCATTCTCATACCACTAACTACAAGGATTGTCTATAAAAAAGGATTTTATTTATCAGTGACAGACATTTATAACCTGAAATTTAACTCAAAAGTGTTAAGTACTGAATCAGGTATTATCAAGTATTTTGACAAACGTTTTATTGCAGGGCCGGCAACCGTTTTTTGTTATCCACCATCGCCGTGTTTTGGTGGGCAACCAAAAACCCGTTGCCCACCCTACATGATTCTCTCAAAATACCTTAAAATTCTTAGCGAAGGTACTTATCATATTATCTCGAAGTTGTTATCAATAATAATTTTTCGTTATGGTAATCAATCCTTTCTTATAAATCCTTTCTTATAAACAATCCTTGTAGTTAGTTATTGAGAGATTTGATAACCACGTTCAACGGGACGCATTGTCACTCTCTCCTAACCCAGTCACTTCACGTTTCATTTGGAGAAAAGCATGATAGCTGCTAATTCATCCAAACGCGCTTTGACATTCCTAGAAATCCTATTTTTAAAAAAAATCGGATTTCTTTGAGCAGTTCAAAACATTGAATTCGGGGGAAAACTCCAATTCTTGGTTTCAAAGCATTTAAAGTTCCTAACGCAAAGGTTTCGCGTAACGGATAGCATCCCTGAGAAGGGATGCTATCCGTTGTGGTTTTATCGTGTGCCAAACGTGCTTTGGTATAATCCTCGCCTTGCCGCACGGAGTTCGTGTATTATAGGCGATTTTTCTTGAATGGCAAGCGCATGTTCAGAAGGGGTGCCAAAGCCTTTTTTGCCTAATACTAAAGTAATGCCCGGCCATTCTTGGGCAAATTCTTCTACAGACAGACGGATATTGCCCCTACTCGGATCGGCCAGAAAGCACGCAATATGGCAAAATGTTTATATTCACTGGTTTCTAAATACACCAAAACGGGCCCCCGTAATTTGGCTAAAGCGGCAAATTTCAGTTTTACCCCCACCGCTTGATAGCCGCGCCGCTCAGCAAATTGTTTCAGATCAAGTAAGGATAAACCCACTTCTTTACGCTCATTAAAATCCGTGTCAGTCAATTGATTGATAATGTCTTCGAGAATTTCTTTTTCAGTCACATCCTCTTGAAAATAATAGCGCATTAAAGTTGCTAACGCTGCGGCCCCAAATAGTCAAATTGTTGCATGACGATGTTTTGTTCAAGAAAATCTTTCCAGGTATTAACTGGCTTTTCAAAGTGTACACCACGACTTGACAGGGCAACCGGATAAGGCTCTGAAATATTAGCACAGCCTGACAGAAATAACACTATTATATAATATATTACCGGTTTCATCGGATTACCCTGCTAAAAATCCAGTTTTTGAGTATAAGAAAGCGTCAGCGCGGCATTGGGGGCATCGTCATTCAGTCCAAACGTCACCGCTGGTTCAAGATAACTGCCTTTGCCAAGACGATAAGTTAATCCCGTCCGCACCGACATCGGTTCACGCGAAGAACCAAGTATTTCTACGCCATCCCATTCGGTTTCGGTTTGATAAGCCCCGAAAAACTGACCACTCATGGTGATTTGGTTATTAATGGCAAACCCCATGCCAAAACTATAGTTAAAACTATTCCCGGGGGCAACCTCGATACCGTTTAAGGTTTCTTTAAATGTATAAGTATAACCAATGTTACCAAACAACACGGCCGGTTCATAAGATTTCACTAGGGTTAAACTTTTGACCGTTTATTTAAGATGGTAAATTATGTTCATTCACCCTTATTTTAAATAGACGAACATGTTGTTTATTTTTGCCAAACAATTTTGAGTGACAATCGCTGGAATTTCATATTTACTGACTAACCCATTCATTCTTTTGATAATTTATAAATTATGAATTTCTGCCCAGCCAAATATAGAGGCGGACAAATTGCCCAAGATGTTAGTACAACTTCTTTCTGAAATAAGCGAATAGGATAGGAAACTCAGTTGAACTAATTCGTTTATTTCGTAAATTCGTTGTACTTATTTACAACCGCCTTTATCGACGCTCATACACCTAACCATTTCATTCATATAACAAATTCAGCAGTTGATGGTCAGTTGTGTCAAGTGGTATCGAACTTATATATATAGAGACGGAAAAATTGCCCAAGATTTACAACCGCCTTTATCGAAGCTCATACAGCTAACCATTTCATTCATATAACAAATTCAGCCATTTATGGTTAGTTGTGTCAAGTGGTATCGAACTTATATATATAGAGAGAGACGGACAAACTGCCCAAGATGTCAGTACAACTTCTTTCTGAAATAAGCGAATAGGATAGGAAACTCAGTTGAACTAATTCGTTTATTTCGTAAATTCGTTGTACTTATCTTGACAATGTCACATTTCAATCAGAACCCCGTTTTTTCGTACAAGGTTCGCCTTGTACTCCTGAGACTAAAAACCCAGTTTTTTCGTACAAGGTTCGCCTTGTACTCCTGAGACTAAAAACCCAGTTTTTTCGTACAAGGTTCGCCTTGTACTCCTGAGACTAAAAACCCAGTTTTTTCGTACAAGGTTCGCCTTGTACGCCTGACCAAATACGTGGTTTTTTCGTACAAAAGGAGCGAAGTATCCTGGTAATATGGTTTTTCGTACAAAGTTCGCTTGAAACGAATGGTAATATAACATTGTCAAGTTACATAGACTTATGTAAAGAGCAACGAAGAGGGATTACGTGCAGCGAACCACCCGACAAACTGCTGTCTAAACGGTGTATTCGACTTGTTTCGGTATGGTTGGCTTAAAGGCGGGCAATAAATTGGTAAAGAAGGGCAGTTATATGTTTCCGAATAGAGAACATAAATAAATTATTGTTCAGTCTTGTGATACATTGACGCTGTTGTTGATGGAAATTCTTAGGTTGCAAGTTTGCCGTTTCCCAAGCTAATAATCACCGGGACATTTTTCTATAAGAAGAGACAAGATTTGTTCAGCTTGCAAAATATCTTTCCTCGCTTTGGTTTGCATGGCTGGAGGACGACGTTGAGAAATGACTCACTTTGAGTGCGTCACATGATTTAGGTAAATGGGATTTTTTGAGGGTATTCCAATCGGTGGGGCCAAAATATCAACTTTGAGTTGACGACCCCGTATTGAATAAATTGTGAAAGGTGTTTTTGGATTTAAAGTGGGAATTTCAAATATCCCCATGCCGGATTGAAGCAGTGCGTCTCTTAAATCAACCGTTTTAATTTAATGCTAACCGTAAAAATAAACCACGACAGATGCTATCCCTTCTGTTTGGGGATAGTATCTGTCAATTGGCTACATAAACCGCGACAGATGCTATCCCTTCTGTTCGGGGATAGTATCTGTCAATTGGCTACCTAAACCGCGACAGATGCTATCCCTTCTGTTTGGGGATAGTATCTGTCAATTGGCTACATAAACCACGACAGATGCTATCCCTTCTGTTTGGGGATAGTATCTGTCAATTGGCTACATAAACCGCGACAGATGCTATCCCTTCTGTTCGGGGATAGTATCTGTCAATTGGCTACCTA
>Ga0164315_10002900_pt1 | contig 13250 bp, 11 predicted proteins | sample GuaBasSedimGuay6_FD_113737 | JGI IMG/M metagenome (GOLD analysis project Ga0164315, IMG submission 113737) | Subseafloor sediment microbial communities from Guaymas Basin, Gulf of California, Mexico - Guay6, Core 4569-2, 0-3 cm | ecosystem: Environmental > Aquatic > Marine > Hydrothermal vents... | reverse complement strand
GGCCGGCCGGGCAGAATTTCCCAGGCCGCCCTCTGTTTCCAGGCTGAAATTGACCCTTTTTTCTTCCTTATCAGTTTGGCGCTTTCCTCCCTTATTCTGTATTCCAGACGGGAGAACATAAATACAAAATACGCCTGATCATTAATTTTCCTCTTTCGTCTGTATTTCTGTTTTTTTCGATGCCAGCCGCGCTGACCGCAGTCAAATTCCCCGGAGGAATATCGGCCGTCAATCTCATTGTACTGGGCTTCCAGCTCATCAAAAATATTCATGGCTGACTCACCAGATCCATAATCAGTGATGAGTCCATATTTCTTGCGGATCTCCTGTCCTTGGGCGTAAAGACTTCCCATTCAGATTTTTTCCCTTTTTCCCCGGTGCCTGCAATAATATAAGCTCCGGACTTGGTGAGGATATCAATCCTTCCGTCTCCGCCTGTCGTCCACAGGCCTATCGGCTCGAATGTGGCAATCATCACTTTGTCTTTGTAAATATCAAGAACCGGCAGTTCCTCGGCTTCCACATTGTATTTGTGCATCAGCCCCTCATACATGGTTGTGTGCCTCTTTCTGCTGCATACGATATTTTCCCTGCCGGACAGAGTGTCCTCAACAAGCAGGTACAGACTTTCGAGGCGGTCTTTCCAGTCCCTCACCTTTTTTTCAACATACGATCTGTCAATGTCATTCATGGCAGTTACCTCCTGTGTTTTGTAAAAGGCAATTGAAAATCGGATATTATCAGCAGATGGAAAATTCAGAGAATCCACTTCGGGGAGATTCCCACCTGATGATTATCCCTTTGTATCTGCTGTTCCCTCATTTGTCAATGAAAAACAGTGTCATATATTATTCAAGGCCCGCCGTCCGGTCATGCAAAGAAGCCGAAAGTTGCCAATTGCGGGATGTCAGCGGTAAGGCCCGTAGGGGTCGTCATGTTTGTAGATAATTGTGGAACACCATTTTAAGGCCCGTAGGGTCGTCATGTTTGTAGCCAGTTGGACAGAACGAAATTTTTAGGCCCGCAGGGTCGTCATGTTTGTAGCCTTGGTGTTACCAAATTATGGCGGCCCTACGGGCCTCGAACCGCCATCATGGAATTTGCTACAAACATGGCGGCCCTACGGGCCTCGAACCGGCGTTATTGGATTTTCTACAAACATGGCGGCCCTACGGGCCTCGAACTGGCGTTATTGGATTTTCTACAAATATGGCGACCCTACGGGCCTCGAACCGCCGTCATGGAATTTTCTACAAACATGGCGACCCTACGGGCCTCGAACCGCCGTCATGGGATTTTCTACAAATATGGCGGCCCTACGGGTCTCGAACCGGCGTTATTGGATTTTCTACAAACATGGCGCCTTTAAGGTGTTCATACCCAGAAATTAAAAAAATGGTGTACAGGACCGCTGCCATGACCGATTTCATATTCCGATCCGGCCCGGATCGCCTCACTGATATATGCTTTTCCTTTTCTGACAGCTGCCTCAATATCCTCCCCTTTCGCGAGAAAGGATGCAATGGCCGAGGACAGAGTGCATCCGGTGCCATGGACATTTCGGGATTCTATCCGTTCTCCTTCCAGTATGACAAACCGCTCCTCACGGGTCAGATAAAGGATGTCGGAGCAGTCAGCATCATTCCCAAGGTGTCCGCCTTTCAGAAGCACACTTTGGCTGCTGTGACGGGCAATCGTTTTGGCTGCTTCCTGCATGGCTTCAATCCCGTGAAGCTCCTGACCCGTGAGAACAGCAGCTTCAGGAAGGTTCGGCGTGACAACACTCGCCAATGGCATGATATGCGTCTTCAGGGCTTCGATGGCATCGTCACGGAGGAGTTTGTCTCCGCTTTGCGCCACCATCACCGGATCAAGCACAATTTTATCCATCCCATGTTTTGTCAACTGCCGCGCCACAGCTTCAATCAGCTCCGCCGAGTAAAGCATTCCGATTTTCACCGCATCCGCGCCAATATCGGTGAAAACCGCTTCCATCTGTTCTTCCGCAAACGACGCGGGAACTGCATGAATCCCTGTGACGCCCGTTGTATTCTGAGCCGTCAGCGCGGTAATGACAGACATGCCATAACAGCCCAAAGCGGAGAATGTCTTCAAATCTGCCTGAATACCGGCACCGCCACTGCTGTCCGAACCGGCAACAGTGAGAACTTTATAATACTTTTTCATCATTTTTAACCTGCCTTATTCTTTCTTCGTAAATCCTCAGCCGAAGCCAAGACTGGAAAAATTATTGAACGGGAGATGACAGAGACATGAGACTGACTTTTACTGAATCCGGGTGGAAAGATTATCTCCGGTTTCAAAAAAAATAATCGCCCGGGATCCGTTCCGGCATTTTCCTGTATATCAGGGTTTCCTGCGTGTGCCGTACTTCATTCGGATTATGCCGATGACATTCTTCCACGTCATCAGAAACGCGCCCTTCCAGGTGGGCCGGTACATGTTGAGGGATTTGTCAAGATACAAATATCCGGTACTGACCTGCATTTCCATGTCTTTCATCAGTAAATCCCGCATATATTTGAACTCCTCACCCTCGGGCGGAAGAATCTTCTCCTCTCCGCCATATATGGAGAGATTCTTCTGATGAATTGTGTACAGAATATGCATATCCATCTCCCCGGGATATCGGAATGTCGGACTTTCAGGGACATCCCTGAATGTCGGAGGAGTCCCGTTGTTGTTTGTCGTGATTCTGTTTCCCGAGGCGAAGTCCGTCCAAAACTCCATAAACCCGCCAGTCACCTGTTTCTCCTCTCCGGAGCCTCCGATTGAGATCATGGCAAAGGCCATGTCTCTCTCTTTCAGGTTGACAAAGAATCTGAAATATGTCGTGGTCATGGCCGGCTCCTGCTCCGGCTCAAGCACATCCATGACCGCCTCAAATCCGTCGGGTCTGATCATGTGCCATGTCTGGGAAAAGACTTCCGATATATATTTCGGAAGATATTCATGAGAGATGAGTGCCAACTCCGAATCATAAGGGAAACGCATCTTAAAACGGGCGATCACCGGGAGGACGATAAAGGGCGGGATGATCAGTATCCCCAGAACAACGGCAATCAGGCAGAGGATAATCGTGTAAATCATTTTTTGTATTCACCTCTTGGTTAAGGTCAAAATTTTCTTTATTTTTTCTGTTCCAGATATCATACAAAAAAACAGATGTCAACTTTTTTCAGAATAGGGTTGAAATTCATATCCGGTCCCGAACTTTTTCAGTTCCAAAATGGTTCCATCCCGAGGGTATGATATCCCTGATTTCACCGTTCGGCCGGACCATTTCCATTTTCCCCGAATCGGTTATTTCACCAATCAGGTACAACTGCCGATGAAATGTTTTCAGATAATCCGCGGCTATACGGTCCGCGTTGTCCCGCGACACTGTGCATAACAGCGTGTAATCTTCGCCGCCTGAAAGGGCATATTTAACAGGGTCAAAGTTTAGTCGGACACAAAATTCCCGCAGATTTTCTGAAAGCGGTATTTCTTCAGAATAAAGGCATGCGCCCACTTTGTTCTCCCTGAGAATATGTCCGAGATCGGAACTCAGTCCGTCGCTTACATCAATCGCTGAATGAATTCCGTTCTGACGTGCGAGAAACCTGCCCTCCCTAAGATACGGCTTGGGAAGAATATGTGCGCTGAGGAGTGCTTTCAATGCTTCCGAATCCGCCTCGATGCCATTCAATATCAGGTGCAGCCCGGCCCTGCTGTCCCCTAAAAAACCGGTTGAAAAGATAACATCCCCGGGTCGCGCTCCATCGCGATACAGAATCTCTTTTTCCGGAGCCGAGCCTGTCACGGTGACATTGATAATCAGGTCTGTTTTGGAACCGGTGGTGTCGCCGCCGAGAATATTGACATCAAATTCGGCAGCCAGGGTTTTCATTCCGTTGTATAAGTCTTCAAGATAGTCTAAGGGACAGTCTGCCGGAATACCAATGCTGACAAAGGCTTCTTTGGCGGTTCCGCCCATGGCTGCAATATCACTCAGGTTCACGGCCAGTGATTTATACCCGAGATTAAATCCGGAGGTTGCGCTTCTCAGGAAATGAACCTGCTCAACGAGCAGGTCCGTTGTGACAAGCGTGATTTCATCAGGAGGTGTCGTGAACGCGGCCGCGTCATCTCCGATGGCCTTTAAAATATTCCGGGGACGAATCAGGCAGCCCCGGGTTATTTTACGGATAAATCCGAATTCTCCGATATCTTTTAAAATCATGTCTTCCCTTAGGCAGGCTCAGGGGCCGGGCTCCCCCGAATGGGATTAATAATCCCGTCCGCGTTTAACAAAAAGCAGGAATTTCGCCGCAGCAATCAAGATCAGGGTAAATCTGCTGATTATAACGCTTCACGGGGAGGCCTGAAATCAGCCCTGTATCGCACACCTTTTAAACCACAAAGGACACAAAGGGGGCACAAAGCTTGAACCTACCTGCATGTTCGGCCGGATATGTCTGAACATAATGCCATTCCGGGTGAAATGACCAATTATTTTTTGTAACAGACTCTTCCATAGCTGTCAAACATTTTTTACCAGCGATAAGAAAATGTCTGTTGTTCCGGAGTGCCAAACTTGCAGTTTTGCCGACCGCCTGAAGGCGGAACTGCGAACTTCTGCACACAGATTTTTTTCCTGTCAGAGTCCCTGTCAAATCCCCGCATCAAGGAAAATACGACTTTTTTCTTGACTCAAAGGACGGTTTCCCTTAAATATTTGCTGATTATAACGGATTCAGGGGAGACTCCCGCATCTGCCCTCAGACAGAGCCGGCCTTGAACGTGCAGGTTTAAGCTTTGTGCCCCTTTGTGCCCCCTTTGTGTCCTCTGTGGTTAGAAAGGTGCGACGCAGGGCTGATTTCAGGCCTCCCCTGAAAGCGTTATAATCAGAATATTTGTATTTTTATTATATCCTGCCGGTGAAAAGTAAAAGGGTGAAAGCAGATCCGTAACCGGCACACCCGGGATTGTCATGTCCGCCGGATTTGTCAATCCGCGGGGATCAGGGTACTTTATTCCTTAACAATTTTATAAACTTTTATATGTGGTGGCAGACAATGATAAACATAACACTTCCTGATGAATCGGTAAAAAGTTTTCAAAATCCCCCCACCGGGCTGGATGTGGCAAAAGGCATTTCAGAGGGCCTTGCCCGAAATTGCGTTGTCATGGAACTGAATGGCAACATTGTTGATTTAAATACAGAAATTACCGGGGATGCCAAGGTCCGGCTGATCACAACCAAAGACGGGGAAGCTTTGGAAATTTTACGTCACAGCACGGCCCATGTCATGGCCCAGGCCATTTTGCATTTTTATAAGGATGCAAATCTGACCATCGGACCAGTAAAGGAAGATGGTTTTTATTACGACGTTGACATGGAGCCTGTTTCAGAGGAAGATTTTCCGAAAATTGAAGCGGAAATGAAGAAAATTATCAAGGCAAAGATTCCGATTCAGCGGAAAGCTGTGTCAAAATCTGATGCAACTGAATTCTATGAACAGGAGCCGTATAAACTTGAAATGATTTCAGATTTGGAAGACGGGTCCATATCCTTTTATGAGCAGGGCGATTTCACAGACCTGTGCCGGGGGCCTCATATTCCTCATACCGGCTTTATAAAAGCCTTCAAACTGATGAAGGTTTCAGGCGCGTACTGGCGGGCGGATCAGACCAAAGCACAGCTTCAGCGGATTTACGGCACTGCTTTTTTTGATAAAAAGGAGCTGAAAGAACACCTGCATTTTATTGAGGAAGCCAAAAAGCGGAATCATCGGAAACTCGGCATGGCTCTTGATCTGTTCAGTTTTCATGACGAAGCACTGGGAATGCCGTTTTTCCATGCAAAGGGAATGACAATCTGGAACATCCTTCTGGACTACTGGCGCGAAGAGCATCGGGCGGCCGGCTATGTGGAAACCAAGACCCCTGTCATGCTGAACCGTGATCTGTGGGAAAAAAGCGGCCATTGGGAGAATTATCGGGAAAATATGTACATTTCCCAGATTGATGATTCTGAATATGCCATAAAACCCATGAACTGCCCCGGGGGGATGCTCCTGTACGGCCTGAAGCCTCATTCATACAAGGATTTGCCGATTCGGGCCGGGGAAATCGGGCTGGTTCACCGGCATGAAATGAGCGGAGTGCTGTCCGGCCTTTTCAGAGTCCGGGCCTTTCATCAGGATGATGCCCATATTTTTATGACTCCTGATCAGATTCAGGATGAAATTCTGGGTGTCCTGAGGCTGACTGAGCGGATTTACAGCATGTTCGGTCTTGGCTTTCATCTGGAGCTTTCCACGCGTCCTGCAAAATCCATCGGAACCGATGAACAGTGGAAAATGGCGACCGAGGGGCTGAGTGCCGCTCTGGATGCTTATGGCATGGAATATCAGATCAATGAGGGTGACGGTGCTTTTTACGGGCCTAAGATTGATGTGCATATAAGAGATGCGCTGGGCCGGACATGGCAGTGCGGGACCGTCCAGCTGGATATGTCCCTGCCGGAGAGATTTGATCTGAATTATATCGGAAAGGACGGGGAAAAGCATCGTCCGATTATGATTCACAGGGTCATTTACGGTTCGGTTGAACGGTTTTTCGGTATTCTGATTGAGCATTTTGCCGGCAAATTTCCCTTGTGGATGGCTCCGGTTCAGGCAGTCATGCTGCCCATGAACGATGATCTTGTGCCTTATGCGGCAGATGTCAGGGCAGAACTTGAAAAGGCAGGCTTGCGCGTGGAAGTGGATGACAGAACCGAGAGCCTGAAGAAAAAAATCCGGGATGCCCAACTCAGCTATGTTCCGCTGATTCTGACCATCGGCGCAAAGGAAAAGGAATCCAAAACCCTTTCTGTCAGAACTCTGGACGGCAAGGTGAAATATGGGGTGACGCACGAGCAGTTCTTAAATTGGGTGCTTCCCCAGATAAGGGAGCGAAAGCCGGAGTTGGGGATTATTTAAGGACTGAATGTCTGAAAATGAAACGTTGAAGGTGTATCATTTTGAAAGTTGGCCGGCCTCGTTGCTTTGGCTGTAAATGTAGGGTGATGCGGAACCTACCATTTTCAGATGTCGGTGGGATTCCGCGTCGCTGCGCCCATCCGGGATCCGGGGATTTTGTTTTTTTGAAAATTCATATCTGAAAAAGGTTGGTTCCGCTTCACTCACCTCACAGAATTATTTTCCAAGCACTTTCTGAACCACATCCACGATCTGCTGACAACAGCCCCGGGTTTCATCAGGTGTCGGCCCTTCAACCATAACTCTGCAAAGGGGCTGTGTGCCGGAATATCGAACCAGAACCCTTCCTTTTTCCCCCAGGCTTTCCTCAACCAATTGGATTGCATCCTGAATTTCCGGGATGGTCTCAATATCCGGTTTGGTTTTCACTTCCACGTTCATCAGTTTTTGGGGAAACACCGCCATTATTTTTCTCAGCTCGGACAAGGGCTTTGATTCTGATTTCATGGCATCAACCAGTTTCAGCGCCGTCAGTATCCCGTCGCCGGTGGTGTGATGATCCAGAAAAATCGTATGCCCTGAATCTTCGCCGCCGATCACAGCCCCGGAGGCGATCATTTCCCTGAGAACATGGCGATCTCCGACATCCGCGGTAATATTGCTGATGTCCAACTCTCTCAGAGCAAGCCTGAATCCGATATTGCTCATCACCGTGCTGACCACAAGGTTATTTTTAAGGATTCCCTTTTGTTTCATGGTCTTTGCACAGATAATAAGTATGCGGTCGCCGGTAATGACATTTCCTTTTTCATCCACTGCAATCAGCCGGTCCCCGTCTCCGTCAAAGGCAAGGCCAATATCCGCCCCGGTTTCCACCACCTTTTCTTTAAGGGTTTCAGTATGCTGAGAACCGCAGTTGTCGTTAATATTCTTTCCATCAGGAGAGATAAAAAGCGATTCAATATCCGCGCCGAGGTCTGCAAATATCTCCGGTGCGACCTTATAAGTCGCCCCGTCTGAGCAGTCCAGAATGATTCTCATGCCATCAAATCGGCATGTTTCCGGCAGGGTGCGTTTCAGGAAATCCCCATAGCGTCTTCCCGCGTCTTCTGTTGTGCGGACAGTTCCGGTTTCCTGAACAGATTTGCATATTGAGGCCATCCTGTCATCCAATATCAGTTGTTCGATTTCGGCTTCTTTCTCATCAGAGAGTTTGTACCCGTCGCTTTTGAAAATTTTGATGCCATTGTCATAAAAAGGGTTGTGGGATGCGGAGATGACAATTCCCGCGTCTGCGCCCATTGAAGCAGTTATAAAGGCAACTCCCGGGGTCGGAAGTACTCCCGCAAGAGAAGCGTCCCCTCCCATTGAACATATTCCTGAAACCATCGCATGTTCAATCATGGAACCGGATATGCGCGTATCTTTTCCGATAACGATTTTGGGTTTGCCTTCATCCTTTCTGAAAATATGAGCAACAGCCCGTCCGACATTCAACGCCATTTCAGCGGTCATCGGATACACGTTGGCCCTGCCCCTTATTCCGTCTGTGCCAAATAATTTTCCCATGTCTTTAACCTTTGTTGAAAGTGAAAAGTAAAAAGTCGGGGAGAGAAACCCGGTTTTTTCCGAATGGCCAATTCTCCCCTCTGACAGACTGTGAGACGGGAGATATTTGATAAAAAGGCCCTTTTTTTCCCATTTCTCAATATTTCCCGTAAATTTCTCGCTCGTATGGGACGAAGCATTGTCGAGGATCACAGCTATTTTTCTGGTGACTGTCTCACTGAATTCGTCGAAACCGACTGACAACTTTTCCCTGTTATTTCAAAAGGTTTATATATGACCGCCCGGGGAGACCGGGGATTTTCCCCGAAGTCCCGGATATTGAAATTGGTATTACCAATACTTTTCAAATCAAAAACAATACGATATCATCGGGACAGCATCCATCCGCTCCAATTTTTCCTTAAATACCAGCATAAAAATATTATTTCAAGCTTTTTTATTTTTTTCTTGACAAGTCTTAAAATTTTTACCATAAAGGGTCGCAATTGGTATGACCAATCTGTTTTGACAAGGATTTTAGGTTATGACTGGGCTGATGAAAATGTCACAGTCAGAGTTACCAATTGTGATCCCGTTTTTATTCCGCCTGTTTTTTTCAACTTAAAAATCAGCCGGTTATAAAATGATCGGAACAAAAACAGGATCAGCTTTCTGAGAGCACCGCCAACATATTCATCACCCCAGGTTATGACCGTTATTGAAATGATTCCCCCCAAAAAAAATTGAAAAACAGAAATTCTGTGATTATGCGTATCCATGAAATAGTGGAAAAATATGATGCCGAAATTGCCACTGTCGTTAATCATAACGACTGGGTGAGAGCTAGAGCAAGGGAAATTGATCTGGACAATGAACTGCATCTGGCCGAACATCTTAATGAAATAATGGTATATGCCAGGGAATTATACAGATTTGCCGGTGTCAGTTCCAACAACATATACTGGAATCTGACACATATCCCGATCAGGACAATGTATATCCCGACTGAAAACGGATTTGTCACCATCATAAACCCGAAGATTCTGAAGTCAGAAGGAAAAGCGTTTAACAGCGTCGAAGGATGCGGCTCGATTCCTGGTAATGTTTATACTGTTAAAAGAAAGCCGCACATATCCTTTTCCGGATATACATTGGAAAAAAAATATATTGAATTGGAATGCGGATCAAAGGATTATGAGGCAGGCGAAGACCCTGTCCTCTCATCATACAATGCCAAAGCGTGTGTGGTGCAGCATGAAATGGATCACCTTGACGGAGTGACAATAAAAGATAAGGGAACTTTGTTTGATCTGAGCAGTTTAATGAAATAATTTTTATCAATGAACGGATTTTTTGAGAAAATACGAGTTGAGGTTTAATTCGCATACTTGGAGGTTATATGAATTGGCAAGAAGCGTGTGAACATACAAGCCTGCAAAATTTACCCTTCAAAATTGAGCTTGATGAAAGAGGAAAAATAATAATGACTCCCGTCAAAGTGAATCATTCCGCATATCAGGGTGAAATCTCATATTTGTTGCGTTCAATGCTGAAACAGGGAAGAACACTGCCGGAATGTGCCGTGGGCACACGCAGAGGAACCAAAGTCGCTGACACAGCCTGGGCATCACGGGAACGCTTTATGAGAATTGTACATGAGACAGAATGCTCGGTTGCCCCTGAAATTTGCGTGGAAGTTATCTCTCCCAGCAGCACTGAAGGTGAGATAAATGAAAAAAAAGAGCTTTATTTTGAAAACGGAGCTGAGGAAGTCTGGATTTGTACAAATGACGGAGACATGAATTTTTACATGGCGGGTAAAGAGATCAGAAGGTCGGTATTGGCTCCGGAATTTCCTAAGAAAATTGAACTCGAATTTTAAAACAAAAAACAATAGGGTTTGTTATGGATTCAGAACGATTACATACGATGAAAGAAAGAGCGGAAAGCGTGCAGGCTGTTGTCTCTCATGTCAGGGACATGAGCGAAGTGATCCGCTACACCATTGATCTGATGCATAAGCAGGAGGGCAGCGTCCTTGCCGCACCGGGACTGAGCGATCATGATCAGGTTTTCCTGTGGAAAGAATGCGAAGCTGAAGCGATTCAACTGCTGACATCGCCCCTGAGAAACCATCTCAGTGAAATTCATACCTCGCTGACTTACGCTGACTGCGGCATTGCCGAAACCGGGACCCTTGTGCTTGATTCCTCATCAGAAGATATCCGAATCGCCACCATGCTTGCGGAGACCCATATAGCAGTCCTGTCAGCTTCGCAAATTTATGCGGATGCCGTGTCTTTGGAAGAGGAACTGACCATCCTTCAGAAATCGCCGCCCCGATATATGGCCTTCATCACAGGCCCCAGCAGAACTGCGGATATTGAGCGGGTGCTGACCATCGGTGTCCACGGCCCCCAGGAACTTCACATTCTCATTATGGAGGAGACAGAAAAATGATTCAGACTGCCCAGGATATGAAAACCTACAAAAAACAATTGCAGGAATCTCTCGGGAACAGCTTCCTCCGAACCTCATTGGACAACTTTGGTTCATCCTATAAAGCGTCCCGGGCCAAAGCCTTTGAGAATCTCGATTTTGAGGATATGAGAAACGGCATTGCAGAATCAAAAGATGCAGCCCTGCCGCGTTTGGAAGAACTTCTGGAGCAATTCACGGGGAATGCTGAAAAGGCTGGTGTCAAGGTTCATTTTGCAAAGGACGCGGAAGAGGCAAATACCATCATCTCCGACATTGCAAAAAAGGGCGGTGTCAAGAATATTGTCAAAGCCAAGTCCATGACCGCGGAGGAAACTTTTCTCAATGCCCATCTGGAAAAAGATGGATTCAAGGTGACAGAGACTGACCTCGGGGAATGGATCATCCAACTGAGGAATGAGGGTCCCTCTCACATGGTCATGCCCGCGATCCATCTTTCCCGGGGAGAAGTAGCCGAGCTTTTTACAACAGTGACCGGAAAAAAACATGAGCCTGATGATATCAACGGCATGGTGAAAACAGCCCGCAGAGAACTCCGGCAGGCATTTTTGGAAGCGGATATGGGCATCAGCGGCGCAAATTTTGCCATTGCCGAATCCGGAACCATCGGTATTGTCACAAACGAGGGAAACGGCAGGCTGACCACCACTCTGCCGAGGATCCATGTCGCTCTCGCCGGGATTGACAAGCTGGTTCCTGATATAAAGACCGCTTTCAGGATTCTCAAAGTCCTTCCCAGAAACGCCACCGGTCAGGCCATCACCTCTTATGTGACCTGGATTACCGGGGCTGTTGAATGCGGCGCATCCCCCACAGGCACGAAAGAGAGGCATATCGTGTTTTTGGACAACGGCCGCCTAACGCTTGCCCAGGACCCTGTTCTCTGCGAGAGCCTGCGATGTATCCGATGCGGTGCCTGCGCCAATGTCTGTCCGATCTACCGTCTGGTTGGAGGACACAAACACGGTCATGTCTATATCGGTGCCATCGGTCTCATCCTGACCTGCTTCTATCACGGGGTCGAAAATGACAGGGCCATCATCCGCAACTGCCTCAACTGCCAGGCATGCAAGGAGGTCTGTCCTTCCGGCATTGATCTGCCGCATCTGATAAAAAAAGTTTATCGGAGAGTGCTTGATGCCGATGGGAGCAAACCGGTTAAGAACATGCTTCTTTCAACGATGCTCAGAAACCGCAAGCTTTTCCACTTCTTTCTGAGACGGGCTTATCTGGCGCAACTGCCGCTTTCCGGGGGCGGGCCGTTTATCCGCCATCTTCCCCTGCTTCTCGGAAAGGAACATGGATTCCGAAGCCTTCCTGCCATTGCGAAGACACCTTTCAGGGATCAGTGGAACACATTGCAGAAGCAGGTGTCATCACCCAAATATCGCATTGCGTTTTTCGGGGGATGTGTGCTTGACTTTGTTTACCCGGAGCAGGGAAAAGCATTTCTCAGTCTCGTTCAGGAACAGGGGGTTCAGGTGGAGTTTCCCATGAAACAGACCTGCTGCGGACTGCCTGCTATGATGTCTGCTGAGGAGGAGACGGCGAAAGAGGTGGCAATTCAGAATCTTGAGGCGATGGATGCCGGGAAATACGACTATATTGTCACGCTCTGCGCGTCCTGCGGTTCTCATCTTAAAGAGAATTATCCAAAAATGTTCAATGGAGAGCCTGAACTTGAATCCAAAGTCAGGGAATTTGCATCCAAAGTCATTGACTTCAGTTCATTCATGGTGAATGTGCTTGAAATTTCCGCTGAAAACCTGGGATCAGGCAAAAAGAAAGTTGCCTACCATGCACCCTGCCATCTCTGTCGGGGCTTAAAGGTGACAGAAGAGCCTCGGAAACTTCTCACGGATGCGGGACTGGAATATGCCCCGGCCGAAGATGAGGATGCCTGTTGCGGATTCGGCGGGTCTTATTCTGTTGATTTTCCTGAAATTTCTTCGGAAATTCTCAAGCGGAAACTGGATAACGTGGAGAAGACAGGCGCGGAAGTTCTTGTCACGGACTGCCCGGGGTGTGTGATGCAACTGCGGGGCGGAATGGACAGGCGGGAACGCTGTATTGAGGTGAGACATATTGCCGAGGTTCTCTGATTATCCATAATCATTCGTGATTATTCATGAACATGTAGGGTGGGTGAAGCGAAGCGGAACCCACCTTTCACTGATTATCCATAATCATTCGTGATTATTCATGAACATG
>Ga0164315_10002899_pt1 | contig 13250 bp, 11 predicted proteins | sample GuaBasSedimGuay6_FD_113737 | JGI IMG/M metagenome (GOLD analysis project Ga0164315, IMG submission 113737) | Subseafloor sediment microbial communities from Guaymas Basin, Gulf of California, Mexico - Guay6, Core 4569-2, 0-3 cm | ecosystem: Environmental > Aquatic > Marine > Hydrothermal vents... | reverse complement strand
GGTGTTGTTCCTGCTCGTTCTGTAGTGATTCCGGGAAGTTATGCCAAGGAATTTAAGGCTGGGAATTTCAATGTTCCATGTGCACTGATTATCGGTAAACGTAAGGAGAGTACCAATAAAAAACATCTTTAAATGATGCACTTCGCGAAAATGAAGTAGCGGTTTAATCATTTATTGGGGTTTGTCAATTATTAAGAATGAGTGATATTGATGGCATCTTGAAAAAAAAGATTAATAAACTATCGGTTTTAGTCCTCAGTTTTAATAATGTTGATCAAATCAATGAATTACTAAAAAATATTGACTTTGCAGATGAGGTTATTGTAGTTGATTCGTTTAGTACAGATGGGACCGTTGAGGCCATAAAAAAGCATAAAGATGTAATTCTAAAACAACATCGCTTTCAAAACTTCAGTGAACAAAGAAATTTTGCCCTAACACTAAGTACTAATGATTGGGTGCTGTTTATCGATACAGACGAAAGATTAACTGATGCCCTAAAGGCGGAAATTATTCAATCGGTCAATAAACCGGGGGAGGTTGTTACTTTTGGTTTTTATAGAAGATTCTATATGAATAATTCTCCTTTAAATTATAGTGGTTTTCAAAGCGAGAAAATATATAGACTCTTTCATAAGAAACATGCAATCTATGATATCAATAAATTTGTTCATGAAACCCTATTAATAAATGGAAGATCAAAAATGTTCAGGAATAGGTTGCTTCATTATTCATATACAAGCCAAGAAGCATACAAGGAAAAACTAACACATTATGCAAAGTTAAGAGCGAAGGAATTATTTATAAAAAGATTGAAACCTAATTATTACCATTTTTTTATAAAGCCTCCATTCAGATTTTTTAAACATTTTGTAATAAAATTAGGCTTTTTAGATGGGAAAAATGGGTTCAAGATAGCCAGTTTAAACGCTTATGGGGTCAGGCAAAGATATATAGAGCTGGAAAAAATGTATGATTCTTAAAAGTAAATTCGAGCTTCTCTTGCAGTAGTGTAGAAAATGCTAAGTTTGAAGTGCAGATCGCAAATTTTATATTTTATTTATGTTTACAACCGAGTTAGATAATGGGTTCAAAGTATTAAAGCAAGAAGAAACAATATTGTATCCAACAGATACCGTATGGGGAATTGGTTGCGATGCAACGAGTGAAATGGCGGTTAGCAAAATATTTAAAATTAAAAAAAGAGAAAATAGCAAGAGCTTGGTAGTCTTGGTCAATAGTCTTGCTATGTTACAAAAATATGTTGAAGAAGTCCCAGCAAATGTAATAGCCGTTTTGTTGACCGCCACAAAACCCACCACGATAATTTATAAAAACCCTAAAAATTTAGCTCAAAATGTAATTGCTGATGATAATACAGTGGCGATTAGAATTGTCCACCATGATTTTTGCGAAAGGTTGATAAAACAATTTAACAGGCCAATTGTTTCCACATCGGCTAATATTAGTGGCGAAGAGACTCCAAAAAGTTTTAGTGAAATTAGTAAGTCAATTTTGGAGTGCGTTGATTATATAGTAAATTTGGAAAAAGAAGAAATAAGTTTGAATTCGTCCACTATTATCCGGGTCATGGAGGATAATACGATTAAAATAATAAGAAAATAAATAACAGTGAGTGTCCAATTATAAAAAAAATATTTGAGAGCAGCTGTTTAAAATTTTAAAAACAGAATATAAGAATTTGAAGAAATTCGAATTTATATAGAAAATAGATATGTATCAGTTTTATATAATAACAAGATTTAATCTTCGTAGATCGGACTGGAAGACAGCTAAAAATGGCAAAAAAGTTTTATCTGATTCCTGGTTGAAAGAACGGTTTGATCTATTTGACAATTACTGTTTCCCGTCCGTAAAGAATCAATCGAATCAAGATTTTAAATGGTTAGTGTTTTTTGATAGTGAAACGCCAGAGATTTATAAGAAGAAAATAGAGGAATATTCGTTATCGTTTAATAATTTCCATCCTTTTTTTATTGACGGTATGGATTGTTTTTTGCCATCAATTAAGGAGAAAATAGAATTATTGGATTTGAAAAAATACATTATTACATCTAGATTAGATAATGATGACTGTTTGCATACGGACTATGTTAAGGTTGTGCAAAGTTATTTTAACTATCAGGAATATCTTGCAATTGATGTGATTGATGGATATTGCATGCAAATTGGTGCAAAAGTTAAATTAGGTAGAAAGAGACAATTGTATAATCCATTTATAACTCTTATCGAGAAAAAGGATAATTGTAAAACTGTATGGTATAGAGGGCATACATATTGGAAATATGAAAAAAATATATATAGAGTTAAAAATAAAAGATTATGGCTTGCAATAATACATGAAAAAAATTATTCAAATGAATTTGATGGCTATGGTAAGGTTAATTTCGATATATTGAAGAAGTTTAGTGTTAAACAATCAAAAATCGTTGAGCTTAAATCAAAATTTGAAAATTTTAATTTAAGGAGATTTCAAAATTTTAAGAACCGGTGGAAAATTAATGCTTCATATTATGGTAAAGAATTTAAAACTGTACTAGGAATATATAAGCTTAAAAAACCTTTTGCCAAGAATAAATATGACTAATGTTCTTATATAAAAAATGCACATCTAACAAAACTTCATCAGCTTTTAAAATAATAATTGGTTATACCATAGAAATTATAAGAGAATAAATGTATGCAACATTCGTACAAGGAAGCCATATCTGCTGAAATTTTTAGCTATATTTCTAAAGCCTCCGAAGAGCTAAAGATCAAAAGCTATGTTATTGGAGGCTATGTCAGGGATTATCTGTTGGAAAGGCAGCATGATATTGATATAGATGTAGTTGCCGTTGGCAATGGTATAACTCTGGCGCAAAAGGTTGCCTCCGTATTACCTGGAAAACCCAAAGTGCAGATCTTTAAAACTTACGGAACCGCCATGTTGCGTTTTAAAAATGTTGAAGTGGAATTTGTGGGAGCCAGAAAAGAATCTTATTCTGAAGAAAGCAGAAACCCAAAAGTGACTGTTGGCACTTTGCAGGATGATCAGAATAGAAGAGATTTTACCATTAATGCAATGGCAATCAGTTTGAATTCTGAGAACTATGGCGCATTACTTGATCCCTTTAACGGAATTCAGGATTTGCAAAATAAAATTATTAAAACTCCTTTAAATCCGGATATAACGTACTCTGACGATCCATTACGAATGATGCGGGCCATTCGCTTTGCAAGTCAATTGAATTTTACAATTGAAAAAGACTCACTTTCATCAATTAAAAGGAATTCATCAAGAATAAAAATTATTACAAAAGAAAGAATAGTTGTTGAATTGAATAAGATCTTGCTCAGTGAGAAACCTTCGGTAGGATTAAAATTGTTATATGAGACGGATCTGTTGCCATATATTCTGCCAGAACTTTCAGATTTACAGGGAGTTGAAAGAGTTAAAGGCCAAAAGCATAAAGATAATTTTTACCACACCTTACAAGTTGTAGATAATATTTCACAGAGAACAGATAATTTGTGGTTACGCTGGGCCGCTTTATTGCATGATGTTGGCAAGGCGGTGACTAAAAAGTTCGATAAAAAAATAGGTTGGACTTTTCATGGACACGAATATATGGGATCAAAAATGGTTAAAAAAATATTTATCCGATTGAAGATGCCACTAAATGAAAAAATGAAATATGTTCAGAAAATTGTTATGATGAGTTCGAGGCCCGTAATATTGGCTGAAAATGTTACTGATTCAGCCGTGAGGAGATTGATCTTTGATGCAGGTGAGGATATAGAAGACCTGATGACGCATTGCGAAGCAGATATAACAACTAAAAACAATAAAAAGGAAAAGGAATACCTCAATAACTTTAAAATTGTAAGGAATAAAATAAAAGAAGTAGAAGAGCGAGATAGGATCAGAAATTTTCAACCTCCAATAAGCGGAGAGTTAATTATGGAAACTTTTAATTTAAAACCATGCCGTGAAATAGGTCTTATCAAAGACAGTATTAAAGAAGCTATTTTAGATGGGAAAATAGCCAATAATTATGATGAAGCCTATAATTATATGCTTGAAAAGGCTGAAAAAATGGGTTTGCAAAAAAGTTTATGATTCGTCCAATATTTTTCTTGAGATAACTATTTTTTGAATTTCAGATGTACCTTCACCAATAGTGCAAAGTTTAGCATCTCTATAAAATTTCTCTACCGGAAAATCTTTGGTATACCCGTATCCTCCATGAATTTGAAGCGCCTCATTAGCAACTCTTACACTAACTTCGGAGGCATACATTTTTGCCATTGCTCCAATTTTTGTCATATCTTTATTATTATTTTTTAGATAAGCCGCTTTATGCAATAACAATTCTGATGCTTCAATTTCAGTAAACATATCAGCAAGTTTGAAGGATATTGCCTGGAACGAACTGATTGGTTTTCCAAACTGCTCTCTTTCTTTGGAGTATTTAAGAGCCGCTTCATATGCGCCTTTCGAAATTCCTAAAGCCAGAGCGCCTATTGAAATGCGACCACCATCTAAAACCTTCATTGATTGTATAAACCCTTCTCCTTCTTTTCCTATCAAATTGTCCTTATGGACTCTGCAATTTTGAAAAATTTGTTCAGCGGTCTCAGACGCCCGCATTCCCATTTTATTCTCCTTTTTACCCGAAGTAAATCCTTCCGTGCCCTTTTCAATACCAAAGGCAGTCATTCCTCTTGAATCGCCCTTTTTACCGGTCCTTACGATTACAACGCTCATATCTCCACTGATACCGTGTGTTATAAAATTTTTCGCACCATTCAATATATAATAATCTCCATCTTTCACGGCCGTCGTAGACATTCCCCCGGCATCACTACCTGTATTGTGTTCGGTTAAACCCCAGGCACCGATCCATTCACCGGTAGCCAGTTTTGGCAACCATTTTTCTTTTTGCACATCACTAGCAAACTCTAGTATATGATTGGTACATAATGAGTTATGAGCTGCCAGTGATAATCCGATGGAAGAATCAACCTTTGAAATTTCTTCGATCACAGTAATATAATCATGATAGTTCAGCTCCGAACCACCATATTTTTCAGGTACTAAAACACCCATATATCCCATTTCTCCCAACTTATGGAATAGATCTTCGGGAAAGATTTGATTTTCATCCCATTCCATCATATATGGTTTGATGTGTTTTTTTGCAAATTCACGAATAGAATGTGCAATCATATTTTGTGTCTCGGAAGTTTCAAAATTCATAGGGTGTCTATTTTATCAAAAACATCTACAATAAAAGCTTTTATTAACAGCTTTATTTTGGTTAAATATTAAGCCAGCAAATATAATATTATTTTTTCTATTTTACCGAGATGTAAAGTGCCATTATTTTTTGTAGTCCAGTTTTCGAAAGAGGTTAGAATATTTAGAATAGTTATAACAAAAGTGTACTTCCATCAATGTTTAATATTTTTTTCGGAACTGTTCAGATAGCCATCTAATTGTGAGAAAATTCTTATTGTCAACATTTAATATATTGGTTATATAATAAACTTTTTTATTATATTAGCAGCCTAAAATAGCTATTTTTACACAGGTCTTCAAGTCTAAATACTGCATTATAAATGAAAATGAATTCTTCACTCTTATTCTCCATAGATGATTTGCTCGAACTTTATATTAAGAAGTTTGAAAATGTTACATTTAAATCTGAAAATACGATCGCTAATAAGCCGATCTATTATTTTATTTCAAATGAAGGTAAACGTATTCGACCACTATTATTACTTGCTGCCTGCAATATGTTTGAAGGAAGTATTGATATAGCGGTTAATCCGGCTTTTGGAATTCAGATGTTTCATAATTTCACACTTGTTCATGATGACATTATAGACAATTCGGACGTCAGAAGGGGCAGGCCTGCCGTTCATAAAAAGTATAGCGTGAACAACGCAATTATCTCCGGTGATCTTATGATGATATACGCTTATGATTATTTGTCTAAAGTTGAGGAAACACAGCTAAGAGAAGTGATCACGAGTTTTAACGATACTGCGGGTAAGATAATTGAAGGGCAACAAATGGATATTGATTTTGAAACAAGGATGGATGTGGATGAAAAGGAATATATTAAAATGATTGGCTATAAAACATCTGTTTTATTGGCTGAAAGTTTAAGAATTGGTGGTGTTGTAGCCAATACTTCCGACGTGAACAAGGAACTGATTTATAATTTTGGTTTAAATCTTGGTTTGTCCTTCCAAATAAAGGACGATTGGCTAGATACGTTTGGAACCGGTGAAAAGTTCGGAAAAAAAATTGGCGGTGATATTCTCCAAAATAAGAAAACCATGCTTTTTGTAAAGGCATGGGAGTTAGCGAATACAAGGACTAAAGAAGAGATTAAAGCCCTCATGAATCATGAAGATAAAAATGAGAAAATAGAGCGCATGATGAATATTTACAATGAGCTTGGTGTTGACGATCTGATAGAGAGTCAGATGACAGAGTATTTTCAAAAAGGTCTTAGATATCTTGAAAAAATTGCAATTGAAGAAGAACGAAAACTTCCATTATTGAACTTCGCACATAAGATTTATAACAGAGATTTTTGATTAAACTAAACCAAACTTGACAAATGGAGCCTATTCTAATACTTGTGGACGAACAAAATAATATTACCGGATACGAGAAAAAACTAAAAGTACATCAGGATGGGCTATTGCATCGTGCTTTTTCAATATTTGTAGTGAATAAAGAAGGTCAATTGATGTTGCAAAAAAGAGCAATTGAAAAGTATCATTCCGGTGGTTTATGGGCGAATACATGCTGTAGTCACCCTTTAAAAGGAGAGAACACTGAGACTACAATTCACGAAAGGCTAGTTGAAGAAATGGGTTTTGATTGCGGTCTTGAAGCGCTTTTTCAATTTACCTATCGCGCTGAACTCGATAATGACCTTATAGAATATGAACTGGATCAGGTATATATTGGGGATTATGAAAAGGATCCTGTGCCCAATCCTGCTGAGGTTTGTGATTGGAAATGGATAGATATAGAATTTCTTAAAGAAGATTTGGAAAATTCACCTGAACAGTATGTTTATTGGCTGAAAGCTGCCTTTTCAGAGTTTTATCTTAATTATAAAAAATTGCAGGATTAATTGCCCTTTGATTAAAAGAAATTCATTCCATTAAGTGCTGATTATCTTATGAAACGAACATGAATAAATTTAATCAATTATTTCACAAAAGGAAATGATTAAATTTTTCATGAGAGAGCGAAGCGGTTGCACGCGTTCTCAATTTTTTAATTATCTTGTTTGTAAATAATTACTAAAAATTTATTCAAGTGAAAATGTAATTGTATAATGTGCGGAAAAGGTCCATACCAAAACAATTAAAAGGGCCATCACTTTTGCAACATAAAAATTGACCTTGAACTTTTCATGAAAGATCCAAATAAATAAATTCATCAAGCCAAGACCTACCAGCGAGATGGTTACAAAGATAAGATACTGTGTCAGTATTTCCGGATTTGTATTGTCAAATGCCCATATTCGGGTGAAAATATAATTACTTGTAGCCGCGGACATATAGCCAATACTATTTGCAATGTATTTATTGATCTTCACTCTTTCTTTGAGTATATAGGTGATCCCAAAATCAATTAAGGTCCCTCCAATACCGACCAGCATGAACTTTACAAGCTTATAAACGATTGCTTCAGATATCATGGTCAAATTGTCTTATGAAACTTAAAATTGCATACATTTCTTTATAAAAACAAAAGCTCATTATAATTTCAAAACTACTTTTTTTAATTCCAGCATGGTCTTTTTTGCCTCGCTAAAATTTTTCCACAGCTGAATTATATGAAAAATATCTTTTGGATTTGAGATTAACTGAAAAAGAAATCGTCTGATATTGAAATCGCCATCTTCACTAATGGATAAATACACTGATTTAGGAATAGGCGTCTTATAATCGTCAGTGACGACCCGCAAAGCATTAAATGAAATTCCTTTTTGATTTGCCAGTTTTGCAATCGTTGCGGATTCCATATCACAAGCCATTGCATTATACTTTTTCCTGAATTCTTCTTTGTCTTTTAATTCTTTTAAAATATTTGTCGATTCGCGCAGTAGTCCACTTTCATAGGAGAGACCATTTGGTAATAATTTAACAATTTGATCTTTAAAATTAGAATCAGTAGAATATTCTACTCCATTTTTATCCTTTATCAGATCCGGTAATAAAAGATCACCGGGTCGAAGATGTCTGGATATCCCTGCAGCAGTTCCCCAACTGATCAGGTGAGAAACTTTAGGTGCCAACACTTCTACAGCATTTGCCGCATTTTTTATACCAACCCCTGAAACAATAAGAAGTAAATTATCGGATATTTCAATAGGCCGCTTGGTGGCGTTTTTTTTTATTTTAAAAACAGATGCTTCTTGTATTAACGGAACTATAATTCCTATCACTGTGGAGCGGATTTAATTTCATTTCTATATCGTGAAATTGCCCATAAAGGAAAGTACTTGTCATAGCCGTGATATTTCAGATAAAGGATTTTAGGGAAGCCCGGGGCCTGAAATTCAGCGTCTGACCATAAGCCATCCTTATCTTGTTCCTTCAGTAAAAAATCAACACCTCTTGATACACTTGCAGAAGACACTTCACCCGCACATATCAAGCCCAGAACAGCCCAGGCAGTCTGAGATATAGTACTTTTATATCCCATTCCCGGTTTTCCATAGGTCTCATAACTGTCATTGCTTTCTCCCCAGCCACCGTCTTTACGTTGCACGGACTTTAACCAGGCAGCCCCTCTTTTTACTCTTTCATCATCACACTTTATTTTCATTTCCTCAAAGGCCATTAAAACGGACCAGGTTCCATAGACATAATTTGTTCCCCATCTCCCAAACCATGCTCCATTTTCTTCTTGCTCCTGGTTTAAATACTTAATGCCTTTATCGATAGCATCCTGATATTCAGGATATTTATCTACAATGGATGCCAAAAACATGATGCACCTTGCGGCAACATCTGCAGTAGGTGGATCTAATAGTGCTCCATGGTCTGCAAACGGAATTTCGTTTAAATAATAATGTGTGTTGTTTACTTCGTACGCGGCAAACCCACCATTTGTGGATTGCATCCCCACTAGCCAATCCGCAGCTAATTTTATATTTCTTTTATATTTCTGAAAATCAGATTTCACCATAGCCAAACCAGCAAAGGCGGTATCATCAAGATCGGGATAATAATCGTTATCAAATTGAAAGGCCCAACCGCCTGGTGCGAGATTTGGTCTATCTTCACTCCAGTCCCCACTTTTAAGGACAATTTGTTTTTTCTGAAGCCATTTCAATCCATTTTGAATTGGGTGTATAGATCTTTCATCTCTCGTTTCAATGAGTGCCTGTGCCGCTAATATGGTATCCCAAACCGGTGAAACACAAGGTTGACAATAGGCTTCATTATCTTTTTCAACCAGGAGTAGATCGATAGATTTCCTGGCTGTTTTTACCACTTCGTCGTTCTTATCGTAACCCAATAATAACAAAGCTTCATAGGCATTTATCATGGCAGGAAAAATCGCTCCAAGTCCGGACTCGCCATTTAATCTTACCATAAACCAATCCTTCGCCTTTTTTAAGGCCATTTTATGGATAAATCCCGGGATGAGCCATTGTAATCTAAAAGCGATCCTTTCCGTAATGAGAATTGCTTTATTTAAATGGGATCTTGCAGGAAAATAATTTCTCTCTTTTTCAGGAGGGGTTTCAAATAATTCTCTGACATCAATTTTTGTTGGGTTTTTGGCCGTAGCTCTAAAGCTGTATAAAATAAACAGAGGAACCATAACTGTTCTCGACCAATAGGATATTTTACTAATGTGAAATGGAAACCATTTAGGGAGTAACATGATCTCAACAGGTGTAAAAGGAATTGCTCTCCATGGGACCTGCTCAAATATTGCCAACATTATTCTTGTAAAAACATTGCTTTTTGCAGCTCCACCTCTTTCCAAAATTGCTCTTTTTGCGAGTAACATATGAGACGATTCGGTGTCATCACCTGCCAATTTAAGGGCGTAGTATGCCTTAACTGTATTGCTTATACTTGTTGTACCCCCGGGATACAATGACCATCCTCCGTTTTTTTGCTGCCCTTTTCGAATATAGGTTGCTATTTTACTCTGTATTTTTTTATCAATATCTCCAATGTAATGCATCATTAATATATATTCTGATGGAATGGTAACATCGCATTCAAGTTCGTAGCACCAAAATCCTTTTGGATCCTGACCTTTAATAAGGCCAAATAAAGCCCTATCTATAGCAGTATCAATTGAGCTTGTAGCCAATTCTTTGTCCATATGATCTTCGAGCTTAGACTTTAATTTACTGTGGTCTTTCTCTAATTCTTTAATATTCTCCATGTATTAATTGGTAAAAGTGGTTGGATTTTCTGGTAGTCCTCGTCTCGTCATATTAAAGAAGGCCTTTAGTAAATGATCTTTATTTACAGAAAATTTTGTAACCGCAATAACTCCTTTCACAGATTTTCTGCTAATTTTCCAGTCATTGCTGTTAGTGGCATCAATATTTTTATATATTTTCTTTAGGGTAAGTAATGACATAAAAATAGCCCATAAGCAGAAATTACGAATTCCGGTTTGATCGGAAGGAATCATTAATGTATATCTGAACGCATTATTTAAATGTGTATGCGCTACACCGATCAGGTGAACCAATCCTTTTTGAAAGTCTTTATTATTATTACCATTTTTTAGTTCTGCAAGGTCAAAATTATAGTAGGTGAATACATCCTTTGGTAGCCAGCAAACACCTCTTTTTTGATCCTCCCATATATCTTTAAGAATGTTGGTCATTTGTAAGCTTTGACCAAATGAAACAGACAAAAACATCATTTTATCTCTTTTGGGTCCAAGCTCCTGTGGAAGATGGAAGCAAAATAAATCAGTTAATAGTTCACCTACCACTCCTGCTACATAGTAACAGTATTTATCCATTTCTTCTAGGTTCTTAAGTCCCGATTTATTATCAAGATCCTGGAATAAAGTCATACCCTCAGACATGGTATGTATACATCGCGATAAGACTTCCTGATGAGGTTGGTCAAACTCTTGCGTAATTTCTAAAACCCTGTCAATTTGTTCGATCAATTCATGCTCCATCGGAATAGTGCTATCCGACAAGAGAGGAGATAAAGCCTCGCTAAATAATTGGGGATCACTTTTTTGATCAACAATCTCCGTAAACCAATCACAGAACTTTTTCTTTTCTTCAAAGTTCAAAGCCGGCTCATCTTCAATAGTGTCAATAGCCCTGCAAAGTAAATAGGCGTTAGAGACAACATTTCCTAAATCATGAGGTAGTTGAGGAATTGTCAATGCAAAGGTGCGAGATACGCCCTGCAATAAATCAGATTGTAATTTCTGATTATAGACTTGTCTGTTAAGTATAAGTTGAGTATCGATCATGTATAGGATTTAGTGATTAATTTGGTTGAAAATAGGCAATCCGAAAAATTAAAGTTGTAGTCTTGGAGAGCACAAATAAATCATATCTTCTAAAGATTTTATTCTTCTCATAATCTTCAATTTGGTTTAAATATTTTTAGTGCGCAAAAATCGTACAATTCTAATTACAGAACAAATATATCTTCATAGATTGACAGAAACAACACCTAAAAGTGGTATAAAAGTAGTATTTTTCATTGAACTGATTGTATTTCACATGACTTTTTTAGACTTTCACGAATAGTTGCTGCGTCATTTTGTTTATTTAAATAAAGAGGGAGCAATACTAATTGTTCCGGCTTTTGGATTTAAATGATGGAATAATATTTGATTTTCTACGCAACAACAATAATCCTGTACTTAATAAAATTTGAACAAAATTACCGCTTTTATACAACTATTAAGAAACCTCATATTTCTTTTTGAATTAAATATAGTCGTAAAGATTATTTATATTTGCAGCGATTCAGTTCTGATTAAATTTAAAATGGATTTAATCAGTTGACATCGTATTTGATACGAAATTATATTTATTATTGAATTATAGGCCAGTATTCTAAATTCAATTTTATAGATGTAATTAATGTCAGAATATTTTAGAAAAAAGTTTAATTGATCGAACTATTGATGAAGGATTTTACTATTGTAAAGATCTAGAAAAATAGCCGACCTATTTATTAATAAAATTTTAATTTTTTATGGGAGTACCAATAAAACAACAAACCAGTATTGCAAGCTATATAATCGGGAAAAAATTAAAAAAAGAGACAAAATACCCTCTTGTCTTAATGCTTGAACCACTATTTCAATGTAATCTGGCTTGTGCCGGTTGCGGCAAAATAGCTTACGAGGATCATATCTTGAAGAAAAGAATGAGCTTTGAAAATGCTATGAAAGCTGTTGATGAGTGCGGTGCACCCGTGATATCAATTCCCGGTGGTGAGCCACTTATTCACAATGAAATGCCGCAGATAGTAAAAGGATTGATAGAACGGAAAAAGTATATATACCTGTGTACCAATGCGATAATGTTAAAGAGAAAATTGCATGAGTATGAGCCATCGCATTATCTTACTTTTTCGATTCATTTGGACGGATTAAGGGAGCATCATGATAAATCGGTTTGTAAAGAAGGTATATTTGATGTGGCAGTAGAAGCTATAAAACTTGCCTTGGATAAAGGTCATAGAGTAACAATAAACAGTACTCTCTTTAATGATGTAGACCCTAAGGAAGTGGCAGAATTCTTTGATTATGCTATGACATTGGGTGTAGAAGGCATTACAGTATCTCCCGGTTACAGTTATGAAATGGCTCCGGATCAGGATCTTTTTTTAGGAAGAAAACAGAGTAAAGAATTATTTAGAAGTATTTTTAGGGAAGGCAAGAAGCGAAAAAGTAAATGGGAATTTAATCAATCTGCTTTATTTCTTGATTTCCTCGCCGGAAATCAATCTTATCAATGTACACCATGGAGTACAGTAACTTACAATATATTTGGATGGCAAAAGCCCTGTTATCTGTTGGTTAATGAAGGTTATGCGAAATCGTATAAGGAACTGATAGAAGAAACAGAATGGGACAATTATGGCGCTGGCATAAATCCGAAATGCGACAATTGTATGGCACACTGCGGCTATGAAGGCACGGCGGTAAATGATTCATTTAAAAACCCTTTGAAATTATTAGGGCT
>Ga0164315_10002898_pt1 | contig 13251 bp, 24 predicted proteins | sample GuaBasSedimGuay6_FD_113737 | JGI IMG/M metagenome (GOLD analysis project Ga0164315, IMG submission 113737) | Subseafloor sediment microbial communities from Guaymas Basin, Gulf of California, Mexico - Guay6, Core 4569-2, 0-3 cm | ecosystem: Environmental > Aquatic > Marine > Hydrothermal vents... | reverse complement strand
TTTGAACCATTGTAAAATTGCTTCTGTTTTATTAGATTGGATTCTTCTAAAATATCTTCTAGCATGATGTGGATGAATTCCAGAAGAAGTTCCTAGAATTAAAGGAGTTGTTCCAGCTGGTTTAACACATGTCATCCGTGAAGCATACTTAACACCTATTGAGTCTGCAACGCGTACGTTCTCCGTCTTAACTGCCTCAACGGCTGCTTCTAAGTCTAAACCTAATACTGTTCCAGATGCTATTCCTGTTCCTGATATGCCAACTAAGGCTTCTCGTTCAGTTGTCTTTCTCCACACATCTCTTAAGTAGTGGAAGTCTGTGTAACCTGCTTGCAGTGTACCAATGAATGCTGCTGCTTTTGCTCTACCTTCTAAGTCTTCTTGATCTTTCACTGTCCCCATGTTTATCTCTGTTAGATTACAGAACTGAAATGGGCGTAAAGCTATCTCGACACATGGGTTGGTTCCCCACTCAGGGTTGTTAGTGAAGTATATACCTGGCTCACCACTTCCGCTTGCTTTAATCTTATCCCACAGCTCAAAGAACCTTTTCTTTCTAATCTTATGCCTGACAACTACAGCAGAGTTGTTAGATCGTCCACGTTGAGGATCTGTTTCCCACCAATTGCCAAACTTACATGTTAGCATATCATCGTCATCTACATCGAATAGACTGATGAGCGCAGCTCTGCGAATACCCCCTGCAAGAACAGCATCTGCAACATAACAAACAATATCATGTACTTGCAGAGTTGTCAATTTCATCCCATCCATAACGGAATCTAGTATTTTTTTAATGTTATGTAAACAGTCATGTAATGGTTGGGGACCTGGAGCTCTACCGCCTGAAGTTATAAGAAGAGCACCTTTCTCTCTAATGTCTGTGTAGTCAAATATGGGAAGTGACTTGCCATCCATGTAGGCTCGCATTAATGCCTTAATGGAATCAGCCCAACCCTCTATCGAGTCACCTATCAAATATCTTCTTTTTTTGTTTGGCTTTCTGATCTCTGGTAGCTTATCTACATGGTTTCTTTGGACAGAATATCCAACACCACTTCCACCCAATAACAGGAACATTATCTCGCTGAATGCCTTATAGTCATCGATGGGTAGAAAGCAACAGTTGTATATCCTATTGGGTGATTGTTCTATTGGCTTACCACCGAACTGCATAGATCTCATACTAGGCAGCACTTTCTTAGTGTTTACAAAGTTTTCATAAACATCTTGTATTTCGGATTTGAGTTTTGGATACTTTTTAATATGCATATCCATATTTCGCTTACATATCTCTTCCCATGTTTCTCGACGCTTAAGGTCTTTTCTATACCTAGCATACTTCATGTGAATTGTTATATCGCTTAAAATATGGGAACTGATAGCGGTAGGCATGTACACCCCTTGTGCATTAATGAATTGTTATTGGTAATATGTAGAATCTGTTAATCAATGGTGATTTTACACTCCGTATACTGTATTGAAGTTTTAAAGTATGTAGAATCATTATATCATTTTGCCAATATAAAACCATATAGTCGGAGAAAATAATGTCAAATAAATTTAATGTAAGGTTAATAAGTGTTACACCGGGTGCTGAAAAAACAATAGCTTATTGTGCAAGAGCGTCTTCAAAAAACCAAAATAATACTGATATAACAAAGTTAATACAGTATTGTATTAAAAACAAACATTGGAGTATTTTTGAATTAGCTAATATGGTTGTAGAGGTTGAAACCAGTAGAGCTATTTCAGCTCAAATCCTTAGACATAGAAGTTTTTGTTTTCAAGAATTTTCACAGCGTTACGCGGCCGTAGATGACTCTGGTGTGATCATTTATGATGCACGACGTCAGGATCAAAAGAACAGACAGAATTCAATAGATGACATCTCTGATCAAACCAAGACGTTATGGAGACACAGACAAAGAGATAATTGGAAACGTGCGTATGAAGACTATGAATGGGCATTGGATAACGGTGTTGCTAAAGAGTGTGCTCGCATGGTGCTACCACTTGCAACTAAAACTAAGCTCTATATGCAAGGAAGTATAAGATCTTGGATGCACTACATAGATTTAAGAATCAGCAATGGTACACAGAAAGAGCATATGGATATTGCTTTAGCAATCAAGGAGCTATTTATGGATTCACTCCCCACTATAGCTGAGGCAAAAGGATGGATTAGTGAGTAAAGTATTAATATATTTATTTTGGATAAGTTTTTCACTCACTATGAGTGTCGTATGTCTTATAGCAGCAGCATCGCTATACTTATCAGTTTATCAAAAAGGTCAACTAGATGGCTGCAATGCCTCTTTGCATGTACACCCAAAAGTCAAAACTTTAAACTTGTATTGTGAGCAAGAAGAGGGGGACTTATGGATAGGCTCTATGTACACACCAGAACTACGGATTAAAATATATGTCGCCCCTTATTGAATATTAATTTGTATAATCTATTTAGGAGGAATTATGAATGAGATGGAGAATGATTCTAAAAGAGCATCTAGAAGAGCACCAGAGGAAATATGGGTAAATCATTTTACAGAACATTCTGCTCAAAAATTCAGAGAAGAGGTTTTTGCTAAAGCTAAAGATGACTCTGATAGACCAATTATTATCTATATAGATAGTTATGGTGGAGCAGTTGACTCATTAGCTAAAATGATAGCAACTATGGATGAGATCCCTAACCCTAAGATTACCGTATGTATAGGGAAAGCCATGAGTTGTGGTGCTATCTTACTCTCACATGGAGATTTCAGATACTGCGATAAACACAGTAGAGTCATGGTGCATGAAGTATCAACTGGAGCATATGGAGATGTTCATGATGTGAAAAATGATGCTGAAGAGAGTAGGCGATTGAATGCTTATTTTATGGGTCTTCTTGCAGAAAACTGCTCTATTCCTAATGGATATAAAGGCCTTAGGCAAATTGTTAAAGAGCGAGATGGTAGAGAAATTTACTTAGATGCCAAAGGGTCCTTAGAATTTGGCATTATAGATGAAGTTGGTACTCCGGAGATCGTCCCCTTTGTACAGTATCAAGTAGGTACTAAATACCATTCGAAGTACATTTTAAATGATAAGAGAAAACCTAAAAAGAAAACAAAAAGAAAGGAAAGAGGAACAAATGGAAGAGCAAAAAGAAAATAATGATATTGGTGAAAAGCTTGGTGAAAAGAAAAAGGAAATGATTATTGAGTTAAAAGACACCGATGTGATTGATAGGTTTTTTACTCACTTTAAATTAGATGCTCCCGCTTACCTATTAGAGGCAATAAAGAACTTTAAGAAGGCGCAAGACCTCGATACAGAAGAGAATCTTAAGCTGGCCTTAACTAAAGCTGTTGTTGAGTGTCAAGAACCCATTAAGCAGCTAGATGATCTATTTGATCCAGTTGTTGCCGCTTGTGGTGAAATGTCTTATGGTTTACAGTTTGATCAAGAGTTAGCTGAGATAATTGGTCAAGAAGAACCTACTCAGAGCCTTGATTCTTCTTCTGATCAAGATTCCTGAGTTTCTTAGCTTGAGCAAGGATATGTTTAGGGATGCCTATTTGTGAATTAAGGTGTTCCTTCATTGCATATTTAATTTTAGCACTAGCAAAGGTGGAGAATTTAGCTCCCCTTTTAGGATCGTATTTATGTATAGCATCAACCAACCCATGGTAGCCAACACCATGAAGATCTTGGACTTCCATTCCAGCTGGAATAGCACCAGCTTTTTTCATACTCTTAGCATGAAAGTTAATCAATTGAGCATGCTCTGCTATAAAGCCATCAAATCGTCTCTTGCTCTCTGGGTCGTCCAGTGGTCCTGCCATATTAACTCCTATATACACTTATTTTACCATGCTTAAAGCATCTGTGATATTATATATATGGTGTTAGGTAAACGACTTCGTAAGAAGATAAAAGAAGCTTGTGAGTTAGAAGGTCTTTCAAAAGAGGACACACTCTCCCGTGCATTTGAAATAATAGACGATTATGACTTTAAACAAGGGTTATGTATTAAATACCCAGGTTTAACTCACAAAGACATAGATAGAACTATGAAAGCTATTCTAGCCAATAAGCAACTCAAAACTAAAGAAGAAGATATAAACCCAGAAAAATACAGTTGCAATATATACGGGGATATATCCAAATCTAGTATTAAATACGGTATTTTAACTAGAGAAGAAACCAGAAAACTTGTCGAAGCTTCAGATGAACCTGTTATAGTTGAAGAAAGAGCACCTCAATTACCAGGTAGAGGATATGCCGCAGAAGAGGTCCAATCTCTCATACGTGGAGACTACCACCCTAGTAAGTTCAAGTACCTTCATAAAAAGAAACATTAGTATAATTCATACATGAGTTTTTACGAAGATTATAGAATTAGAAAGAAGAATGCACTTTATAACTTCCCTGATGAGGAAACCAATAGAGAGGCTTGTGTCTTATTGAGAGACTACGATAATGCTAATATGGGGAAATTAGCACAATATGATGATATTAAAGCACAAATGAAATATATGGATACTCTCTCTCATCGAATGTCTGTTTTAGAAACCGCATTAATCATACTAGCAAGGAAGTGATATGAAATCATTGATTTTAATTTTAGCATTATTTATGTTTGGATGTGGCACGATGAGTGTTGAAACTAAAAGAGTTAAAAGAGATAGGCCTAAAATTACTCTATTCTCAGCTGATCAAGAGTTTGACCCTTATCTGAGCATCTTTCAGTTAGAGGCAGCTCTATACGGCATACCAGTTAATTATCATCATAAATTTAAAGTATATCTAGCAAGAAATCTAGCAAAAGTTAAAGGCTATGTAGGTTTGTGCAGAAACAGATCAGGTAAGGTCTCAATATGGATTGATAAGAAAGAATGGGAATCGTCTAGCCATTTAGATAGAGAGGCACTTATGTTCCATGAGCTGGGTCATTGTATTTTAAGCTTAGAGCATAATGATACTACTGAGCGAAATGGTGATCCAATGAGCATAATGCACTCTAGAGCATACTCAAGCAGTCTTTATGTTAAATATAGACGCAGCTATTTAAGAGAATTGTTTGAATCATACCCTATGAAACAACAACAGTTACTGCAACAACTAACTCCACGTGTAAAATAATTAAATTTGTATAATTCATTTATGGAGGAAAATCTATGAATGAATTAGATGCCTTAGAGGCAGTTGAGGCCGCGACAGGTAAACAAAAACAGCAAATCTTAAAAGATAATATAAATAATCCTAAGCTGCACGAACTCTTAGATGCAGCTCTTAATTTCAAAAGAAAATTCCATATAAAGAAGTTTGAAATAGATCCACTACCTATTGATATATGGGGAGATGCTCATAGAATATTTTTAGGTGTCTTACAACAATTAGAAACTAGAGAGATTACTGGGCATGCTGCAATACAAGGTGTGGAAGATTTCCTAGGAGACTGCAGTGAGTTACAGCAAAAATGGTACTCACGCATTATACGTAAAGATCTTAAGTCAGACTTTGGTATCTCTACAGCCAACAAGGCTGGATTCAAGATACCTGAATTTAAGGTTCAACTCGCTAAAGATGGGATGTTATGTAAAACCCTAGAAAATATATGCTCTAAGGTTGTGTTCTTAAGCCCTAAGCTTGATGGATATAGGTGTGTGGCCGAAATCAATGATGGTGATGTCACTCTCCTGTCACGCAATGGAACTATCCTAAAGAATTTCAAATCAGTTGAAGAATCTTTAACGAAGCTATGCCCAAAAGGTCACTTTGTATTTGACGGTGAGATTATGTCTGATGATTTTAATAGTATGCAGAGGACAGCTTTCTCTTCAAAGAAAGGAACAGTAGTAGGCGATGTTGTTTACCATATGTTCGACATGATTCCTTATGATGAGTGGGTTACAAATAGCTTCAAGACAAATGCAGGAAAAAGGTATGAGACATTAGAGTATTTCTTTCTGAATCAAACATCTAAAATAAAAGAGTTAGGTAACTTAATGTTTGTACAGCATCATAAGATAGATGCCCCTTCTCTTAAAGAGATTAAGCACTATGAGGAAACGTGTGTTAAGGCTGGATTTGAGGGTTGCATGCTCAACCCCGATATTCCTTATTACAGAGGTAAACCATCTAACAAGATGCTTAAATTTAAAACATTCCATACTTGGGACTGCCCTATCATTACTCTATATGCTGGTGAGAAAGGTTCAAAATATGAAAGCATGCTTGGTGGAGTTACAGTATTACAAGAGAACGGTATCACATGCGATGTGGGATCGGGATTCTCAGACGCAGAGAGAGAACACATATGGCAAAACAAAAACCTATACATAGACAGAGTGATAGAGGTGAAGTATCAGGAACTGAGCGAAAAGGACAGGATGAGGTTCCCAATAAAGGTGAGATGGAGAGCCGACAAAGAGTAGTCACACTTAGACAATCTGGTCATCTCTGGGCAATACATGGACCTAAGGGGAATCAGATATCTGGATCGCTAAGTTTTGGTACCAAACGGCAAGCTGTAGAATGGGCTAAAGCATGGATATCAAGTTGGACTAATATGAAATTGGAGGTAGAATGAAACAACTAGCATTAGTTAGTTTACCAGGGTTACCTATCTTTGGGCTCATAATCATGCTTGGTCTGCTCCACAATCATACTATATTTTATTCTGTTTTAGTTAGTACAATAATGACAACTATTTTTTATATTGGAGCTCTTAGATGAAACAAAGACACATTGATTGTATAAAGAGATTATTAGAGTTACTCAGTGGAGTTGAACTACTTGATTTTATGAAAGAAGAGAAGATAATATCTAATGAGCAACTTGTTGAACTACCACTAGAGGTAGATAAGTCTAAATATATATATCGTTTACTACTTAGTGCAAGTTCAACAGAGAAGATTCAACTGTTAGCATTTGATTGGATTCTTTTACCAAAAGAGCAGATACGAATAAGGATTGTTACTGAATTTCAAACTAGGGAATTCTCTTATGGCTATTAATATTTTTACATATGTATAATATTTTTATGAGAAAAGAAATTATAAACAATAAACGTTTTAGGAGAAAGTATGAGTAACTTAATAGGACAAAAGCAAGCAGTAGTAAGCGAAGTAAAAAAGATTTTAGGCACCAACTTTGAATCAGGTGTAACAATTGCTAAAAAGGCTATTTCTTCTGATGACTTGGTTATCATTAGAGATAACATCTTGGCTAGCATATTAGCTGGACACATTAAATACAATGGTGATGCTTCTGATGCACAGAAATTAAAAAGATATACAAATGGTATGATTCAGAATCATTTTAGAAAAGCCAAAGAGCTCAACGGTGGTGTTAAGTATGCTCCAACTAATCCTGGAACAGGTCGACGAGACAGTACACTCTTAAATCTAAAGAGACTTCTTACAAAATACGATGAGGGTAGTGATAAGTTTGAACAAGTGTTGATAGCGATCTCAGATCGTGAAGTTGAATTAACTGAAGAAAGAAAAGCAGCAGCTTTAACGCGAAAGCAAGACAAGATTGCGGCAAGCATAGATACCTCAGTTCTTTCCCCAGAATTAGCTAATGTAGTTGAGAGTTCAATTACAGCTTAATATTATTAAAACTTTAAAATTAAAAGGTCTAGTATAACAATACTGGACCTTTTTTATTTGGAGACATGTGTATGAAAAACTCTTCTAGAGTGTCACATAAAAGTTGGGAAATAACACAAGACTTTCTCATATTTCTATATATGAGAGTTAATCTTAAATTCTTAAAGAAAGATGAAAGGCTCTTAAGAACCGACGGAGTTACTTTACCCGATCATGGAGAAAGAGTAGCTCAATTGGCAAACGGAGCTGTGGTGGCGATGTGGTAAAATGTCTTTTAATATCAGATACACACTATGGTCATAGTGGTAAAACACACCGACACCATCTTAAATTCTTTGAGAAAATCAGAGAAGAAATAGAGAACGGTGTTGAAATCATAATACATGCAGGAGATTGGACATCTAATCGCCAAGACCAGTTTAGAAGAACTCTCGTCATGTTCCGTAAAGAATTAGGAGATATCCCTATTGTCTGCGTGCGAGGTAATCATGATTTCTGGGATCAAAAGAAAGGTGGACGCAAGCAACAATCTAAATGGATGTATGGCCAACTAATGCAAATGCATGAGAGTTGGTTTAAAGAGAGCAATATTCACCATTTAGAATCAGGTGCATTTGAATACAAAGATATAGTTATTGCGGGATTTGATGGTTGGTATGGCAATGCAAAAGCGCCAACTAATGATGAACTCTGTATGGTAAGCAATGTAGAAGGCTGCCCAACTATGGTTTATCTATCTAGTAAAGCATATAAAGATTTAGATAAAGTCTTGCAACTAGACTTCTCTAAATATAGAAAATCCATATGTGTTACTCATTTCCCTCCATTTGCTGGAGATTGGAAAGGTAAAGATTTCTCTGCCAACTTCAAATTCTTTGACCCTATTACCGACAAATTCGACATATTATGTGTTGGGCATTCGCATATGTATGTAAACCGAATCGAAAATAATACAGAGGTTTACAATTGCGGTGGTCACTATGATGACCCTAAGTATTTAATATTTGAGGTTTAAATGAAAAATAAAGACATTATAAAAGACTTTCTTAAAAAAATGGCCAAACAAAACAATCGCGGAACAGCTGCTCCTTATTTCTATGTAATTAGAACAGAAATTGAAGCCCAAGCTGATCCAGATAATTGCGATGAAGTTAAGTACTATGATCCAGATAATTGTGAACATACTTATGATACCAAAGAAGAATGTAGAAAAGAATTAGAAGAAGAGGGTTCTGGATATACCTTAGAAGAAGTAAATAGGATCGTGAATAGGCTTGAAAGATATGGTATTCGTAAAGAATGGAAACATAAAGGCATGTTTCTCACTGAAGATGATGCTAAAATGCACTTAAAACTAAACCACTATCATTATTCAAGTAATGCCCATATATATGTAGATCATGCATGGAGAGCACCAGAGCTTGAGGGTTTCTTTAAAGCATTATTTAAAGAATATAAGGTAGATAAAGGTAACTTAGACTTAAGATTGGAAGATTAATGAAGTTTAGAGAAATGATAAAAAATAGTTGTGTTGTGAGAGACTTCTATAAAGAGCATCCCCCTGAATATAATTCAGAGTTTGCAGGGCGAGTAGATGGTGCAATATATTTTGGAGTTTTAAAGAATGGGGAACTTATTGCAGTCACCTCATATGTTCCTTTAAACAGTAATGTTGCCAATATGCAATCTACGGTGGTGCACCCCAAGCATAGGGGGAAAGGCGTAGGCACATGGCTAAATCACAGAATGGAAATTCAATTAATAAAAGAAGGTTTCTCTAAAGTAACAAGTAATGTATACATAGAGAATATTCCATCTATAGTGTTAAAGCTAAAATTAGATTATGTAATAGAAGGCTTGTTAAGAGATCACGACAGCATTGGGCAACATGAGTATGTTTTAGGTAAAATATTGGGAGAGTAAATGTACAATAATGAAATAACTTATCATAAAAAATGGAGCACACCAGAGAACATTAGTTATAGGGATAAGCTCACAAATATAATAAATCGCTCTGACTGTTGTAGTGATGTTCCCCTTGCATGGGCTAAAGAAGTACATGAGCTGATGATAGAAATAGATAGGGAATACGGGATAGCATATTCCACCATGACTAATGGTGGCTATCGATATAGAGGCAGTATGCTTAAAATGCTTTTTGTTCTACCATTTACTAATTTATTTCAAAAGCCACCTGAGTATATCGCAGATCTTCTTCCTAAAAACATAGTGAGTGTTGTATGGAGAAAGATTAAAGGGTTTAAAGATTCTATTAGATACGGTGTTGCATCTTGCTATAAGCAATTGTATGCTCGTACTTATAACAAAATTAGAAAGCCTAGAGTCTCTTTAGGTCAAGTTAAAGAGAAATTTGGAGATCTTACTATATACTTCAATTGTGATAACGACTATATAGATAGCCATGTAGATGATTTAATTCGCAAAGCTAAAATAAAAATAGCAGCAAAAGGTGCAAGCTGTCCGATAGAGAATCTATATTACTGTCACACATCTTGGTATGATAGCGAGCATACATGGGAGACAAAGAGGTCTTCCTATAAAGACAACAACGGTAAAATGGTTAACTATACTAATACAGTTCAGTATTCATATAGGAAGATACTTAAAGAAATGGGATACGATATTAAAGATTTAAAAATAAAAGCAGATAGGAGAAGGAGAAATGCCAAACGAAAAGCAACCCGTCAAGCAGGTAATAGTAGTAAGAAGAGACCTTAATATGCCTCAAGGTAAGTTGGCTGCTCAAGTTGCACATGCTTCCTTAAAGGCAGTATTAGATAAAGGGCATATACATGAGGCGACAAATAGTTTTACTGTGCATGTATCTAAAGCAACACAGAAGTGGATGAATGGAGAATATACAAAGGTGGTTGTCTATGTTGAATCAGAAAAAGAACTTTCTTACATCTACGAACGAGCTTATCAAGCAGGACTTCCTTGCTCTATTATACGGGATATTGGAAAAACAGTATTTAACGGAGTTCCTACCCGTACCGCTGTGGCTGTGGGCCCGTCATATTCGGGAGAGATTGATGAAATCACTGGGAAACTCCCCGTGGTATGAGTCAAATACAAAATTTGATTTAGGTTACCATATAGAGATTAAGAATGAAAAAGATAAGAGATAAACAACTTAATAGCAGACTGTGTATTATTAATAGGAGATTGAGATGAAGATAGCAATATATCCAGGAAGCTTTAGTCCTTGGCATAGAGGTCATACGGACGTGCTTAGAAAGGCTTTAAAGATATTTGATCAAGTCACTGTAGCATCTCCGCGTGGACCAAATAGTTCAAAGGAAGATACTAGCATAATACTTACCAGTATTTATGCCTCTCTTCCTAAAGAAGAATCTAATAGAGTAAATGTATTGCATTTTTCAGGTTTATTAGCTAACTTCATTAAGGATCTCAATGATGAGGATCAAGATATTGGTGCAGTAGTTAGGGGTCTTCGCAATAATCAAGACTTTGAATATGAAAAGATACAGCAATATTGGAATGAGGATTTAGGAATAGAGATTCCAATTGTGTATTTCATATCAGATAGAGCATTAACGCATATATCTAGTTCTGCGATAAAAACAATTACAAAGGGGTTAACAAATGGCAAGAACATTTGAAGAATGGTTAGCTGAAAACTTAAAAATAACAAATAGTGATGATGCTATTAAATTCATCAATAAGGCAATTGAATTAGAGAAAAAGCAAGTAAGTAAATACGGTGAATGTAAAGGTATTAAGAGCTCCCTTGAGAGAGTTAAAGAACGTATAGTAACTAAGGTTGTTGAGAATATAGTGTTAGGAGTTGACGATGATAGACGAAAGTTGGCGGATGCGGATACAGCAGAATCAAGTAAAGCTTCTAGTAGAAGAATACATTGCACGCATGTTAAGTAAACGAGCGGCTTTAGGTCTCTTAGAGAGAAGAGCTATGTTTTCTAGATTTGGTAGTGCTGATGAAAAAATAACAGAATTAGCAATTAAGAAACTTGAAGAAATTATAGCAGATGAGATATTACTTGGGGTTTTAGATGACTAAACAACAAATGAAAATGTGGGCATTAGAGCATGATGACCCTGTAGAAGTAATAGAGTCTGTGTATAAGATGCGCCCTAGTTTGAGGAATGAACTTCCCTCAAAAGAGGAGATAAAAGAGATTTTAACTGACTTATTGGTCGAGGAGGTATTGCTTGGAGTTGAACACAAACACTAAAATATACTTGATCAAAAAGGGCTTAAGCACAAATACATTTAAGCTTAAGCATCTTAAGTGGCTAGCAACTAGTAGGATTAATGCCAAAAGAGCAGGTGGATATGAGGTGGTACTTGAAGCCATAACAATAATAGAAGATCGACTCGTAGATGAGATACTTTTGAGAGGGTAAGATGGAATTAATAATTGAAAGATTAAAAGAATTACATAGGAAATCAACACGTGTCAACTATTGGTACGATCATGGCAGTGAAGACGGAACGATAAGAGGTCCTTTTCATAGATGGATCAAGGTTGAAGAGGTTGATAAGGCATACAAAGATAATGTAGCATCTGTAGCCGAAGATGCTGCATACTGTACTGCGGCACTAAATTACGTACCTCTTTTATTAAAAGAGATTGAGATGTTACAGAGAAAAGTTAATGACTTAGAAGTTAATAAGATACTCTTAGAGGATTAGATGGAACTTAGGCATAATAAGAAGATTTGGGACAACATCGTGACATACATGGAAGTTACGAAATCAACTACATTAGAGGAAGTTTTAGATGAAATAAGAAAAGACTTATGCCACAATAATAGCTATTCACACTTACTACTGTGGAGTCCAAAAGAGCTTGAAAGCATGAAAGATATGATAATAAGCAAAATTGCTGATAATATTTTACTTAATGATAACCTTTAACCGAATTATATGGTATAAATAGATTATGAAAACGCTATACACAAATTTATTATTAAATTTATCCTTATCGAGACCGCTCTGGTTTTGTCTGTGTAGCTATCTGAGTTCCAACAGGAACCTCAATTATTTTAGTAATACATTTAGATAATTAGTTTATCATTTTTCATTGGGAATAGGTAGACTAGGTGAACACGCCGAGCTGTTAACTCGGAGGCGCGAGGTTCGAATCCTCGATTCCCAGCCAGTTTTATAGGAGAAAATACATGCTGTTTTAGCTGATATGGTTATAGCGAGCGCCTGAAGAGCGTTAGAACTGGGTTCGATTCCTAGAGACAGCACCAATTATGAATATAATATAGTAGAATATATTTGTTGTATGCAAAAGATGAACAGATCATTACGGAACCCCTTGGGTTTGGAGGAAGGTCGGGACATCACAGAACAGCGTAGCGGATAACATCCGTCGGGAGTGATCCCAGAGTTGCGAACAGAGACGAATCTAATAGTTCCTTAGCGCTAAGGCTAAGTTGATGGTGGCGGGTGATGACCGAATTAAGTAGGGCCTTGAAATCTAAAGCTATTAGGGTGAAACGGCTAAATACTTACGCGATGCAACACTAAATAGACTAGGAGCATATATGCACGATATAGTTCGTATCGTCATAACTAGTGGGTAAGTGGCATGAGGTAAACGGTAACGTTTATCCCAGATAGATTATG
>Ga0164315_10002897_pt1 | contig 13252 bp, 9 predicted proteins | sample GuaBasSedimGuay6_FD_113737 | JGI IMG/M metagenome (GOLD analysis project Ga0164315, IMG submission 113737) | Subseafloor sediment microbial communities from Guaymas Basin, Gulf of California, Mexico - Guay6, Core 4569-2, 0-3 cm | ecosystem: Environmental > Aquatic > Marine > Hydrothermal vents >... | reverse complement strand
GTCGAAAATAACTCCGTTCCACTGGTTGTCGAAAACAAGTTTTGAAACATCAACACTTCGGTTAATAAAACCAACCGAAAAAGCTAAGGTGGCTTTAAAAGTGTTAAAGCGGTTAAATCCTCTGGTAAAAGCCACATTTAGCATTGCCGATGAGTTTTGAAGGGAGCCATCGCCTGCATTGTCGTTGTATAACAATAGCCCAAAGCCCATTTGGCTTTTTTGCATCTTATTAGTACTTACTGAGCCATCAACAAAAGCAGAATAGGTACGGTAAGGTGCACTGATACTTGCCCCTTGATTTTTAAAATTTGCCCCTATGCGCAATAAGTTATGATCAATATCCTGAAATGGTATTTTGCCTGTAAGTGCCGGATTCAGGGTCATTGGTGAATCTATGAATTGCGAAAAGTGAATGTCTTGCGCGATGGAATTAAATCCAAAGACTAAAGCAAACACTGATAGCAGGTAATATCTCATTTTCTTGTTTATCGCTTTTAAATAATGGCATTCATCAATCTTTCAAAGATATAAAAACATTAATTTGCTTTAATCGGATTGGTTATAAATTGTGAAGCAAAATGGGTTCTCAATAAAACCAAAAAAGTGTAACAAATATGCTTTCTAGACGTATCCCATTATTGGTTAAGTTTGCAGGCTTATTTTATGGAAAATTTAAAGGACTTAAATATTGTTTTTATTGGTACCGGTGCCATTTCAACATCCATTGGTAATGTTCTGAGCCTTAAAAAGCAATATGATGTAACTTTATTATCCATTGAAAAGGATGTTGTTGATTCAATTAACAAAGGGCACGTTAACAATAAGTACTTCCCGAAAATTAATTTACATCATTCGCTGAAAGCTACTATGGACAGAAGTGTCCTTTCGGAAGCGGATATAATTTTTATAGGAATTCCTTCAAATATTGTTGTTGGCTACATCGAAAAACACAAATATCTGATTAACTCAAAAACATTAATTGTAAACCTTGCTAAAGGATTTGGGCCTAATCACAAGACTATTCCCCAAGCATTGGATAAGGTAATTCCTAATCAGGTCTTAAGTATGAAAGGACCTTCATTTGCCAGGGAGATAATTAGTAATATGCCCACTGGCTTTACCTTAGTTTCGAAAAAGGACAAGAGTTTTACTTTGTTTGAAGACATTTTTAGAGATACATCTATTTACTTAGATTATAGTACAGATGTTTATGGTGTTGAATTTGCCAGTATCCTAAAAAATATTTATGCAATAATTGTTGGTATTGTTGATGCACACTTTGATTCACCCAATCTTCGTTCATTGGTGCTTACGAAATCGATTAATGAAATGAGATATTTGATGTCGAAGTTTGGAGGTAAGGAAGAAACAATGTTCAATTACTGTGGTTTTGGCGATTTTAGTCTTACTGCCCTAAACGATCTGAGTCGAAACAGAACTCTTGGTCTGTTAATTGGTAAAGGTTTTTTTACTGCTGATATTTCAGAAAAGGTTACACTTGAAGGAAAAATTGCTGTTACTGTATTTGTAGAGGAAATAGCCAAAAAGCGACAGATAAAAACAAAGAAATTGATGATGAAGGAACTGTACAATGTGTTTAATGATGAGGATTATGACATTACTAACTTCGTCAATAAAATTTTATATATAAGCGAACATTAAAGATAATTTATTTTTGGACAAATGGGAGTAATTGTCAATCAATCTATCAAAGGATCAGTTTATTCGTATATTGGTGCTGCTATTGGATTTGTGAATACAGCACTACTATTTCCCCAATTTTTTTCACCCTCCCAGATAGGTTTAGTCTTTCTACTTATTTCCATAGGCTATATATTCGCGCAGTTCTTTGGACTTGGCTTTTCGGGTGTAACAATAAGGCTATTCCCATATTTTCAAGATAAAAATAAGGGTCATAATGGATTTCCTTTTATTATGATGGGTACCGCTTTTGTTGGAATGCTAATGTTCTTACTCGTTTATTATTTCATTAGACCCATTATTATCGAGCAGAATAGTCATTCACAGAAGTTTATTGAAGTTGTGGATTTAATAGTTCCAATTGTGATTATAGAAATATGGTTTAAAATGCTGAATAGCTATACTTCAGCATTATTGAATGCTGTTATTGGAACCTTTTATAAGGAATTCATATTACGAATTGCAATATCTGTAATAATAGTACTTTTTATTTTCAAACAAGTCGACTTTCAGTTGTTTTTGTATTTATATGTGTCTTTACAAATAATACCTGTTTTAGCTTTATTAGTTAATTTAATAAGAAATGGGGAATTATCCTTAAAACGAATTAAAGGATTTGTTTCACCTGATTTAAGAAAGTCGATGGTTTATACTGGTGTTGTTAGTATGGTTGTTGGACTGAGTGCAACAGGTTATACCTATATTGATAAATACATGATTAATGCCATGCTCGACCTTAGTAGTACTGGTGTTTATACAATTGCGTTCTTTTTTGGTTCTATCATTGCATTGCCCTCAAGGGCTCTTGCAAAAATTGCATCAATAATAATAGCCAAAGCATGGAAAGAAAATCGCATAAGTGAAATTAGTGTAATCTATTCTAAAAGTAGTGTAACTCAAATCATTATTGGGATGTTTGTTTTTATTGGGATTATGTTAAATATTGACGACATAATTTCTATTCTAGGTAATGATTATATTGAAGGTAAAATGGTAATTGTCTATATAGGCTTAGCATCTTTATGCGGACTAATTTTTGGGGTAAGTTCACAAGTTATCTCTAGCAGTGCCTATTATAGAGTGTTGTCGTATTTTATGTTTATTTTTCTAATCTGTGTAGTAATAACTAATTATTATTTAATCCCTTTATATGGGGTTACAGGAGCCGCTATTTCTTCATTAATTTCGGTATTATTTTATTCACTTATGAAATATGTTTTTGTGTTGTATAAATTTAAAATGCAACCTTTTTCTATTAAACATATTATTGTAATTGTTATGGGGGCCTTATTATATTTTTTATTCTATTTTGTTCCTATTATTTTAGAAAACCATTATTTAAATATTATTGTAAAATCGTTGGTCTATTCAATGGTGTTTACGGGGTTTATTTATAAATTGAATATTTCTCCTGATGTTAATGAAAAATTAGTGTTTGTTTTTAAAGTGTTAAAAAACAAGGTTTTAAGATGAAAAAGGTATTGATAATAACATATTATTGGCCCCCCAGTGGAGGTGCAAGTGTTCAACGTTGGTTGAAATTAACAAAATACCTGTTGAGGAATAATATTGAGCCCATTGTCTTAACTGTTGATGAGAAATCAGCCTCATATCCTGTACAAGATAAAACCTTTTACGACGAAGTTGATGATAGAATAAAAGTATATAGGACTAAATCATTTGAAATATTAAAGGTCTTTTCATTTTTTATGGGTGAAAAAAAGGTTCCTTATGGAGGCTTCAGTAACGTAAATACGAAAACTCTTTTTAGTAAAATTACTCGATTTTTACGTGGTAATTTATTCATTCCAGATGCTAGAGTTGGATGGAATAGTTATGCCATTAAAAAGGCGATTGAAATTATTAAGGAACATAATATCGATACAGTCATTTCAACTAGTCCTCCACACTCATCCCAACTTATTGGGATGAAATTAAAAGAAAAATTAAACGTAAACTGGATACTAGATATTAATGATCCATGGACTGATATTTACTACTATAAGGATCTTTATCACCTTGATTTTGTTAAAAAAATTGATAAAAAATATGAGTCTGCTGTAATAAATAAAGCAGATAGAATAATCGCCAACTGTATCTCTAATAAACAATTATATAAATCTAAACTTGATGATGCTTCATCTGATAAATTTATTGTGGTTTCCAATGGATATGATGGTGAAGATTTCCCTGAAGATAAACCTGTGAATAAAACGGAGTTTGTATTCACATATACAGGAACCATAACAGAAAAATATGAGCCTGATATTCTTTTTGATAGCATAAACAAGATAAGAGATTTTCATAAAGATGTTTCATTTAAGTTGGTATTTGTTGGAACCGTTTCCCCATCAATAAAACTGGATATTGAGAAATATAAAATTGATGATATAACAGAATATGTTGGTCATGTTTCTCATAAAAAAGCTATTGATTTTGCCATTAACAGTACTGTTCTTATTAATGTATTTCCAAAAACTACTCTTGATAAAGGAGTGCCTGGGAAATTAGGTGAATATCTGGCTGCACAAAAGCCAATAATTTCAATTGGCCCTTCTGATGGAGATTCTGCAGGGATCGTAATGCATACCAACGCAGGAAGAAGTTTTGAGAGAGAAATGGGTTCAGATTTGTTTGCTTTTTTAAAGGAATTGGTGGATAAATGGAAAACTGACCCCCATAATATTTTAGAAGCAAATGAGAATGTTTATATGTATTCATGGAAATATGGAGCAGGACAAATAGCAAAATTAATTAATGAAATTAGTAGTAGCAAAGTTTAAAAATGCAACAAAGAGGTAGATCAAAAATAATAGAAAGAGTAAACTCGATCTTTATGATAGTATCTGGTTGGCTTTTGGTTGTGCCATTGGACTTGTCAAGTATTCAACTGGATGGTATACATACCCATATAATATACGGGATGGTGAATCAATAGCATATTACGGAAACTTTAAACAACTTCATTTCTTATTTAGCAAAATTTTACAGATTTGATAATTTTAATTACAGTTTTAATATAGACTAATGGCTCAATACAAAAACAAAAATTCTTTTTTTTGGAAGTTTAAGCAAATTATCCAACGCGTTTTCCTTTTAGACTTTTTTGAAATTGTTTTTTTTCTTATGGAACGCTTATTTGTTAAGGAAAAAAAAAGATTGCTGTTTATAATTTGGGGACCTGAAATATTTAGTGATAACAGTAAATATTTATTCGAGTATTTGAATAAAAAAAACGATTTTGAAGTTTTGCTTTTTGTTCGAGACAAAGAGGTATATAAAGAATTATTTCAAAAATATCCTCAACAAACAATATATGGACTTAGTTTGAAGGGATTTAAGACTTTCTTTAAATCAAAAACGGTTATTATTTCAAGTGGTCTTGATAAATTTTATTTTTTACCTTATTATTTAAGTCCACGAAATAAAAATATTATCCAGTTATGGCACGGAAGCTTGTTTAAGAGATTGGGATTTCAAGTAAAAAATTGGGAAAAAATTAAAAGCAGAAAAGTATTTCAAAAGTATTCAAAATTTATTGCATGCTCTACTCTTGAAAGATTTATGATATCGTCTTGTTTCAATATAAAAATGGATGATATATGGATTAGTGATTATCCTCGTAATGACTATTTTTTTAAGCCAGATAACAGTTTACTTGAGGCACATCCGTATTTAAATAGCAAAGTAATATTATATGCTCCTACATGGCGGGAGGAAGGATATAAAGTTAAGTTTTTTCCTTTTGATGACGTAGATATTGCTCAAATACAAAGTTTTCTTGAACAAAATGATACTTATCTGCTAATTAGAGGACACAAAGAAGAATGTGAAAGAATATATAATAACTACGATTTGCCAATAGGTCAAACTAGCAGAATATTGCCCGCTAGTCAGGAAATATTTCCTGAGAGTGAAAAATTATTACAACACGTAGATATATTGATTACTGATTATTCTGGAATTTATATTGATTTCTTATTACTTAACAAACCAATAATTTTTATTCCTTATGACATGGAAGAATATTCCACATATAGAGGTGTTTTGCTTAACTATGACAAATATACAGGAGGACCAAAAGTTTTTAATCAGAAGGATTTTTTAAAGGAGATTGAAGCCTATCTTAATAATCCAAAGAAAGATTCTGAATTAAGATTAAAATTGCGTGATACTTTTCATGATTATTCAGATGGAAAAGCTTGTGAAAGGATAGAAGATAATTTAATTAAGTTTTTGAGTGAGTAATAATTAAATAAAAAAGAACATCTAAAAAACATGAAAAAAAAGCTTGATTTCTCTATATTAGCCTGTGTAGGATAAAGGGATGAGGCCAAATAAAGGGAAGGAGGTCAATTATATATTAAAGGATTAATAAAATTTTAAAATGAAATATAAATATAAAACATACACACAATATAAAAAAACAAGAGATGAAGTTCTTTTAGAATATTGTAAGGGAAAGAAGGTATTGCATATTGGAGCAACTGATTCTCCATATACAGAACAAAAATTTTCAGATAATTTACTATTGCATACTAAAATTCAAAAGAATGCAAGTGAATTACTAGGAATTGATATTGATAAAGATTCGATTGATTTTTTAAGTAAGAAGGGGATTAATAATATTATTGAGTTTAATATGAATAATTTAAAAGAGCTAAATTTTGAGCCCGATGTAATTATTTTTGGAGAAACAATAGAACATTTAATGAATCAAGAGGTTGCTTTGTCTATTTTAAAAAAAAGTATGAATAAAGACACAAGATTACTGGTTTCAACACCAAATGCTATGTGGCTAAATAAAATAATAGATACTTTTACCTCTCAGGAAAATCAACATACAGATCATAAAATGATTTTTAGTTATGCAACAGTAAAAAACTTGTTTGAAGCAAATGGTTTTGTGTTAGAGGATGTGTATTTTACATTTCTGAATCGTAAACGTGAAGGGATAACAAAAAAACTCAAAAAATACTTTTGTAAAATATTTCAGGGTTTTTCAGAAACTATTATAGTTGTTGCGAAACTGGCATAAAACTATAATTGAAAAATTGGTTTTAATTTATCTAAACTTTCTTGAAATTTTTCAGGATCTGTATTTGCTTTAATATTGCCAACACCAAAATAATTGAAATGATAAAAGTTTTCATAAATAATTTTTGCAAATAAGTTGAAATTTTCACTTTTTACAGATTTGTCATAACAATCAATTGCTTCGCGTAAATCTTTATATTTATCTGAATATTCTAATAAGAAATTAAATCCTGAATATAGCGATTCCCCAAATGAAATAACTTTTATTCCGGAGAGTAATGCATCAATTCCAAATGTTGAATTAATTGTTGCTATTATATCATATTTGTCCTTTTCAAAAGTATCTACTAATCTTATTTGAGGAAATTTTGACGCTAATTTATCTAAAACAAGTACGGTTAGTTTGTTATATTTATTTTTTTCTGCTGGATGGAGTTTAAAATCAATATAGATATTACTATCTATAAGCTTAACAATGTTCTGAATGAAATCAACAGGGGATTTGTACTTTGAAAAAACATGTAATTGTGTGTCGCTATATATTTGAAGAGGAATTAAAACTTTATATTTAGGACCGTTGCATTCAGGTATAGAAAAGTTATTTAAATCTAACCATTCACCACGATCTATTAGTTGAGAAATATACTTTTCCTTTTCAAAAGTTAATTTAAAGTTTGTTTTTAAAGTTTTAAATAGATGGAAACGGCTTCCATTTCTGAATAAATAGTTTTGAATACCAGATATAAAATAATATATTTTGGTTACATTTTTTTGATTTGATTGAGGTATTTTTTTTTGATTTGTTTTTAATGATAGTAGGATTTTTTTGTACTTATCGTCTATCTGTGATTCAGAGTCATTGTTTTTTAGTTGATTTTCAAAATTGCTTCGTATTGATGAATAGTAATTTGTTCCCTTTTTATCAAAATAAATAGTTTGTGGGTAGTTAGTTATTTCTCCAAAATATACAGTTCCTTTTGATTTGGTTATCGCTTGAGAAAAAGCAAGAGCTTCGCTTTTATTACCACTCCAGCATAAGCCTAGAGATTCTTTTTCTATTCTATTGGAAATCCATTCTATATTGTTCAAGTACTGGCTTTTTGCTTTTTGGGGAGCCTTGCCAAAATATTGAATTACATAGTTTAATACTTTAGATTCTCTTTCATCTAAATCTCTTTCCTGCTGATTCTTTTTTTTATTATAAAATGGAGGAATAAGATGAACCGTATGAAAAATATATTTAAATCTTTTTTGAAATTTAATAGTTAAAAATAGTGAAATATTATCAGTAAATATTGTGACTTTATTTTGGGTTTCAAAAGATTCAAATAAGCTTAAATAAAAATGAGCATGACTAAGATGTTGTGCATAAACATATGTTTTCATAAAAAATTATTTTAATAAATTATTTATAAACGTTAGTAGAACATGTCTAGGATTGTTTTTCATCCTTTCTGCATTAATATTATCTAATATAATTTTAGTATCAAAGTTGTCTCCAATTAGTTTTTTAATGTTTATTTCAATACCTAAGGAGAGAATAAATTCCGTTAGTGTGTTTTTTGAATTTTTAGAGTCTGTATTAATTAAAATAAATAGATCTTCAATATTTTTCTTTACAAAAGCATAACCTCTTTTGTCATTGCAATCATTATCAGTAATATTATAGTTAAACTCAAGAAAAGAAGGTAAAGTCAGTGCTACAGCATGACCGTGAGGGATATTATAATAACTTGTAAAAGGATACGATATAGCATGTGGCGCAGTCGTTTTGGCAATATTTATTGCTTTACCTGCTAAATGAGAAGCCCAAGAAATATTCTCTTTAGCTTTTTCATCATTTTTATTCACCGCTAATGGAAGATTTTCCCATAGAAGTTTTATTGCTTTCTTTGAATATTCTAGGGATTCGTTATTGGAATTTACACTCCAGTAAGATTCTATAGCTTGAGCAAAAGCATCTAATCCTGTAACAGCAGTTAAATATGGTGAAACTGTAAACGTAAAAGAAGGATTAATTAAAACTGTATCCGGCAATAAAAGATTATTAACCACAGAATATTTTTTTTTATTAATATAGGAAACAGCAAAATGAGTAGCTTCACTTCCAGTGCCTGAAGTTGTTGGTATTGCAACAAAAGGCGCAACAACACCTTTTGTTATATTTGAAATAATAGCTTGATCTAATTTACCTTTTTCTGAGTGAAAAACATTTATTAATTTTGCCATATCAATAACACTACCTCCCCCGACAGCAATTATCAAATCACATTTATTTTTATTAAATAAATAAACACCACGCTCTATATCTTCAACTTTTGGATTGCTTTCAAAATCAAAAAATCTGAAGTAACAATAATTATTCAAAATAGGCTCAATTTTGTCACGAGCCCCTGAGTGAATAAAGGAATCCTTGCCTGTAACCAAGAAGATATTTTTGGGTTCTTTATCAGAAAGCATCTTTTTTAAAAATGAAACTGAATCATTTCCAAATTTAACTATCTGTGCCATTACTTGAGAAAATTCATAAAATTATTTTTATTTTCTATGGGTGTTAATGTCGGTCTTCCTAAATTTTTTCTAGCACCTTTATTAACCTTAATCTCCAACAAAACAGGTCCTTCTGAATCCTTAAGTTTAATAATATTCTCAACTAAACTTTTTTTATCATCAGCAACAAAAACCTTTTTATAATTAAAACCGTTTGCAATAGCATTAAAATCAACATTATGGGCTATTGTTGGTTGACCTCCAACAGAATCATGAGCTCCATTATTAAAAATAATATGTTTATAATTTTTTGGGGCAAGACTTCCAATAATTCCCAAAGTACCTGTATGCATAATAATTGCTCCATCTCCATCAAAACAAAAAACTTGTTTATTTGGTTTTTGCAAAGCAATACCAAGTGCTATTTGAGAAGTATGACCCATGGATCCCACAGTTAGAAAATCTTTTTCATGGCCTTGCTTTAATTCCTCCCTGTATTCAAAAAGTTCACGAGAAGTCTTTCCTGTTGTAGAAATAATAATATCATCGTTATTTAAAGAGTCTACTAGTATTTTAATTGCATCTTCTCTAGTCATCTCAAAATCCATTGTTAATGTATTTTGAAGTTTATAAGGTTCAAATGTATTCTTCCGGATTACAAGCGCAAGTGGGCAATTGTTCTTTTTTACATAATTTATAGATTCTTCAATTATTAACTTAGTTTTTTTAAAATTATCAGGAATAATTTCATAAGGAATATCCATGGATTCTAGTAATGTAGTAGTTACCTCTCCCTGTTTAATATGTTGAGGCTCATCTTTTATGCCTGGTTCTCCCCTCCAGCCAATCATTAATAACATAGGGATACCATAAACTTTTTTATCAACAAGTGATAACAATGGATTAGTTGCATTTCCCATTCCAGAGTTCTGCATATAAATAAATGGTATCTTACCTGTAGCAAGATGATAACCTGCACCTAGCGCAACAGCACCACCTTCATTTGCAGCAATTATATGGTTCTCTTTTGAAACAATATCAGAAATATATGCACAAATATTTTTTAAAAGGGAGTCAGGTACTCCTGTAAAGAAATCTATACTATTCTCTTTTAGAAGATTATAAAACTGTTCCGGATTTATCATTTTGTTCCTGGTATTAATTCTAATATTTCTTTAATAGGCATGCACCTGTCATTTGCTTCCCAAGATCTTCCATTGGCAAGTATTGATTTAGCAACATCCATCATTGCCGGATAGGAAGCACGTAACATATGATTGGCATAAATAACAATGTTTACACCCATATTTTCAAATTCAGTTTCAGTAATATGGTTAAAAGTAGAAGGTACTACAACTATAGGGGTGTTCTTATTGTTTTCTCTAAACTGTTCACAGAAAGACTTAATATCATCTCCTGTTTTTTCTTTACTATGAATCATTATTCCATCAGCACCTGCAGTAACATAAGCAAATGCCCTCTCTAAAGAATCTTTTACTGTTTTGCCAAGTATTAAACTTTCCACTCTGGCAATGATCATAAAATCTTCGGTAATCTGTGCTACTTTACCAGCCTTAATCTTATTGGAAAATCCTTCAATAGAATCTTGTGTTTGAGGTACAGCCGTCCCAAATAAAGAATTCTTTTTTAATCCTATTTTATCTTCAATAATAACGGCAGAAATACCATGTCTTTCAAGTGTTCTGACTGTAAATGCAAAATGTTCTACTTTTCCCCCGGTATCACCATCATAGATTATTGGCTTAGTTGTACATTCTAATTCATCGTTCAAACTATGTAATCGTGTTGTAATATCAACGGCTTCAATATCAGGCTTGCCTTTTGAGGTTGAGTCAGTTAAGCTACTTGACCACATTCCATCAAACTCATAATCTTTTCCATTAATGTTAACTTTTGCATTTTCTGCAATCAGCCCTGTTAAACCACTGTGTGATTCTAGTATTCTTACTATTGGTTTTGCCAGAATTAATCTTCTTAATCGTTTAAGTCTTATTTCAGGAGTTGTTCCAATGGCCTTTATCTTTTCATTCAATTTTGTTGATGAAATACCTTGTGTATATGGTAAATCTATAAGTTTCCCTCCCCACTCTTTGATTGTATCGATAACCCTTTGTCTTGTTGCTTTCTGAGTTCCTTCTTTCCAATCATCTCCATGAACAACAAAATCCGGTTTTTCAAGTAACAGATTGGGTACGTAATCAAGAGTTTTTTGTGGAATAACTTTTTCTACATTCTTAATGTTTTCAACAATTATTTTTCTCTGGTCATAATCTAGATATGGTAAACGTTTATAACTGGCAATTGCTTCATCAGTTAAAACACCAACTGTAACGATTCCTAATTTTGCTCCCTCTTTTATGATGTTTAAGTGCCCGGGGTGGATGATGTCAGCACTCATTCCTATATATACCTTTTTCTCTTTCATAATTCAATTTTAAGATCTCAAAATTAAAATTTTATATTGAAAAATAAGAATATTTTATCCATTAATGCTTGAATTTGTTTTTTTATAAAATTCATTCACCATGTATCGCAAAACGAAATATTTCATTTCTTTGATTGTCTTTTCGATTGCGTTTTATTCTTGTGTCCCTTCAATCATTATGAAATAATACTATTTGTTGTAATTACATATTTAAAATTTCATAATGTTACTTTCACAATTTGTCAATAATTTCAGTGAAATTTAGAACGAAAGATAACGAGAATTTTATCGAATAAGTAATAAATTGAATAGGTCCGTACTGCTTAACATAATGAGACTCTATTTTAAATATTTCTTTTTCACTTCAACAAATGTCCAGGCAGCCAATAGTAAAATAAGTAAAAGAGAGGATACGAGAGAAATCCTTTCGCCAACTATCCATATTCTTGGTTCAAACCTGAATTCAATTTTATGTTCCCCGGCAGGGATTGTCATTCCTCTTAATACATAATTTGCTCTGAAGTAATCACTTTCTTTCCCATCAATAAATGCTTTCCATCCTTTGTCGTAATAAATTTCAGAGAACACAACCATCTGTGTGCTGGAAGAGTTAAAAGAATACTCAAGTTTGTTTGGAGCATATGAAGTCAAGTTAATAAATGCATTGCTGTCTGCCCTGATATCTTTGTCAAAACTATCATCAAACTTTTTATCTATTACTGCAAGCATTTTTAAATCATTTGTTTGAAGAGCAGCAATTTCCTCATCTGCATTTGCAACAATTTTGTACTCTGACACCATCCATGCATGGCCAAAAGCATAATCATTGAATACCGGAGGAGCTTCAGGGTTGTAAATAATGTAATTAGTGTTAAGCATATTAAGTACTTGCTGTTGACTCAAACTAGCCATTAAATCTTCGATAGTTTTAGCAGATTTAACTGAATTAATTTCATGAATGATATTATGCTCTATTAAATCCTGATACCTCTGCAACTTTGCACCATGGTATCCTCCAACAGATTTGTGGAAATAGGAAGTGCTAGCATCATTAAAAGTGCTTTTTGAAAGATCAAGTACCCTGAAATCTGGATTTTTATCTTGTAAAATAAGTTTATCTGCTTTTGATGGAGTGTACGGAATATCAGCATTTCGCTTACTCTCCCACATGGCATAACTGCTGCCAGTTTTTTCATTGTTGAGGTAGCGTTTGTTAATACCAAACATATCAATTAGTATCAGTAAACTTAAAACACCGATAAAAAGTGGTTTATTTAGTTTTCCTTGGATGTAAAAGTACATTAAAGCAGCACCTGAAATAACAAAAAACAAACTTCTCAAAGCATCACTTTTAAATATTGCAATACGAACGTCCTGAAGACTATTCATAAAAACAGAAATCTGAGCAGCATCATTTCCCTGCATCATTTGTCCAAACTGTACTGTTTCACCTTGGCTTAAGAAACTAAAAAATAAAGTAGGACTTATGTAAAACAGAAAGATTATTCCAGCAACTATGCCCAACGAAATGTAGAAAGACTTAATCTGTTTCTTAATAATCTGTGGCTCAGTGAAAAT
>Ga0164315_10002896_pt1 | contig 13256 bp, 10 predicted proteins | sample GuaBasSedimGuay6_FD_113737 | JGI IMG/M metagenome (GOLD analysis project Ga0164315, IMG submission 113737) | Subseafloor sediment microbial communities from Guaymas Basin, Gulf of California, Mexico - Guay6, Core 4569-2, 0-3 cm | ecosystem: Environmental > Aquatic > Marine > Hydrothermal vents... | reverse complement strand
TCAGGTTTCTCAGCTTGCACATCTCTAGTTCTTATTAGATGTTCAAAGCGCTCTTCTTCTGTCTCCACATGACCAAGCATCATTGTTACCGAGCTTGTAATTCCAAGTTTATGAGCCTCACGCATTACATCAAACCACTCATTAGAAGTACATTTATTTTTCGAAATTTCTTTTCTAACTCTATCCACAAGAATTTCAGCTCCTGCACCAGGCAAACTATCCATACCAGCATCAGTTAGGCGCTCCAATGTCTCTTTAAAACTAATACCTTCTAATTTAGAAATATGTACAATCTCTGGAGGACCCAAAGCATGAAGCTTCACATCAGGATATTTTTTCTTTAAATTTGAAAATAAATCAATATAAAAATCAATTCCTAAATCGGGGTGTAAACCTCCTTGAAGTAATAGTTGTCGTCCTCCAAGTTTATACAACACCTCTATTTTATCATCATAAGACTCACTAGTGGTTATATATGCCTTTTTAGAATTCTTTCCAACATAGAAATTACAGAAATGACATCCGCTATTACATACATTAGTATAATTTACATTTCTGTCAATTATCCAACCCACCTTTTTCTGTGGATGCAGTTTCATTCTTATACTATTAGCCATAGCCATTAACTCAGTAACACCAACCTTTTTACTAAGTAATAGGCCTTCTTCTTTACTTAAAAAGCCACCATCAAGTGCTTTTTGTTTTATATCTTCTAATTTCATTAAAATCATTTATTAATCTGAATATCATCGTAATAAACACGAGCAATATTCTTCAAATATTATATTGAAAACTCAATGTAATTCACTAATTTTACGGATTCAAATGTACATTAATTTTTTTCACAATGAATACAATTATAAAAACAAGAATAGAGTTACTCTCATCGCAAGACTATAATGGTAGTTATGTATTATTATCTGATAATATCGAGAGTCTTTCTGAAAATAATCTTAAAAAAGAAGAACTTAAATATATATTAGATAATTATAAGGAAGGTAATAAGTTATTTCACTTTAATAGATACACACAACAAATATGGGTGCATATTATTGACAAAAAAGCTGTTAAACATATTATTGACGAAGAATACAGAAAAGCTGGAGCTATAATTCAAAATCAGTTCTCTGCATTAAATATAGAAAACGTTTTACTTATTGACCTTAATAATAATAATCGTTCATTACTATATGCTGAAGGAATAATTCTATCTTCATATAAATTTGATAAATATAAAAGCAAGAAAGATAAAAGCAATATTGAACTTTCTAAAATATATGTAAAAGAATTTACAGAAAGAGAAATAGAGCTTATGAATATTAGTAATGAAGCTACATTTTGGAGTCGTAATTTATTAAACGAACCACAAATGGCATTAGATGCTCAAACTATTACTGAGCAATTTAAGCTTATGAGCGAGGATGCTGGTTTTGATCTTGTTGTTCTTAATAAAAAGAAAATAGAGAGCCTTAGAATGGGTGGACTTTTAGCGGTAAACAAAGGAAGCAACATCCCTCCTAGTTTTTCTATTATGGAGTGGAAACCTGAGAACGCCATAAATTCAAAACCATACGTCTTTGTAGGCAAAGGAGTTGTTTATGATACTGGTGGCGTTAATATAAAAACTGGTGATTTTATGACCAATATGCATATGGATATGGGAGGTGCAGGAGCTGCTTCATCAGCAATTTATGCTATTGCAAAAGCAAAATTACCTGTTCATATTATTACATTAATTCCGGCTACAGACAACCGACCAGGTCAAGACGCATATACTCCTGGCGATATAATAATAATGCATAATGGCAAATCTGTAGAAGTATTAAATACTGATGCGGAAGGCCGCTTAATACTTGCTGATGCTCTTAGCTATGCTCAAAAGTATAATCCAGAAATGGTAATTGATTTGGCTACTCTTACAGGAGCGGCAGCACGAGCCATTGGTAAATATGGTATTGTAGCCATGCGCAATGAAGAGGCTGATATTAAGCAATTAAATAAAAGTTCGGAAAATGTTTATGAACGCTTGGTAGAGTTTCCAATGTGGGACGAATATGATGAGCTAATAAAAACTGACGTTGCAGATATTCAAAATCTTGGTGGTGCTGAAGGTGGTGCTATTACGGCAGGTAAGTTTCTGCAAAATTTTGTTGATTACCCGTGGATACATTTAGATATTGCCGGACCGGCTATGCTTAGTGCTAAGGATAGCTATCGCACAAAAGGAGGTTCTGGCGTAGGCACAAGATTATTATTTGACTTTATTAAAGAGGTAGCAAAATAAAAAATAGCAACTCTTAAATCATAAAAAACTAAAAAAGATGGAAGAAGAAGTAAAAAAGAAAGTTAGAGTAGGAATAAGTCATGGCGACTATAATGGAATTGGTTATGAAATCATTCTAAAAACATTCCAAGATGAAAGAATGTTTGATTTTTGCACACCAATTATTTATGGCTCATCAAAAATAACCGCATATTATAAGAATACTATACCTAATATGAATATTAGTTTTAATAATATTAAAACTGCAAGTCAGGCAATTGATGGTAAATTAAATATTCTTAATATTGTAAATGAAGAAGTAAAGATTGATGCGGGAATTTCAACACCGGAGGCTGGATTACTTGCCTATGAGTCTTTAGAAGCAATAACTCAGGATCTTGGGCATGGTGTAGATGTTATGGTTACTGCCCCTATAAATAAGGACAATATTCAAAGCGATGATTTTAAGTTTCCTGGGCATACTGAATATCTAGCTGAAAAATTTGGCAAAGACCAAGAGCTGATGATTCTTTCGGGAGAAACAATGACTGTTGCTGTTGTTACTGGCCATATACCAATAAAAGATGTATCAAGTAGTATTACAAAAGAGTTGATTCTCAGTAAACTTGATACTTTTAGAAATAGTTTAAAAGTAGATTTTGGCATATTGAAACCACGCATTGCTGTACTAGGGTTAAACCCTCATGCAGGTGATAATGGGCTTCTTGGAAGCGAAGAAATAGATATAATTATTCCTGCTATTGAAGAAGCAAAGGACAAAGGCGTATTAGCATTTGGGCCTTTCCCTTCTGATGGATTTTTTGGATCAAATGATTATACAAAATTTGATGGTATTCTTGCAATGTATCACGACCAAGGATTATTACCATTTAAATCTCAGAATTTTGAAGATGGAGTAAACTTTACTGCAGGCCTTAGCATAGTGAGAACATCGCCAGACCATGGCACAGGTTATAATATTGCAAGCAAAAATCTAGCAAGCCCAAATTCATTTCGTTCTGCAGTTCTGATGGCTGTGGATGTGCATAAAAAGCGTAATGAACATAGCAGAATTACTAAAAACCCATTGAAAATTGGCAAAGCTGATAGAGGCAGAGATGTTAATGTTGATGAAATAGAAAAAAGTAAATAAAGAACTTAATATTTATAAAAAGAAAGCTGCTCAAACAAATGTTTGAGCAGCTTTTTACTTTCTAATAATTTGATATACTATGTTACTCCTATTTAATCGCTTAATAAATAAAACCCTCAATATTATTAATTTCTTAGCTGTTGGACAAATATAGCAATAACATAACAGTCTTTTTAAAACACAAAAACCAGCACTAGGGCTATGCCTAATACTGGTTTGTATATTTATATTTGAAACTAATTCAAATAAAATCTATTTTACTGGAATAGTTTTAAGAGTTCCTACAAAGAAATCCCAGAACTTAGCTACCGTTTCAATATTTACTTTCTCATCTGGAGAGTGAGGGAAACGAATAGTTGGCCCAAAAGAAATCATATCCCAATTAGGATAAACGCTACCCAAAAGACCACATTCTAATCCAGCATGAATAACCATTATCTTAGGAATAAAACCATACATTTTTTCGTATGTACCTTGCATAGACTTAAGAATCTTAGAGTCCATATTTGGTTTCCAACCAGGGTATTCACCTTCTAGAACTACATTAGCACCTGCTAGTTCGAAAATAGAAACAAACATTTCTGCTAAATCATCCTTTGAAGTTTCCACAGAGCTACGTATTAAAGCCGCAACCTCAAGCTTATTACCTTTTGATTGAATAATTGCAAGGTTAGTAGAAGTTTCTACAACACCCTCAATATCATTACTCATACGAATAACGCCATTAGGAGCACCATAAACACTATTAATAACATTCCACATATCATCAGTTGACATCACCTCTTTAGGCATATCTACAGCCTTAAAGTTGAAACTTAAATCTGGCTCAACACTTTTAAGTTCTGCAATAAAGATATCTTCAAATTTCTTAACACAGGCTTCAAAATCAGCTTTTTTAGCCTCAGGAATAACTACTGTAGAATACGATTCACGAGGAATAGCATTTCTTAAGCTACCACCTTGGATATAGCTTATAAGCATACCATGATGTTTAGCCGCAGCCTTCATAAAACGGAAAAGTAACTTATTAGAATTACCACGTCCTAGAGGAATATCAACACCAGAGTGACCACCTTTTAAACCTGAAACTTCAATATTATAAGCAGTCATACCAGCAGGTACAGCTTCATTTTTAATATCAAAAGTAATAGTAGCATCAATACCTCCTGCACAACCAACATAAAGCTCACCTTCGTCCTCAGAATCCATATTCATAAGAATATCTCCTTTAAGAATCCCTGGCTCTAAACCAAATGCACCAGTCATACCTGTTTCTTCGTCAGAAGTAAATAAACCTTCTAGCGGACCGTGCTCAATATCTGTAGCAGCAAGAAGAGCCATTGCCGCAGCAACACCCATTCCGTTATCAGCACCTAAAGTAGTACCTCTAGCAGTTACCCAATCGCCATCAATATATGCATCAATAGGATCTTTCTCAAAATCATGCTTAGTATCATTATTTTTTTGAGGAACCATATCAAGGTGACCCTGCATGATAATACCCATACGATCTTCCATACCTTTAGTGGCAGGTTTTCTGATAATTACATTACCAACTTTATCTTTTATGGTTTCAAGACCTAAGTCTTTTCCAAATTTCATCATAAAATCCTGAATAGCATCTTCATGCTTTGATGGACGTGGAATTTGTGTTAAATCATAAAAATGCTTCCAAACTACTTTTGGCTCTAAATTTAAAATTTCTTTACTCATCTTGTATTATGTTTTTAATGTTTATATGTATTTTATATAATTACTAATTATAACAATCTATAATTAATACTATCTTTATAATGTCGCACGAAAATACAAAAAAAAAAGACGGCTTTTAGGCCGTCTTTTATATATTTTATATATCCAAATACATTATATTATGATTTAATATTTGGCAATTGTAGTCCATAACCTTTTTTCTTATCCTCAGCCTTAAGCATGACGCTTACTACAATAGCTAATACACCAATTCCAGCAAAGATCATCATCGGGTTAGTATAGTCGTATAATGGAACTTCCACATCAATACCTTGAGCCAATTGTGCTTTAGCAGCAAGAACCTCTGGGTTAGATTTATCAAGTACGTAACCTATTAATAATGGAATACCCATTAGTCCCCAATTCTGAATCCAAAATATTAGTGAAAACGCTGTTCCAAGTTGATGCTCAGGAATAATTTTAGGCACTGAAGGCCACATTGCTGATGGCACAAGAGAAAGTGCAATTCCAAGAATAATAACTAAAACAACAGCTACCATCCAGTAATTAAGAATTGGAAGAGAGAATACGCTATGAACTAATACGATAAGAACAGCACCAATGATCATCATATTAGCACCATTACCTTTTTTATCATAAATACCTCCAAAGAAAGGAGTTAAGAACAGTGTTCCCAAAGGAAGTAGACTAGGAATTAATCCCGCTAGACTTTGATCAACATGATACTTATTAACCATAAGGTCAGAAGCATATTTTATAAATGGGAATACTGAAGAATAGAATAATACACAAAGAATAGCTATCAACCAGAATCCTTTATTACCAATAATCTTAATTATATCACTGAATTTAAACTCATCTTCATTAGAAAGCTCTAAATCAACTTCTGATGATTCCAGTTTTTTATCCATTGCAACATATATAAAGAAAGCAATAAAACCAATAACAAGAAGTACAAGAGCAAAAGCAATAGGAGCAGAAATACTTGGCCCCATTTTTTCTATAATTTGTCCATCAACTACTTGATTATGCTTACTTGAGAAATACATTGCCAAAGGCACAGGAGCAGCCATCGCCAAAAGTGTACCCATACGAGCCACTGCCATTTGCATACCCATTGCTAAAGCCATTTCATATCCCTTAAACCATTTTACAATTATTTTAGAAACCGTAATACCAGCAATCTCAACACCTACTCCAAAGGTAGCAAAACCTAAAGAAGCATAAAAAACTTGTGCCTGTATTCCAAATATCAGGTCAGATGGTAAACTAGGATTCGAAACCGCCCAAAACTTAACAGATGCACCAACGACCATAATAGCCGAAGCCATAAGACCAGTGAAACGAACGCCCATTTTATCAAGGATAATACCTCCTACTATTAACAAGCCTAAGAATACATTGAACCAACCATATGCACTAGTAAATATTCCGTAGTTAGTACTGCTCCAGCCAAATTGTGATTCCAACATTGGTTTTAAAGGTGACATAACGTCTGTCAGAAAATATCCTGCAAACATTGTAATTGAGATAATTCCCAAAGCCCCCCAACGAGCAGCCTTATTATCCCTTAAACTTTGTCTTATTTTTTCCATAATTTACTTATTATTATTTATTTAGTTATCTCAAAAAATTGAGCTGCGAATTTACTAAAATTTCACAGATATTAACATCTTATTTCTCAATTTACTAATTGAACTTAGGTTGAATTTACAATTGAACTTAGGATTGAATATAGATTGAACTTAGGATATAACTAGTAAAACTACTTGCACTTTCATTCTGAACATGGTTAATAACTTTAGTAAAACAAAGAAAGCTACTGTTAAATAGTCAACAAAAATAATTTGATTAATTAGGATATTGAAATATATAAATTAATAATCAACTACAATTAGTAAGCTAGCCAATAAATTAGAAAAGCTAACTATAAGTACTTAACTTGCTTTATATCAAATGATTTTAATTCTCCATTTATCATTATTGATAAAAAGCCATACTCATCAATTCCTTTAATTACGCCATCAATAATTTCATTATTTATTTGATACTTTCCAATTTCATTTATTCGATATAGTTTATCCAAATACATAGTTTTTAGACGTTCAAATTCCCCATTTTTATACAAATTTAGGTAATAATCAAACTTAAGTAGATATGCGGATAGCAATTCCTTAATCTCACTTTCTTTTTCTGTATAATTAATTATAGAAATTGGATTTGGGGCATTGCTATCAAATATTTTTTGATTTACATTAATCCCAATTCCTATATATGACTCCTTAATTTTATCACCAATTATTACATTTTCAATGAGAATTCCAGCCACCTTTTTATTATCAATATATACATCATTTGGCCATTTAATACTAATGGTTTTTGTTGACAAATAAGCCTTCAATAATTCTACTATAGACAATGAAACTATAATTGATATATAGAACTGATTTACTGCCTTTAGTCTAGTATTAATTAAATTATAACTAAAGGTGAGATTTTCGCTCTTTTTCGACTCCCAAAAGTTAGTACCTTGCCCCTTTCCTGCTGACTGATAATCCGTACAAATTACGATCTCTTTTTCATCACTATTAGACTCACGCAACAATGACAATTCAACATTAGTTGACTCACATTCTTCTATATAAATTAGCTCTCTCATTATGCAATACCTTTAATATTTATCAGAATTAGAAATCAAAAAGTCGTAATAGTATATTTAGTCCAAAAAAACAGCTATTTATGTAGCGAAAAACACTTACGCAAATAGTTAATTGTTAATAATAAGAATATTTGCTTTTTACCCATAATACATAGTACTGATACTCATTTGTTTAAAAAGTAAAAACTAAAAATGTAATATTAACAACAATTATTAAATATCCTAATAATAGACATTGCAAATTTAATTAAATTTGCACATTAAATAATCGAATAAATGACTATAAAAACAAATAACTCAAAGGACTTGGCTCAAATAATGGTAAAAGCCATTAAAGAGAAAAAAGGACAAAAAATTAAAGTACTGGATTTAAGGGAGTTAGATAATGCAATTACAGATTTTTTTGTAATTTGCGAGGCTGAAAGTGGTGTACAAGTTAATGCTATATTTGAGAGTATTGATGAAATAGTAAAAAAAGAAATGGGTGAAGACCCATATCAGATAGAGGGTCGTGAGGATGCAAATTGGATACTAATGGACTACGTAGATGTAGTGGCAAACATATTCAAGCCTGAATCAAGAAAGTTTTATGCATTAGAAGCTCTTTGGGCCGATGCAAAAGTAACAACTTACTAAAAAAAATAAATATTAAGATGGAGAAAGACATCAAAAAGGTTGAAAACAATATAAATAAAAGTGCTACTAAAAGTACAAACAATAAAAAGGACAGAATTCCAAACCCATTAAAGGGTGCAGGATCTGGTAACAATAAAGGTTTTAACTTTTACTGGGTTTATGGAATAATAGCTGTAGTTTTTATTCTACTAAATCTTTTTAGCACAAGCACACCAACTGACAATTTAATTCAAAAAGGACAGCTTATAACAATGCTTCGCAATGGCGATGTAGAAAAGGTGATTGTTGTAAATAAAGATGAATATGCTGAAGTATATGTGAAATCTGATAAGTTAGAATCATATCCTTCACTAAAAACTGATAACAGTCCATTTGAAGTAAGAGCACCACATTTTGTATATAATGGTGATTTAGAGAACTTTGGCGAAACAATCCAAAGTGTTCAAGAAAACAATAATGTTTATGAAACTGATAGAGTTTATATTGAACATGAAACCCGAGTTGATTATACTTCTCAAATACTAAGTTGGTTATTACCATTAGGTCTAATCATTCTATTTTGGGTATTCATAATGCGCAAAATGGGTGGAGGCGCTGGCGGTGCTGGTGGTCAAATTTTTAATATTGGCAAATCTAAAGCCCAATTATTTGACGGAAATCTTAAAGAAAAAATTACTTTTAATGATGTTGCTGGATTAGCAGAAGCTAAGGTTGAGATAATGGAGATTGTAGATTTCCTAAAAAAGCCTGAAAAGTATACTCAATTAGGAGGTAAAATACCAAAAGGAGCTCTTTTGATAGGCCCTCCCGGTACTGGTAAAACGTTAATTGCAAAAGCTGTAGCTGGCGAGGCAGAAGTTCCTTTCTTCTCTATTGCAGGTTCTGATTTTGTTGAAATGTTTGTTGGTGTAGGAGCTTCAAGGGTAAGAGATTTATTTAAGACTGCCAAAGAAAAAGCACCATGTATTATTTTCATTGACGAAATTGATGCAATTGGTAGAGCTAGAGGCAAGAATCAAATGCAAGGCGGAAACGACGAAAGAGAAAATACTCTTAATCAACTACTTACCGAAATGGATGGTTTTACCAATAACCAAGGAGTAATAATCCTTGCTGCTACTAACCGAGCTGATGTATTGGATAGAGCATTGCTTCGTGCAGGTCGTTTCGATAGGCAAATACACGTAGAGCTTCCTGACCTTAACGAAAGAGAAGCTATATTTAAAGTACATGCAAAGCCTCTAAAAACTCAAAAAAATATAGACTTATTCTCATTGGCAAAGCAAACTCCTGGTTTTGCAGGTGCCGACATTGCTAATGTATGTAATGAAGCAGCTTTGATTGCTGCACGTAGCAATTCTAAGGATATTGGCAAACAAGATTTCATGGATGCCATTGATAGAATTATTGGAGGTCTTGAAAAAAGAAATAAAATTATCTCTCCATTGGAGAAAAGTACTATTGCTCATCACGAAGCTGGTCATGCATCAGTAAGCTGGTTACTAGAATACGCTAACCCATTGGTAAAGGTAACTATTATACCTCGTGGTAAAGCACTTGGAGCAGCATGGTATTTACCAGAAGAGAGACAAATAACTACCTTTGAGCAAATGTTTGATGAAATGACTTCTGCAATGGGTGGTAGAGCTGCTGAGGAAGTTATATTTGGCAAAGTATCTACAGGAGCGCTTAATGACTTAGAGAAAGTTACTAAACAAGCACAAGCAATGGTTGCATACTATGGCTTAAGCGATAAGATTGGTAATATTAGTTATTATGATTCTTCTGGGCAATCTGAATATTCTTTCCAAAAGCCATATTCTGAAAAAACAGCAGAGCTTATTGACCAAGAAGTACATGAGTTAGCTGAGAAAGCTTATAAACGAGCTGTAGATATTCTTTCTAAAAATATTGATAAGCTTAAGCAATTGGCTGAAAAACTACTTACTGATGAAGTAATCTTTACTGAAGATGTTGAGGCTATTTATGGTCCAAGAACATTTAATGATGGCACAGCTCATGAGGATTCTAGAAGTATAAGTAAAGATTATAAAGACGGCTATGCTGAATCTGAAGCTAAAAAGAAAAAGCATATTGAAGATAGAATTAAGCAGCAGGAAGAATCAAAAAAGAAAGCTGAAGCAGCAAAAGAGGAAACTGTAAAAGAAGAAACAACTAAGAGTTAAACACAGAAAAAACCACAAAATACAGAAAATTAATTATAAAGCATAGATGCAAGAAACTACAGCAAGGGAGCAAATACTAAAGAAGATTCGTTTAGCAAATATGGATAAAATCATTAACGAATATTCTGATGTAGACCTAAAAAGCAATATCTATACGCCACTAACAGATGGCTTAGATATTACCTTTGCTAAAGAACTGAATCAATTAGATGGGCATTTTGTATATTGCGAAAACAGAGAAGAATTATATAATAATATTAGTAGATTATTTAAATCTAATAAAATAAGCAAAGTACATATTAAAGATGCTTCAATAACTGATTTACTTGCAAATCTCGACATTGAAATTGCTGATGGTGAAGAACGTGCAGAGAATATAAAGATATCTGTAACATTATGTGAAGCTTTAGTTGCAAGACTTGGAAGCGTAATGATAAGCTCTAAACAAGATAGTGGCCGACAATTAAATTTTATTCCCGACATTCATGTTGTAATAGCGCATCGGGAGCAAATTGTAGAAACAGTAAAAGAGGCACTTGAACTTATAGTTGAAAAATATGATGGTAATTTGCCTAGTATGACAACTCTAATATCAGGCCCTAGTCGTACTGCTGATATAGAAAAAACGCTTGTATTGGGAGCACATGGTCCACGGAGTTTAATTGTTTTTTTAACAGAGGAAAATATATTATAAAACATAATATGAAAGAATTAGCATTAAGAAGTCTTACGGGAGCAATAATTGTATTATCAATAGTTGGAAGCATTTTGTTAAGCAAATTTACATTCGCTGGCCTATTCTTAATAACTACTATACTTGGTACTTATGAGTTTTACAAAACACTCTCTAATACTAATTATAGAGCACAAACAATTTTTGGTACTATAATTTCAGGAATACTTTATATTATAGTTGCACTTATTGCTTTGGGATATTTAAACGCTTTATATTTAAGTATAGTTCTAGTATTATTTTTCATAATTCCTATACGCGAGCTGTATAGAGATAGTAAGTATCCAATTCCAAATATATCAATAACAATTTTCGGAATATTATATGTTGGATTAACTTTTGGCATGCTCAATTTTCTTTTCTATCATGGTTTTAAAGGTGAGGAAACCTTCCATTTTATCTTAGCTTTCTTCATTATTATATGGACATCCGACACCTTTGCATACTTAACAGGAATAAGCATTGGCAAACATAGACTCTTCGAAAGAATATCGCCAAAAAAATCGTGGGAAGGATTCTTTGGAGGATTAATCGCTGCATCAATTGTTGGCTATGTATTCTCGATATACTACTCTGATTTAAATACCATTACCTGGATTGCATATGCTTTTACAATTAGTATTGCTAGCGTTTATGGCGATTTAATTCAAAGTATGTTTAAACGTAGTTTAAACATAAAAGATTCAGGAAATATACTTCCTGGTCATGGAGGTATTTTAGACAGGTTTGATGGAGTATTTGTAGCTGTTCCAGTTGCAATTGTATTTATCATGCTTTTTTCTTAAATTTGCATTAAATAAAACTTATAAAATGGCTTACAAATTACATAAAGAAGGTAAACGAATAATACCAACATTTTTTTTGATATTATCATTATTAATGGTTTTCTTTCATTACATAATACCAATAACTGGATATTGGCCTATACTTCTAATAATATTAGACATTGCAGCCATTATATTCTGGATTATGATAATCTCATTTTTTCGTTGGCCTGATATTAATATACAGCAAAATGAGAATCAAATTATATCTCCTGCAGATGGTACTATAGTTGTTATTGAAAACACTGTTGAGAACGAATACCTTAATGAGAAACGGATTCAGGTTTCAATATTTATGTCGCCATTTAATACTCATATGAACCGCTACCCTATTTCGGGTAACCTTGTTTATAATAAATACCACGATGGCAAATTTCTTGTTGCTTGGGATCCTAAATCCTCTACTGATAACGAAAGAAATACCCTAGTAATTAAGAATGACAAAATAACACTTCTTGTTAGACAAATAGCTGGAGCTGTAGCACGACGAATTCGTTGGTACGGCAAAGAAGGTGATAAAGTAACTCAAGGAGAGCAACTAGGATTTATAAAATTTGGCTCTAGAGTTGATTTATTTATACCATTAGACGCCAAAATTAATGTAGAGCTTGACCAATCTGTTAGAGCTGGCAAAACCGTGATTGCTGAAATATAAAACCTTTTAGTTGTCCATAATCTAGCTTATTAATGAGAAAATACTTAATCTCCTCCATTTTTATTATAATTGGTATTACATTACTTTTAACCAATTTCTACCTTAAAAATCATACCGAATATCCTGAAACAATATTTGCTCAAGATTCCCATAAATTTGAGAAATCCTTCAGTGGATTTATTAATAGTGTTAATGAAAATAACCTAAACATAAAATCAACTTTTAATGAAAATCTATTAATTAGGGATTATGATTTAAGTAAAGATTATTTTCTAAATATACTAAATAATAATGACGATATATTATCTATTTCCTTTCTTCAAAATAATTATAAATTACAGGTTTATAAATCAAAAGAGTCTATTGTAATAGGTGTAGACTCAACTGAGGAGTTAGATATTGTTCAATGGAAAAGATATAAGAACAATAAGCTT
>Ga0164315_10002895_pt1 | contig 13258 bp, 11 predicted proteins | sample GuaBasSedimGuay6_FD_113737 | JGI IMG/M metagenome (GOLD analysis project Ga0164315, IMG submission 113737) | Subseafloor sediment microbial communities from Guaymas Basin, Gulf of California, Mexico - Guay6, Core 4569-2, 0-3 cm | ecosystem: Environmental > Aquatic > Marine > Hydrothermal vents... | reverse complement strand
CGGATAGCTCAGTTGGTAGAGCAATGGACTGAAAATCCATGTGTCGGCGGTTCAATTCCGTCTCCGCCCACAAAAAGTAAGGCGACTAACCAAGGTCGCCTTTTTTTATTTTAAAGGGAAAAGTTAAAGGAATTGGACCGCCGAGTGCAACGTCCTGAAATAGGTTGACCCCACATTCTGCATTAGAAGAATACAAATGCAAATTCGACAAACTCGCTCTAAGTCCCGCCTTGCTGGACTACGACCGAGTAAGTCGGGGCAGGTCGGCTTCACATAGATTATTTTTATTTCTCATATTAGTCTTTTTAGTTCTATTGCATAATCTCGGTTCAATATTTACCTATATCAATTATACTTGATAGTTGTCAATATTCATTTGTTCATTCGCTTATTTATATTGAGATCAATTAGATTTAATCGTCAACAATTGTATAATCAAGCAAGGTTTTGTAATCTAACTTGCGATATTTGAAAGTCTAAAAAAATAAAAAGGGACATGATTAGCAATTTAAAATAAACAAAAACACATCCTTTTGGGCTAAATTCAAGCTTATTTAAACTTAGTAAATATTTAACTTGCCTTTTTTCACACATCTATGTATAATTGTCTATACAAATAAACAATAATGAGGAATCCTCATGATTATTGATAGAAATAGCCCTGTTCCAAACTACTATCAATTACAAACATGGTTAATTGAGCAAATTGAACAAGGGATATTTAAACCACAGGATAAAATTCCCACAGAAGCTGAATTGGTTGAGATTACCGGTTTAGCCAGAGCTACTATTCGACAAGCTATTCAAAACCTTGTTAATATGGGCTATGTTGAGCGTAAAAGAAAATTCGGAACATTTGTTCTTAGTAGAAAAAATGATAAAACAAAAAGATCAATGGTTGGAATTTTGATTCCTGATATTCGAGTTGGTTATGCACCTGAATTAGCTAGAGGAGCAGAAGATGAGGCATCCCAAAATCAACAAAGTTTAATTCTTTGTAATACTGATGATCTTTTTGTAAAAGCGGAATATCATGCAAATCGTTTAATAGAGAATAAAGTTGCCGGAGTAATATTTGTTCCAACTGCAGCCTCAGATGAAAAGAATCGTTTGATAATTGAAAAATTTGAGAAAGCAAATATTCCCTTAGTACTAGCAGATAGAAATATTGCGGGAGTGAATATTGATCATGTTACCACCGACAATTTCAATGGGGCTTATAAGTTAACTGATTATTTGATTAAGAAAGGGCATAAGAACATTGCAATAATTTTAAGTGACTTGTTTAGCACAGAGAGAGATAGATTAGAAGGATATAAAAAAGCATTACTCGACAATGGTTTTGAAATTAATCCGGATATCATAATTACTCACAATGGAAGATTTGCGGAGAGGCATTATCTTGAATTAGCTTCAAAGCTATTAAAACGAAAAAAGAAATTCACAGCAATATTTACTGGTCATGATAGAATCGCATATTTAGTAAGTTCTGTTGCAATCGAAAAAGAAATATGTATTCCTGAAGAGATTTCAATTGTTGGTTATGATGATTTGAACCCAGCATGCAAGCATCAAATATCCCTTACTACAATGCATCAACCAATTTATGAAATGGGAAGAGAAAGTTTGAAATTAATAAACGGACGTATTAAAGGAGAATTTCAAAAACCTCAATCAATTGTATTAGAATCTCATTTGATAGAAAGAAGTTCTGTAAAGGTAATTAAAGGAAACTTATGAAAAAAATTAATGTTGGATTAATTGGAACAGGTCGACTAGGTAATATGTATGCTGAATTTTTGACAACAAGAGTTTCAAATGCAAATTTAATAGCCTGTGCCGATATTATTCCAGAAAGAGCAACTAAATGCTCTGAAAAATTCGATATTCCTAAAGCATATTTTAGTCATCAAGAAATTAATGATAATAAAGATTTAGATGCAATTATTATTACTGCTACGACTTCTAATCACAAAGAAATTGTTTTGGATGCAGCAGAAAAAGGAGTTCCAATATTTTGTGAAAAACCAATGAGTCTTACCCTTGAGGATTCGCGCATAATGGAATCTGCAATAAAAAAGCATGGTCTATTTTATCAGCAAGGTTACATGCGGCGCTTTGATACTGGTTTTGCAGAAGCTAAAAAGAAAATTGATGAAGGCGTAATTGGAAAGCCAGTTGTCTTCCGTGGTTCATCGAGAGATCCATATCTACCAACTCTTGAATATCTTTATCCGCACAATAGTGGAGGTCAAATTTTGGATCAGGCAGTTCATGACATCGATATTGCAAGATGGTATATGGGCGATATTTCGACAGTATATTCAATTGGCGGCGTACTAGCATTTCCAGAAGCTGAAAAAGCCGGTGATACTGACAATGTAATAATGTCAATGAAATTTGAAAGTGGGTGTTTAGGAGAAATTGATATAAGCCGAAACGGAGTTTATGGTTATGATATTAGAGCAGAAGTGCTAGGTACAAAAGGTGCTTTGAAAATTGGATATCTTCGTGAAACCCCCGTTCTAGTTATGACAACACAGGGTGTGACTCATGATGTTGTCCCTTATTTCCCAGAAAGATTCTGCGATTCATATGTAGCACAATTAAATGATTTCTTTAAAAACCTTAAGAATGATTTAGATCCTATGGTGACAATTGCTGATGGAATTGCCGGATTGCAAGTAGCAGTAGCTGCAACCGACTCCCTTCACAAAGGAACCGTAGTAAATGTAAAAGATTATTGAAAGTAATATAAATAAGATTAAAATGGAGTAGTTATGAGAACAGTATCATTATTTGCAGATTGGGATCCGAAACCAGATTTCGTTCTTGGTCAAAAAGATGTGGAAGGTAAATCAACCTACCTTGGTAGTAAAGTATGGCGCAATCCTTATATCAAAATAGTGGATAAAGAAGTTGGTGAGCCAGGACCAACAGAAGTTTTAATAGAAGTAAAAGCATGTGGTATATGTGGTAGTGATGTTCACATGTATCAAACAGATGATGATGGCTACATATATTATCCCGGTCTCACTGCATTTCCAGCAACACTTGGTCATGAATTTTCTGGTTCAATTGTAAAGGCTGGGGATAAAGCAATAAATAAAAGAACGGGAAAAAAGTATGATGTAGGGGAAGCAGTTTGTGCAGAAGAAATGATATGGTGCAGCTATTGTCGTCCTTGTGCAGATGGCTACCCAAACCACTGTGAAAACCTTGAAGAAATTGGATTTTCAATAGACGGCGCTTATGCACAATATATTGTAGTTGATGCAAGATATTTGTGGAGCATTGAAGGTTTCAGAGAATTGTATGGTGAAGAAAAAATGTATTTACTTGGAAGCTTAGTTGAGCCAACATCTGTAGCATATAATGCTGTGATTGAAAGAGCTGGTGGAATTAGACCTGGCGAAAATGTTGTAATTCTTGGTGCTGGTCCGGTTGGAGCTGCTGCTTGTGCAATATTAAGAAGAGCTGGAGCCGCGGCTGTAATTTTATCAGAACCTTCAGCAGCAAGGCGCAAGATGGCGCTTGCACTTGGAGCTACACATGTGATTGATCCAAGTAAAGAAAATGTTGCAGATAGAGTTTTAGAAATTACTGAGGGGCATGGAGCCAAATTAATACTTGAAGCTACAGGATTACCAAGTATTGTTTGGGATGATGTCGAAAAAATCACCTGGGAAGGAAGAGCAGTTAATACTACGGTCGTTGTTGTAGCACGTGCTGATGATAGAATTCCATTAAATGGTGAAGTACTTCAAGTGCGCCGTGCAAATGTAGTAGGAGCTCAAGGTCATTCAGGTCACGGTACATTCCCAAATGTTATCAGTTCAATCTCAACTGGTATGGATGTTTCACCAATAATAACTAAAAAGATTAATTTGGATCAAGTTGAGGAAAGCCTTGTTACATTACAAACAGATAGGGATGATGTAAAAATTACAATTACAAATTTTGACTAAAATAAATTATCAATTATTAATTATAGGAGATTATTATGCCTGATTGGATTAAAGCAGAAAGAGGAGATATCGTTTTTGAAGATAGTAATGTTGGTAGACTTAAAAAGAAAATATGGGATGCCAGCGATGAAGAGATCGATCAAATCTTAAACGATTACGAAATACCAACACCATCAGAAATGGCAAAATTGGGAACATATATTCAGACAACTATTCGCAAGGATGTAATAGAAAATAGAAAGAAAAATGATATTCTTTTCATCCCTATCGGATGTACAGAATTACACGGAATGCATACTGTTACTGCCCTTGATACACTAATGGTAACACAAATACTTGAAGGAGTTCGTCGCTTTACTGCAAAAAAAGGGTCCCCGTGTAACTTAACCTGGACACCATTAAATTTTGGTGGTCATCCTCACCATCATGTTGGAATGCCTGGTACAATTCATCTCGAAGATGAAGTGTTGAAAAAAATGTTGATTGATGTAATGGTTGGTTTCTGGAACGATGGATTTAGAAAAATAATTTTAGTTAATAATCATGGACATTCGTGGTTGCTTGAAGCTGCGATTCAAGAAATGCAAAAGACTTGGAATCTTCCTGGCATCTTTAGAACACTCGATTGGCATCGTTCTGTACGTGAGTTTTTTAGAACCAAAGATAGGGGTGGAGACTGGGATGACGATTTTGTGCATGCGGACGAAGCTGAAACATCTGTACTTCTTCTGCTAGCTAAGGAATTTGTTGAAATGAATTATGCTGAAGAAACAACTGTTGAGGGATTTCTTCCTGAAGGTCACTTCGATAAAGCTGTTGATCCTTACGGACGCCCAAGTCGTTGGTCTGAAGGACAAGGTCATTTCCCAACTGAGTTAGGATCAATACCAGAAGGTGTTGTTGGTCGTCCTACAATAGGTACAGCCGATAAAGCTAAAAGAACAATTGCCGCAATTCTTACTTATTTAACTTTAGTACACGATGAAATTAAGGAAGCATATCCATCAGGCAAAGTTCCTCCAATAGAAAAAACAACTATGCGCACTGAAAAAGAGATGGAGCCTTATATGAAAGAGCCTTTCACTGAAGGCTGGCGTCCTATTTATGCAATTAACAAAATGGGATTGTAAAAAATGGATTTAAGTATTGTATTATCTACGCAACCAGCCTCGTTTTCAGCGTTGGCTTATAAAGGTGAGATTGGTGAAAACTTTTCTAAAATTAAATCGCTTGGTTATGATGGCTGCGAACTAGCAGTACGAAATCCAGATCTTCTCGATCCAGAATTTATTACCTCCCTAATATCTTCGAATAGCTTGCCAGTTCCTGCTTTAGGAACTGGTCAAGCTTACGGGGAGGAAGGATTATCCTTCACACACAAAGATGAAAGCATTCGTACCCAAGCAATAGATCGAATTAAAGCTCATATTAAACTTGCTGAAAAATTGGATGCTCTTGTTATTATTGGTCTTATTCGTGGTACAGCGGAAATCGGGAAAAGTGCTAAAGAAGCAGAAGGACAATTGATTTCTGCATTAAGAGAATGCGCACAGGAAAATGGTAAAATTAAACTAGCCATTGAACCAATTAACAGGTATGAAACTAATTTGATAAATACTGTTGAATCTGGACTGGATCTTTTGGATAAGGTAGGAATGGATAATGTCGGTCTGCTCTTAGATACTTTTCATATGAATATTGAGGAGCCCTCAATTACTGAAAGTATTTTTAATACTGCGGATAGAATATTTCATTTTCATGTAGCTGATTCGAACCGCTGGTATCCTGGAGCAGGACATATTGATTTCCGCAAAGTTTTGGAAGATCTTGAAAAAGTAAATTATAAAGGATTTGTCTCAGCTGAGATTATGCCATTCCCGACACCAGATATTGCAGCTGAAAAAGCAATTGAAAATATGCGGAAATTTTTACAATAAATATTCCCGTTTAACTTTTTTTTGAAATTTAATAAGTATTTCTCGCTATACGAATGAAAACGATTTTAGAACTCAAGAATATCAAAAAAGAATATCCAGGTGTAGTAGCACTAGATGATGTTTCCTTCACATTGCAAAAGGGTGAAGTCCATATTCTATTGGGAGAAAACGGTGCCGGGAAATCGACACTTGTGAAGATATTGAGTGGTGCTGTAAGAAAAACGAATGGTAAAATTATATTATTCGATGAAGAGATTGAAATTAAAAATCCCAAACATGCATTTCAAATTGGAATTGGAATAATATATCAAGAGTTAAATTTAATACCTCATTTAACAGTTGCTGAAAATATTTTTCTTGGACGTGAATTCTCAATTAATTCTGGGATAATTGATAATCAAAAAATAATCGCAGAAGCTCAAAAATTATTAGATGAACTAAAAGTTAGAATAAATCCCCAAGCTTTAATAAAGGATCTTGGGATTGCCCAGCAACAAATGGTTGAAGTTGCAAAAGCACTATCCTTAAATGCAAAGATTCTAATCATGGATGAACCAACATCGGCATTGACAGAGAATGAAATTGAAGAACTATTTAGAATAATTAATAAACTCAAAGAGCAAGGTGTATCAATTATTTATATTTCACACCGATTGGATGAGTTATTTCAAATTGGTGATACCGTAACAATATTAAGAGATGGCAAATTAGTTGCCACTAAATTAATTTCGGAAACCACTCATCAAGAACTTATAAAAATGATGGTAAACCGTGAATTGAAAGATCAGTTCCCAAGAGTAAAGCCTTCGATTGAATCAGAATTATTAAGTGTTGAAAATTTAACAACCGTTAATCGTCTTTCCAATATTAGTTTTAATCTTAAAGCAGGAGAAATACTTGGAGTTTTTGGTTTACTAGGTTCTGGAAGAACAGAGTTAGCCCGTGCTATATTTGGAGTTGATGAAATCCTTTCAGGAAAAATTCGAATTAATGGCGAAAGCGTTGTGATAAAATCACCGATAGAAGCTATCAATTATGGGATTGCTTTATTAACTGAAGATAGAAAAACTCAAGGATTAATTTTAGAACTTGATCTTCAGAAAAATGTTAGTCTTGCATCATTGTCTCAAGTGTCAACGTATGGAATACTTAGTGATACAAAGGAACGAGAATTATCGGAAAAATATATTTCGGATTTAAATATTAAAACAACTGGACCGCAGCAAATAGTTAGAAACTTGAGTGGTGGAAATCAACAAAAAGTAGTGCTAAGTAAATGGTTGAGTAGTAAAGCAAAAATTTATATTTTTGATGAACCCACAAGGGGAATTGATGTTGGCTCAAAAGTAGAGATCTATGAAATAATGAATAGACTTACGAAAGAAGGTGCTGGAATAATAATGATATCCTCGGATCTACCAGAAATATTAGGGATGAGTGATAGGATAATGGTGATGCACCAAGGAAGAATAACCGCTGAACTTTCTGGAGAGGAAGCAAGCCAGGAAAGTATAATGCATTTTGCACTTGGGGAGAATTATGCTAATTAAAAATTTCTGGTCTCATAATGCAAGACAGTTAGGCACGGTAATAGGTTTAGTCGGATTGGTTTTAATATTTTGGGCGTGGACTCCATATTTTTTAACGATTTCAAACTTACTTAACATTGCACAACAGACTTCAATAAATGCAATAATTGCTGTTGGATTGACCTTTGTAATAATAACTGCAGGGATTGATCTCTCGGTTGGTTCAATAATGGCCTTTGCTGGAGTGGTGATGGCAAGCTTACTTCAAGCAGATCAACCGATTTATATTGCAATTATTTTAGGACTTTTGGTTGGTGCAGCAAGCGGATTAGTAAATGGATTGTTAATAAGTTATGGAAAACTTCCTCCATTTATTTCAACGTTAGGTATGATGAGTGTTGCGCGAGGAGCTGCACTATTATTTACTGATGGACGGCCAATATCTGGTTTTTCTCCGGAATTTCGTTATATCGCAACTGGCGAAATATTGTACATTCCAGTTCCAGTAATTATTATGATTGTTGTTTACCTCATAGCGCACTTTGTTCTAACTCGAACAAAACTTGGAAGATACACTTATGCAATTGGAGGAAACGAAGAAGCATCATTGCTCTCAGGTATAAATGTCAAAATGATGAAAACAATAGTCTACAGTTTATCTGGAATGCTATCCGGATTAGCTGCAGTATTATTAACAGCGCGTTTAAATTCTGCACAGCCCATTGCGGGAATTATGTATGAGCTTGATGCTATTGCTGCTGCTGTGATAGGTGGTACAAGCTTGATGGGAGGTGAAGGAAAAATCTCTGGAACATTGATTGGTGCATTAATCATGGGAGTATTGAGAAACGGATTGAATCTATTAGGAGTTTCATCTTTTATTCAACAGATTGTAATTGGATCAGTAATCATAGTTGCTGTATTGGTAGATATGGCACTTAAAAAAGGAAAGAATTGATGAAAAGATTTTTAATACTGTTAATTATTATCGCAGTTGTAATTGATTTTTACGGATGCAGAGAAGATGATACTTTAAAAAATAATAGACCGACGGTTGCTCTGGTACTGAAGACATTGAATAATCCATTTTTTATTGAAATGCAAAAAGGTGCTGAAGAAGCAGCTCAAAAATTAAACATTAACTTAATTGTACAAGCCGCTGAACGCGAAGTTGATGTTGAAAAACAAATGCAAATTATTGAAAATTTAATACAAAGAAATGTCTCGGCAATTTGTGTTACGCCCAGTGGTTCCAAGGAAATTATTCCAGCTATTGTAAAAGCCAACAAAGCAAATATTCCTGTGTTAATAGTTGATACAAGAGTAGATGCAAAACTGCTCTCAGAATCTGGTGGAAATGTGGCTACCTTCATAGGCTCCGATAATATTGACGGTGGGCGACTGGCTGGAAAATTCATAATAGAAAAATTAAATGGAAAAGGAAAGATTGCTATTCTTGAAGGCATTCCAGGGCATGAAACAAATGATGCACGCATTAGTGGATTGTACGATGCACTCAAAAATAATGATGGAATTAAGATACTTACTTCTCAAACTGCAAATTGGGAGAGAGATCAGGGATTCAATGTATTTCAAAATATTTTGCAAGCTCATCCTGAAGTCCAAGCTCTATTTGCATGTAATGATATGATGGCACTTGGAGCCGTTGAAGCAATTGCTGCAGCTGGACGAACAGGAGAAATAATTGTTGTTGGTTTTGATGCAATAGAAGATAGTAGACTAGCTATTAAAGAAAATAAAATGGATGGATCTGTTGCACAACATCCTTACGAAATGGGAAAAATTGCGGTAGAGAGTGCTTTGAAAATTATTAATGGTAAAAAGCTCCCATTAGAAATTCCGGTGAAGATTGAATTGATAACAAAAGAAAATTCATTTTAATATAAAATTATGGACTGATGTAAGAAAGGCAGAACAGTATTGAACAACAAAACATATAATAATATTTGGCAAGATGAGTTAAAGCAAAGCCTTGGTTCAAAGGTTAGCTGGGATGTTGTAACATTACAACTCTACAGTACTGCGGCATGTTTTTATGAAATATCTCCTCTCGCAGTAGTCATTCCAGAAAATGTGGATGATATAGTGAATGTTATAAATATCTGTCGTGAACACAAAGTTCCCGTTCTGCCTCGCGGTGCTGGTTCTAGTCTTGCTGGAAACTCAGTTGCCGAAGCAGTAGTTCTCGATTTAACACATCACTTTGGTAATATTGAAATTCTTGGAGACAACAAAGTAAAGAGTGGAGTAGGAGTTGTTCTAAACCATCTACAAGATAGATTAAAAGTAGATAATAAAAAGTTTGCACCCGATCCCAGTAGTGGAAATGTTTGTGTGATTGGTGGAATGCTTGGAAATAATAGTGGTGGACCCCACACATTAAAGCATGGCAACATGTACAAGCATGTTGATGAAGTATCAATTGTACTTTCAAATGGAAAAATATTTAAGGCACAAAATATATTGCTTAATGAGATTGTTAAACTTGATGATTTTCATCGTCCATATTATAAAAAAGTTAAATCACTTTTAGAATCTTATTCTGTCTCAATTGATGAGGGTAGAACGTTCACTACAAAGAGTGCTACAGGTTATCAAGTCTGGGATATTTTAACCGATACACATTTGAATATGGCTTCACTGTTGGTAGGAAGCGAAGGAACACTTGGAGTTTTTACCGATGCTGTGCTAAAAGTTATTTCAAAATCTCCTAAACGTGGAGTTATCTCTTTCTATTTTAATGAGATAGAAAATATGGGAAAAGCTGTTCAGCACCTACGAAGCTTAGGAGCATCTGCTATTGAATTTGTTGATCATTCATTCATTGAACTTGCTTTAAGTTTTAAACCTGAATTAAAAAAGTTTTTACCAGAGCATGTGCGCTATCTGCTCTATGTAGAGTTTGAGGGTAATTCACTTGATGAAATTAATTTAAAATTTTCTGATGCAATTGAAACACTAATAAATAAAGAGCAGTTAGCAGAGGTTGGTGCTTATTCAACAGATGAAGCTGAAATATTAGAAATATTCAAAATTCGAAAAGCTGCAACTGTAATATTAAACAAAATACCTGGACAAGAAAAACCTGTTCCATTCATTGAAGATGCTTCTATTCATCCAGATATATTTCCAAAATTTTTAGTGGATGTATCTAATCTACTAAATAAATACTCTTTTAAATATGTAGTGTTTGGGCACGCTGGCGATGGAAACCTTCACATAAGACCGTTACTTGATTTTAAGGATGATAAAACCTATAAAGCTGTTGAAGAGTTCATGGATAACTTCGTGGAATTAGTGATAGCCTACAATGGCTCATTAACCGGTGAGCATGGGGACGGCAGGTTGCGAACACCATATCTTCAAAAGAGATTTCCAAAATTATATCCATTATTCGAAGAGATTAAATTACTTTTCGATCCAGAAAGAATTATGAATCCCGATATAATAGTACCAACAAATAAATATCAGTGGAATGAGAATCTACGATATACACCAGAGTACAAGCACACATTAACTAATTCTGGTATTGATGGAAGTAATTGGATTAATGAAATTGAGAAATGTCATGGGTGTGGAACATGCAGGGAATACTGTCCAGTATTTATAGCCACGGGTGAGGAAGAGGCAACTGCCCGCGCTAAAGCAAATATACTAGAGGAATAATTTCGGGCAAGGTTGAACTTGACACAATTAACTCGGATCACTTCTATAAAATAATGGATTACTGTCTGAACTGTGGACAGTGTCTAACTGATTGTCCAACAAGTGTAAACATTCCGGGTATTGCGATACTTGCAAAAGAAAAACTTCATGAGAAAAAATCATTTAAAATAAGCGAACAACTTCTACAAAATGGTAAACTGGTTAGTCAGCTTTCATCCACTTTACCAACAGTAAGTAACATTGCTCTATCGACTACTCCAATCCGTAAGATGATTGAATATTCAACAGGATTAGATAGCAGAAGAAATTTCCCGCAATTTTCAAAACAGTTTAAACATGAGTCATCCAAAGCTGAGAAGAAGATTGTATTATGGACTGGATGTTCTGCTCAATATAATGATACAGAAGGGGAGTTGAAAAACAGTATCGAAATTTTTGAGAAACTTGGGTACGAGGTTATTCTGCCCGAATGGAAATGCTGCAACGTTGCAAAAATAACTTATGGAAATATCGGATCAGCACTTCCCGATATTGATTTTAATGTAGAAGTACTTTTACCTTATGCTGAAAAGAATATTCCAATTATTTTCACTAGTGCTTCTTGTGGTTATGCATTTATGCATGAGTACTCTCAATTCATAAAAGGTAATAGTAATCTAGATAAAATTATTAATGCCTCTGTTGATATTCATGACTTCCTTTATTCTCTATTTTTAGATGGTGACTTCGCCGATTCTTTTGAACCAGTAAATGCTAGAATAGTTTATCATGATCCATGTCATTTGAAATCTCAGAATAATAAATATGGTGTTAAAGATCTTTTGAAAATAATTCCAGGATTAGATTTAGTAGAAATTGATGATAGCTGCTGTGGTATTGCAGGTACATTCGGAATGAAAAAAGAAAATTTTGATCTCTCGATGAAAATTGGTTCAAAACTATTTACGGAAATTGAAACAGCCAAACCTGAAATGGTATTGTCTGGTTGTGGAACATGTCAGATACAAATTAATCAGGGAACGGGACTTGAAGTTATCCACCCAGTTACATTATTAAATAAATCGTTTCAAAGGGGGATCTAAAATGAAAAGCGGAATAATTTTAATTTGTTTCTCATTATTATTGTTGAGCTGCTCACCAAAAAATGAAACTATAGTGTTTTCAGTTATGGGGGATGTTCCAAGAAGCGATAAAGAGGATATATTAATACAAGAGCAAATAAAGTCACACAATGAATTGAGCCAATCGGAATTCATGTTTCATGTCGGTGATATTAAAACGGGAAAATCACCATGTGATGAGGAAGTATATAGTAAGGTTGCTGGATATCTCAAAAAGCTAAACGTTCCAACATTCATAGTACCAGGGGATAATGAATGGAACGATTGCAGCGATCCCGAATCGGCTTGGAATTATTGGGCTAAATATTTCATGGAGTTTGAAAACAACTGGAAGCTCGAAACAAAAGTATATCGGCAGAATGAGGAAAAAGAAAATTTTGCATTCTCATCTAAAGGTGTTTTGTTTATTGGTATAAACTTAGTTGGTGGTTTAGTTCACGATTCTACTGAATGGAGAGAAAGACATTTCAGCAATGCACAATGGGTTGAAGAACAATTTAATAAAAATAAAAAAGACGTTCGGGCAGCTGTGATTATAGCTCAAGCAAATCCCGATGATAAGCATCGAGATTTTATGTCTAAATTTTTAATTTCAGCTGAACAATTTTCAAAACCAATTATTTTTATTCATGGAGATGGGCATAGATGGATTTATGAGGAATCATGGTTGAAGCCAAATATTATTAGAATTCAGGTTGATCAAGGGGGCATTGCACCTCAACTAAAATTAGTAATGAATCCTGAGTCTAAGAATATTATTTCTTATGATAGAAAACAGTTTTTTAAAAAATAAAAATCAATATTCGATTGTGCAAAATCGAGATAAATTTTAGTAAAAAGGGGCAGTAAAATTTTTAATTAATTAAATGAGATATTAGTGTTGCAATTACGCTTCAAAGTTTGTAATATTGTATATACAAATGGACATACGGACATAACCAATCGACAGTATATCTCAGATTTGTAGGAATTATTCTCAGTAGGAGTAAAAATGAAAAATATGAAAGTCCTTGCAT
>Ga0164315_10002894_pt1 | contig 13261 bp, 21 predicted proteins | sample GuaBasSedimGuay6_FD_113737 | JGI IMG/M metagenome (GOLD analysis project Ga0164315, IMG submission 113737) | Subseafloor sediment microbial communities from Guaymas Basin, Gulf of California, Mexico - Guay6, Core 4569-2, 0-3 cm | ecosystem: Environmental > Aquatic > Marine > Hydrothermal vents... | reverse complement strand
TGATCTTTGACACTATTATTTTTATTTATTTCCCAATCTTTTATATCTTGCTCTATACTCTCCTTATCGCCAGTGTCTTCAATCTGCTCCTCTATTAAATCCATATCTCTTTCAGCTTTGATTAATTCATTTTCTTTCTTTCTTTTTAGTTCTTTAGTGTGTGCTGCCGCCTCTTCTAAGTCTTCCGTATATTCTATCTTAGAAAGAATTTCTTTTTGCTCTTTATCAGTTGCTTCCATAAAATTAAATCTAGCACCTTGCCCAAATAATACTGTACTGCAAAAAGTTTTATAATCTACTCCTAATTTTTCTTCCATTACCTCTTGCATTGACTTAGAGCTATGTGCCACTGCAAGTTTACCATCTATATAAAATTCAAAATCATTTTTCTTTAACTTATGCTTTCTATATCTTCTTATCTCATAATCAGTATCACCGTCTTCCACTTTAAGAGATACATAACAATCTTTATTATATCTGTTATGTACTATTTCATCGCCCTTTAACCCTCTTATTGTTTTACCAAATAGCACCCAGCATATTGCATCCCATATAGAAGACTTACCCGACCCATTCTTTCCCTGAACTAAACATAGCCCTACTGCCTCAAGAATAAAATCTTTTAGCACATGGAAACTCATAAAATTTTCTATTGATATACTTACTGGTTTCATCTAATCTCCTAACCAATTAACAACTTTACTGAATATGTCTTTGCCTTTATTAATGATAACTTCTATTTCATCTCTACACTCTTGTATGCCCTTATCATAGCCTGACTTATATCCCTTTTCATAGCCCTGCATAATACCCTTCATTCTTCCTACTTCTTTAGCTTTATCTTGCATCTCTAACATGTCATCTTTTGTGTATGTCTGCCCCACTAGTCTTTCCAATCTTCTTTGTATCCATGCATCCTATGAAAGTCTTCACCATGTTTTTCTGAAAGTGCTTCTCTATTATCTTTAAAATCATCTACGCTGGCTTTCTCATTTTTATTCCAGCCTCTTTTCATAGTACCCATTTTACCATCTAGGACAATGCCACCACTTTTCACAATTACAACCCCACCGCATTCAGGGCAACCTACTCCCCACCTGCCCCAACAATCTTTTTCCTTAAGATGTTTTTCTGTCCACCATTTATTACAACGACCACATTGATAATGCTTACTCATTTTTTTCTCCGAAAAACTTTACTAAATAACTTTTTTATAGTACCCCATATACAAAGAGGGAGAAGGAATAAAATAGCAAACTGTGTACCTAATATAAAAATTTTAATTAAAAAATATATAAAGAATACACTACCATACTTTTTACTACTGAATTTAACTGCACTTAGAATTTCTTTCATTGTATAATTTCCTCCCCAGTTTTATTAATTTAGCTCTTTTAGTTTTGTCTTTTGTCATATAATTTACATATTTTTCTAAAGTCTTAACTCTGGAATCAGTTGATTTAATTTCTATCCTTGTTGCTCTTGTCCCCCTGATGGGCTTCCAATCAACTTTGATAGTTTTACAAGTATCTCTCAGAGCTTCAATATCAAGTCTCTTATAAGAATTAAATGTACCCTCTGCAAAGATGCGTACATAATCTTTCTCTCTGTGATCTTTGAAATCACCCTTCTTAAGCTTTTTTATTTCATCTGTGTTAACTGTATAGTCTACAAATCTAGGAGTGTCTAAATTTACATGTTCCCAAATTCCTGTATTCTCATCTAATAATATAAAACCTTTATCCTGCCCTCTTTCATCTATCTTTTGTTGTATACAACTACCTACAAAAGTTACATTACCTATAGTCTGCCTATGATGATAATGACCTGCAAATACATGCTTTCTCACAAATTTAAAAATACTAGATTTAACTCTACTCTCAGTATCAAGAGTATTTTCATTATATGTTGCACCTTCAATACCATTATGAATAAAAAGATAATCTATATCCTCATCGTACCAATCAGAGTCAATAAGTTCTTTTCCCAAATCCTCTTGATAGGGAATAAACCCATACGATGTACCATTTATTTCTATCAGTGAGGATTCATCTAATATTTTTATATTATCAAACTCTTTAAATAACTCTAAAGAATGCACTAGTCCCTCTTTATCAGCATAATCATGATTGCCTGGCATAGCGTATAGATCAATCTTTTCTTTCTTCCATTTTCTAAATTCTTTCGCCATTGCATTTTGTACAACTGTAGGTATTCTACCTCTTGTATCAAACATGTCGCCTAGAAAAAATACTCTTTTAACTTTGAGTTTTTTACATTGCTCTCTTATCTGAGTTAGGACATCTGTTTTTTCTTCAACCCTTACTGCCTCATTATGCAAATCCGAAAAAATTATTGAACTCATACCTTCGCTGCCTTTCCTAACTCTTCTCTACAACTTAACATCTTTAAAGTTGTACCTATGATATTAAATCCTACCTGTGATAACTTTACAAACTCAGGATCAAACTTATTAAGACCTGAAATATCAATTGTCGATCTCAATAAATTTGTAGCATAGCTTATATATAAGCTGTCTTGCATGGGTTGACCTCTATACAATAATTTTTCTTTTTCTATGTTGAAAAAATCTTCCATCGGTTTATTCATCGAACTACTCCATTCGCATCTATTTTAATTTCGACTTCATTAAAAGGTTTAGCTAAATGATTTTTTGTAATTGTAACTAAACTCTTAATACCCACTTTAACCTTTTTACCTTTAACTTGTTTTGTATGCTTGCCTATTTGAACCATCTCAATACATAAAGCTGACAAATAGTAAGGAGAATTTCCCCCATATGGAGTTGTCTTCTTACCAAATGATACATTCATTTTGCCGTATACTTGATTTATAATTATAAAACATATTTTTTCATCTGCTATATATTGCACTAATCTTCTAAGATTTTTCTTTATTACTCTCGCGGCGACTGCCATATGATGATCTTCTGCCGACCCCTCTAATTCAGCCTTTGTAACTGTTCCACCTAATGAATCCCATACTATAGTGACAAGCCTCTTGCCTGATTTACTTTTAACTTTCTTAAGTATGCGCTCCATCTTCATGAAAAAATCTTCCATTGTTTTAGCTCTAATGACTACAAGCCTCTTAATATCGACTCCAATATCTGTAGCTCTCTGTAATGAAAATTTTCTTTCAGTCATACCTAGAATAGCTATCCCACCCTGCTTTTGAGTATCAGCTAAAGCATGGCAAGCAAGTGTTGTCTTTCCACTATCAGGAAGACCATATATATGAGTGATATAACCCGCTGGTGCACCTTTTGTGCCTATCGCATCGTCTATATCATCTGTTAAAGATACCCAATCATCTGCGGAACAAATCTTGTCATCTTCACTCTCTGGTAAAAATGCAGTGTCTTCACCGAAAGCAACATTCATATCATCTACTACTTCCTGAAGTATGCTGTCAATTATCTCTTCTTCCACCTCTTCGGTTTCTTCCTCTATGACTTCTCCTGTACCCGTTTCGCTAGCCTCTTCTTTGACTTTCTTTTTTGCTTTTTTCTTTCTTCTGGCAACCATCATAAGCTCTCCAATAATAAGGGGTCTATAATGTAGTAGACCCCTTATTTAATATTATTTAATCCTCGTCTTCATCCCAATCATCCCAATCCTCGTCCTCGTCTTCCATATCTTTTAATTCTTTTTCGAGGTCATCGTCCTCATCGGATGATTTTTTCTTAGATTTCTTTTTCTTCTTGGGTTTTTCATCCTCATCGTCTTCCTCTACAGCTCTTTTTTTCTTTCTTCTCTTGGGTTTTTCATCCTCATCGTCTTCCTCTTCGACTTTTCTTTTCTTTTTAGAGCCTCTGAGTTTTCTCCTTGTGTCTCTTTCATCTTCTTCCTCGTCGTCGTCTTCTGTAGCTCTTTTTTTCTTGCCTCTTGGTTTCTCATCGTCGTCCTCTGTAGATTTTTTCTTTTTCTTTCTACCAAGAGATGCTAACATATCATCTTCATTTGGCTTGGGAAGTACAACTGTTAAGTCTTGTATATCTTCCTCTATCTCTGGAATTAAACTCTTAGAAATTCTTGATGGGTCACGTTCAATTCTAACTTTATAAGAAGTACCAAATTGTTTACCAAGTTTACCATCGACTTTTTTGATAATTTTTAGATTGTAACCAGCCTCTAAGTCAGTGATATCGCCATACTCATTAAAATAACTAATTACTTCCTCATGAATAGTTGGGCCAACACCTAAGACTTGCACGCCCTTGTCAGGATCATCAATGTTTAATACATTATAATATATCCTTCTTTTTCTATTCATACGTTTAGCTTTTTCTACATTGCCTTCATCTTTACTTGTAAAGAGTCTTTTGACTTCCTCACATATAGGGCATTCCTCATCATAGTCAGCTAAACACCCATATGCAGTGTTCTTAGTTGGATCATTTGGATTTGGTAACCCATAATGAATACCTGACTCAAACCAGAACTCCATAACCTCATCTGACCACGGGGGTAAAAATCTAACAAGATTTTCTCCCTGTTTTAGATTAAGCCATTTAATGTCGCTCTGATTACCATCTCTTTGCTCTTGCTCTTTCTCTAGCCTTTCTTGCTCTTTCTTAACGGCTTTTTTACTAGCTTTGCCTAATGCCATTTTGCTCCTCCTTTAGTTTACATTCTAAGTCATAACATAAAAAATCACAGTCATCCTTCAACTTCATATGTTTACCACCAGTTTTGATAGAAATGTATTTCATCACTAAAATCATAAACCTAACTTTCAACGCTCCCATCTTTTTTCCTCCTAAAGTGACTCCTTACTTTATCTTCGCCTACTTTTAGTTGACCTCTCCTTTCCTCTAGCTCAAGTTCTACCTTTTGTCTTACCATTGCTTTCTTATCACGAAAGCTTTCATATGTACTCTCCAACACGTCAAATTGCTCCTCACGCTTGATTAATTCCTTTTTATATCTTAAGTATTGAGGATGTGCTCTTATCTCTGCTTCCATCATAGCACCTGTTAGAGCTTTTAACTTTCCTCTCTCTCTTCCTTCTGCTATAGACCTCTTATGTCTAGCTGTCCAAATTTTATATTTGGTTTTCATTGTAGCCAATCTCTTCTTAGCCATCGCTTTCAACGCACCATAATAAGCTATATTGGCTGCGGCTATATCTACTTCTTTATCAAGATTATTTGATATTAAAATATCTTTCTTAGTATTAAGTTCGACCTCTTCACTACCAATTTCAAAACTTATATCTATGCCTCTTATATCACTCATTGTTTACTCCTTTAATGATATATACTATATACACTCAAATTTATAAGGATTTATTTTATATGTTTCCACCAAACTCTATTAATTATAGATGATATTTGGCCCTCACTCATAGAAAACATTTTTGCTATGTTTTTTTGCATTACTCCTTTGATTTTTAATTTTCTAATCTCTACAACATCTTTTTCTGATAATTTACTGAATACATGATTCTCACCCTGCATCATAGTTCCGTGCCTGAGTTTATCCATATTATTTTCATGAGAAGTCCCGTAGGCTAAATTACATAATCTATTATTAATATTATCTCCATCAAGATGTCTCACTTCCTTACCTTTAGGACATGAACCCATAAAAGCTTCTATGGTCAGCTTATGTACTTTGTGAGTTTTATATCTTCCATTTTTAGAAAGAGAAACTTGTAAAAATCCATGTTTAGAGTTTGGATAGACTTTCATTATCCTGCTCCCTATTATTTTATCTCCTCCCATATAATGTTTAACCCTCCTCTTTAAGCTCTTTATCCTGCCATAATTACTAACTTCATACATATCCTCATAATTTAGAATTGGTGCAAAAACTTCCATAATTAATCCTCTATAATCTCTACACCAGATGCTAAAATTGACTCTCTACCATTATATTGTTGTTTTACCCCCATGACCTCTATAATATCCCACATCTCTACCTTTTGACCTGACCATGTATCTGCCATCATTGTTATATTATATTTTTCATTCTTATCTATTATCTCTATAAAAGCCATATCACCATTTGCAGCTCTATGATTCCTTATAGCACTTACTATACCCCCCACAGTTACAGGTCTATTATAATCTTCCTTTTCATATTCTGCTTTTGTCATAATAAAATCTGAGAAATCATCGAATATATTTTTTAAGGGCTTAGGTATAAAATTTAATACACCATATTCTAATTTTATCCAATCTTTACAGGATAGACCTCTAAACTCTTTAGGTAAAGATTCTTTTCTCAATTTATAATATTGCTCTAATACCTCATCCTTAGCACCAAACTTTCTAAAGGCTCCTGCTAAAATAAGATTATTCATAACTTTTTTATTTACTTTACGTTTATTAACTCTCTTGAAAAAATCTTTTACACTCTCATAAGGTTGTGCTTCCATTACAGACTCACTAGCTTTTTCTCCTACACCTTTTATTAAATTTAAACCCCATACGATCTTTCCTTTTTTGCTAACATATGCCTCCCCCTTACCTATATTAACACTTGGGTTTATAAATTTTATGCCTGACCTTTCCGCTCTTTCTCTATAAGAATACTTTTCACCATCATCCGCATATGAAATATTTGCAGCCCAAAATTGTGCAGGATAATACTTTTTAAAATAATTACAATAATAAGCTGTAACACCATAAACCGCAGCATGAGATTTATTGAAACAATATTTAGAATATGCTGCCCATGCATCCCAAATTTCTTCTGCCTCTTCCACTGAACCTAACTTAGAGGAAGCATGATCTACAAATTGTTTTTTATATTTAGGTAATACATCTTGTTTCTTTTTACCTATTGCGTTTCTAACTATATCAGCTTCCGCAGCATTAAAGCCACCAAGAATTTGAACTCCCTGCATAATCTGTTCCTGATATACATAGATACCATATGTCTTTCTTAGTGCTGGTTCTAAGTCAGCATGATCATACTCGACATCTTCACTTCCTTCTTTTCGTTTACAATATTTTATATGAAATTCACTCTCTAGTGGCCCAGGTCGATATAATGCTATAGATGCAATTATGTCTTCCATATTATCTACTCTCATATCTCTTAATAGCTGAGTTAAACCCTCTCCTTGACATTGAAACACTCCTAGCGTGTCCCCTTTAGCAAACATCTTAAATACTTTGGTATCATCAAGAGGTATATCGTCCATGAAAGAGTCATAATTTTCATGATCTCCCAAACCTATATCGTCAACTATTCTTTTAAATACACTAGATTGTTTTAATCCTAATACATCTAACTTAAGCAATCCTATTTTTTCTACCGCAGTGTCTTCCCACTGAGAAGTTATTATCCTCTCACCGCCTTTTGTTTTCTGAGATTGTAATGGCACCCAATCTGACAAATCAGATGGTGCGATTATCATCCCCGCTGGATGAATTGTATTACCTCTAATCTGACTATCTGCCCTTATTGCTAGATCAATTACTTTTTTATTATCATCAACCCACTCTTCTAAAACTTTATCTTTTTCACAGGAATCAACTAATATTTCATGAGGGGTTTGTGTATTAGTATCACCAACTATTCTTTTTGTAATATCATTTATCTCTTTATAGTCACCGATTTTTTTTATTCTTGTTATATCTTTTATAGCGCCCTTTAATTTCAATCTCTGATAAGAGCCTATATTGCATACATTATCAGCCCCATATTTATCAATTATATACTGCTTTACAAGCTCCCTACCTTCACTCTCAAAATCCGTATCAATATCAGGGAGCTGACCTCCCTCTCTACATCTAACAGGATTAATAAATCTTTCAAATAATAGATCATACTCTATAGGGTCAACTTTATGAATACCTAACAAATAAGCAACTAGACTGCCTCCTACTGAACCTCTACCTATACCAACAAATATCTTTTGCTCTCTAGCCCACTTTAAAATATCATACACTATAAGAATATAATCTATAAACCCTGCTTCTTTTATAACTTTATATTCATATTTAATTCTATTCTTATACTCTTTAATATTTTTTACTTTACCTTTTAATTTTTCTTGAACACCCTTTGCTATCAACCCTTTAAATAGCATTATCTTGTCACCCTTATAATCATATTTGGGTAAATGATGCTCTCCTATTTTTAATTCTAAGCCCTTACATTTTTCTGCTACCTTACCCGTGTTCTCAAGAGCTTTTTTATATTTTCTGAGAGAGTAATATTTATCATGCTTACCTTCTGTATATGTCTCCCACATATCTTCCTCAGATTTTAAAAATAAACCCTTTTCATTAAAGTCAAAATCTGGTCTTTGTATCTTTACTAATACCTCTTGTACTTCCTCATCTCCATCTTCCACATAATGCACATCATTTGTAAGCACACACTCTATACCATGCTTAGTCGCAAGAGATAATAAATATCTATTTGCAAATTTTTGATCTTCATAGTCAAGAGGCATAGTTTCTACATAAAGATCCTCTCCAAACATATCTGACAGCCTCAAAAGATTTTCTTCCGCCTTATCATGCTCTTCTTTGATTATATGATGTGAGACTAGTCCCTTGAAACATGCAGTAAGGCATATTAATCCCTCACTGTGCTTTTTCAATGCTGCCCAATCTATTCTTGCACTATAATGGAATCCCTCTGTACAAGCTATTTTTGCAAGTTTCAAGAGATTTTTAAAACCCTTATTATTCTTAGCGAGCAACACTATATGGTATGCTGATCTCTCTTTGGCTGTTATGTCATTTACAAAATATGCCTCAGTGCCTATAATTGGAATTATATCTTCTTTTTTACATTTTTCATAAAAATCAATTACTCCTGCCATATTCCCGTGATCCGTAATTGCCAAAGCTTTCATCTTTAGCTTTTTAGCTCTCTTGACATAATCTTCTATCTTACCCGCACCGTCTAAAATTGAATAAGAAGTATGTACATGCAAATGACAAAATTTACTCATTTTTTATCTTCCTCTACAGAGTTATAATAAAGAATATTATTCCAACTAAAAACATATTCATCTTTTTCACTCTTAAATAATTTTAATACTGGAGGGTTCAATTCTATTTTTATTACATCTTTTACCATCTTATACTTTTCAGTATCAAAAAACTTTATAAATACACTATATTTTTTCATAATAAAAACCACCAGCCCACGTCTAATACTTCCGATAATAAAATTTCTAACTTGCCATAAGGGCTATGTATGACAGTTTGATTAATACCTTTTGGGGGAATAGCACTATAATGCCTTGTGTTCTCTGCCATCAAACCATGAAGTAAATTATTAGTCTTAGGGTTCATAACAACAAGTTTTGTCCTTCTCATCTCCATTTCCCAGTGAGATTGTATATGCTCGACATTACTCATGAAGGTTGAAAATGCATCAGGATATACTTCTATTGCGGAACTATGCCCAGTACCTCTATAACGACCATCTAATCTATTGACAAATTTATTATCCATATAATATATATACTACATTCATCTGAATTTATAAGGTATCTTTTAAATTATTATTTTGAGTAGATAAACTCAAATCATCTTCCCAATTTTCTTTGAGTATTTTTTCATTTTCATACTCTTCAACTATATGCTCGCCATTAAGTTGATTTCTACTTTCTGCAAGTATTAAACCCATAGTGTGATATACGCCTTTAAGATTGTTTTGGCTTATCTTATAACACTTTAACCTTGAATATATTTTTAACAATTGTTTATACTCTTTATTTTTATAACACTTCAATTTCTTTTTGAGAGGCTTTGTATCTTTAGAATTATCATCAGGATGTTTTATTTTATTTCTATCTTTTACCCTCATTTTTTTCAATGCAGTAATAGAATAGTTATCTCTTTCACCTTTGGGTAGATATGTGTACATCTCATAAGCGGCTATCCAATCACCTAATGTACTGTGATTAACACTCAAAACATCTGCTATGTCTTTTAATCTATCGCCCTCTTTTTGATGTTTGTAAGCGACTTTGGCTACTTTAAGTTTATTTTTTCTATTAAGCTCATGTTCAATTAATTTTCTAACCTCTATTAACTTGTCCCACTTTAAATAATCAGGCATTTTAGACTCCACGTTTATTACCCCATAACATTACATGCAATCTAGGAGAGAAATTATATCCCTGCTTAATTACATAATCTGCTAACCAACCTATATGACTCATATCTTCTTTCGTTTTACCCTCTGGCATAAGATATACTAGCTCTCTAGGTATCTTAAACTTTTTCACAATATCTTCTATCTCTGCCGCATCATTCGTACACTCTACAGGACTCCTTGACATAACGAATTTAAATATAACTTTATTCTTTCTAGTTTTCTTCCTAGCATACTTACTCCAATGAGCCATACATTGCAATCTTTTTTTATCTTCATTGCCCGAACTAGAAAGCTTAGGTGATAAATTCCAATTAAATTCATCCACATACTTAGGAAAAATAGTTGCATTTGACTCAACCTCGAATACTCTTCCTTTAGATTTTAATATATCTTTTAAATCAGTTATTCTATATAGAGTAGGCTCCCCTCCTGTAATAACTATCAACTTACAGTCTTTAGGTATATCTCTAAAATCAAAATTAGAATCTCCATCTGTCAAAACTGTCCTAGATGCATATTCCGAGTCACAAAAATTACAAAACAAATTGCAACCAGCGAGTCTTATAAAAAATGCTCTCTGACCTATACTTCTACCTTCCCCTTGAATAGAAAGAAAGCCCTCAACTATCCTCATTACTATCCTCCACTACTCTATCTAATATATCGACCATATAATTAAAATAATTTTTAACATCTTCTTTCATTTTTTCATTGTTACCATTTGGGATCATCTGCATAGCAAGAAAGGATATAGCAACATTTATGAAAGTCTTTACACCTAGTGACTCGTCCATTCTATTTCTCATTGACCACTTCATAAAATCTTCTACTACTATCTCTCCATATTTTTCAGACTTATACCATTCCTCTTGGGTACATTCTTTAAGCTCATTTGAATAAGGAAATTTAATTATATTATTCATCTTTAAATTCTGCCTCTCCTGTAATTAAATCAATCTCTAACAACATTGTATGATCAGGATTATATCTAGTGTAATCTTTCCCGCCATCTACAAAACTTTTTTTACAATGACAATGCCTGTAATCATCCCTATTAACTGAATAAATGATATCTCCGCACTCTAAACAATATACTCCTATTTGTTTTCTTTCTTTTTTCATTTGGCTAGGAGTCATCCCTGCAACAAACCATTTGCTCTTTATCTCTTTGTCCATGATCGAATCCATATCAGTCATCTTACCTAATAGCATATACTTCTTATGTTTCTTTTTAAGATTAGGATGCTTTGACTTATAGACTGCGACAGGATTGTAATTCCCCAATACACAAAAAGTTCCACAGTAAGATAATTCACCTTCAAACTTTTTACATATTTTTTCGTGGTCTAGTCCCCACCAATTGAATTTATCTAAGTCTATATACATATTAACTCCCGCCAGATAGAATAGCTATTATAACTATAAAAACTAAAAATATAAGTAATATAATCCACGGTGCTAATGCTAAAAGTATTATCCACTTCCACGCAAGAGTTATATGCCCTAAAACTTTTAACACTATTAAGATAATACTTAATAGACCACAGAACCCGATACTTGCTCCACCTCTGTCATTTTTCATTCTTTTTCTCCTCCTATATTTGTAATTATCACACTATGCTTTGGTATTGTAATTTTACCTGGATTGTACATATATGCTATACTGTCTAAATAATCAGGGCTTGCAGTTGTTATAAAAGTGTTCTCCATAGCAGCCTTAAGCCCCATAAATTTATAATCATATTTTTTGGGATTAACTCCATATTGCTCTACATGTCTACATTTTTTTCTATGCACATAGCCTGGGCAATTACAAGTGAGTTTATCATCTTTCATCCTGACTTCATATTCTACGCCAGCTCTAGTATTGGATTTATTCACAGCGATTACTTTACCATATCGTCTATTTTTCTCTTCAAAAGACATTTTACTAGGGTCTAAAATTTTAGCTTTTAATTCTATTTGCTCTTGTATATCTGAAACATCTATTATTTCATTTGAACCATAAACTTGTAAATCTGTTTTTATTTCTGCTCCGATTACCACATAGCTTTTGGGTGTTTCTACATCTGATATATCTTTAATAAGCTCTGTCCCAATATCAAATATGCCAGCAAGCTCTTCTCCATAAGAACCTGTTTTGAGTATGTTTTCTATATCATATCCAAAACCCTTCATAGTCTCTAATACTTTTTTAACATTTACATCTACTGTTTTTGTAGGTGAGGTTAATGAAGGAGGTTTAGCTGTAATAGGTTCTGGTGTCTTTATAGGTACTCTCTCATAAGGCTCATCACTCATAGCTGTCATGATTGGTAATAAGATTGCATTTTCTTCATCGCCCACTATAAAATATCCTCTACATAAATAATTTCACTACTACCGTACACTTGTATGTCTCCCTCATACTTATTATAATCAGTAGGTATACTTTTTGCAACATCTACTGATTTCAAAAACATATCTTGTAACTCTCCTACAAACTGACTTTTATCATCCTCCGTAATTTCTTCCATCTTAATTTCAGCACTAGGAAGCTCATCAAGTCTTATCGTTCCCGGCATTTTCATCGTCTTCGCCATCTTTGTTATTGTCGTTAACATCCCCATCTATAAGTCCTTCTAGTGGATTGAATGAGAAAGGCCCCAACATTTTAATATTAGGATTGTTACCTGGCACTGGAAACATATTCGACAACAAGCCAGATAAAGGATTGTCTTTTACTTTTTTAACCTTCTCTTCTAATTCTTTTACCTCTATTAGTCTCTTCTCTTCTTTTTCTAATTGCTCTTTCCAATATGCAATTATTTCTTTATCTTCAGGAGCATGAACTTCAAAGATATCTATTATATTTAATATCTTTTCTTTATTCTTATTAACCCTTGCCTCTAATTCTTTTATCACAGTTTACCACCCATATACTCTTGTATAGTCCTTCTAAAAAGATCACCTTCAACATTATCAAGTTTATTAAATATTGTATGAGCTGCGGAGTCTATAGGGTCTGCATAAAGCATAAATTCATTTGCCCAAGACAATAATCTTCTATTAGAGAAATTAGATAATATTTCTTCCTTGTCTTTAAGACCTCTAAGTGCAAATACTACTTGTACCATCTTTTCTGCAATTGGTCCAGTGATTCCTTCTATCCTCTCTATCAG
>Ga0164315_10002893_pt1 | contig 13261 bp, 14 predicted proteins | sample GuaBasSedimGuay6_FD_113737 | JGI IMG/M metagenome (GOLD analysis project Ga0164315, IMG submission 113737) | Subseafloor sediment microbial communities from Guaymas Basin, Gulf of California, Mexico - Guay6, Core 4569-2, 0-3 cm | ecosystem: Environmental > Aquatic > Marine > Hydrothermal vents... | reverse complement strand
CTGACTGAAAATATCTGCCTTTCGGAAACTTCTGGATTTGATGCGCTCATGCCTTATGATTGTAGAGAAAACTGTAGTGACAGCAAGCTCTACAGGCATAATTCATCTGCATTTTCTATGTTACGGGCGAGTCCGACGAGGGGGAAGTTTATTCCAGTCGCTGCTTTTGAAAAGATGACGTGTTAGTAAGCAGCTATCTTTTTGCATATTACTCATGAGCCCGATTGCCGGATGTGATTGCCGGATGCTGACAACCCTGCCGCGCTTCTTGATATTTGAGCAATTATGTTGGGCCATTTGTTTTCGACCAGGCCTTATCCGGCGTGCACCTTGCCTTGACAGTTTACGGCCTGATCAATAGAATTCGCTCCCTCATTACGGGGCTATAGCTCAGCTGGGAGAGCGCAACACTGGCAGTGTTGAGGTCAGCGGTTCGATCCCGCTTAGCTCCACCATATATAAAAATGGCAGTCAATCGACTGCCATTTTTATTGAAAATTAATAACAAAATATGTTGAATATAGTGCTTATATGGCATTGAATAACTAATAGCTGAATTTTTCAGACAACGGTTCAGTAAGAGTTAGAGAATCATCATTGATGCCGGCGGAAAGAAAATCATGCGGGCAGGAAAAAAGACCTTAATTTTTGTCGCACTGCCTGTGCTGGTAGCTTGTCAGAGCGTGCCTGTAGAACAGCCGGCTAGACAGGAGCAGCCATCCGTGGGTGTTGACGAGTCGGCTTTCCTGGCCGAGCCTGGTCTGACAGATCAACAGCGACTACATAAAGCAATTCAGCTACTAGGGCTGGGGAGTGAAAGCCAGGCTGAAGCAGAGTTGCAGGCCTATCTGAGCAATGTTCCCGACAGCAAAATCGCACGAGACCTACTGCGCCAGATAAATACCCCGCTAAATGAGTTGTATCCGCAAGAGTTCGTTGAAATCGCCCTGGAAAATGGTCAGTCACTGTCCACTATTGCCCAACTGTATTTGGGCGACGCGTTACAGTTCTACGCTCTGGCTCGTTACAACGAGATCGAGCAGCCAGATAAAACTGTTGTAGGGCAGGTGGTGCGCGTTCCTATGACTAAACAGGCGAAAGCGCATATCGCACTCCCCCAGATAGAAGGCCGTGGGTCAACTGTGGCGGAAATTGACCTGGAAGATAGCGAAGCAGCAACCTCAGCACCTGTTGAGCAGGCGCCGACCGGTACTGCAAGCGCTGGCCAGCGATACTCGCTTAATGGTGTGGAGCTGTTAATTGCGCTGCTCAGAGACCGGCAATATGAAGAAGCGGTTATTGAGTATGAAAAGCTCGATAATGCCGATGACTTGAGCAAGGGCGCCACCGAGAGGTTGGCCATCGCGTATATAGCCAGTGCGGAAAAATATACTATTTCTGACCCACCGGTAGCGTCATTGCGTTATCTAAATGCTGCTGAACTGATGCTGTCAATTGATAACAGTGTCGATAACAGGGAGTCAGCACTAAATCTGCTGGATACCAGTGTTCGCTTAGATAATAACAACGTGAGAGCACAATCTTTGCTAGCCAAGACAAAAAGTGACTTAACTGATATTTAGTATCGACAGGCTTCTCTTGCTTTTCGCCGTCAGGAGCTGGATACCACTATAGCAATATGGCAAAAAGTGTCGGTTATAGAGCCTGATCACGCATGCACGAATAATCAGCTCATTCAGGCGCTAAAGTTGAAAGAGCAATTATAACGATAGCGATTGCGTTTACACCGATTAACTATTGACCACCAAGCACCGCTGATGCGGCATCCTCGACTACAGTGCCTTTATAAAAATCAGCATTCATGCCACCGTGCAGCGTTACCGCGTTGGTAAAGGTAAACGCACGAAAATCTTCTGCAGACAGCAGTCCACCCTCTACTAGTTGGTAGGCTTCTGCCAATACGGTCGACATATCGGGCACGTCCCAGTGGCCGATGTCTGAACCAAATATGGCTTTGAGAGTGACTTGCAGTGGGTTGAGCCTGCGGTCAAAGGCCAGCGCAGTCTGTGGGTCATCAGCTTCACAGCCGAAATAAAAGTTGGGCTGAAACTGGTCGCGAATATCTTCTACGCATTCAAAACCGCAGGCAGCAAACTCGTCGAGCATGGCTGGATCTTCGCAGTTTTTGGTAAGGAAGTCCTGGGTGAAATCCGTTGGTGTTACCTTTTCTGTGGTGATGTCCTGGCCATACTCCGCAAACAAATCAGCTAGTTGTCCGTGGTCGAGTGTTGCGGGATTGTAGTTTTCCAGTGCCCTGATATTGCGTTTTTCCCAATGGCTGATAAGCCCGGAATATAGTGATGTCGCCCAGCCCACGCCGCCTTCGAGGAAGGCGAATTTAAGATCAGGGAAACGCCGCGTCACGCCGCCCATGATTAGTGAGCGGCTGAAACCTTCGCCGGCCGCTGAAAAATTGCCTATGTGATTGTACATATAGTTATTAACAGAATTTCGGGTACCCCAGCCACTGCCGCCGGAATGAACAGTGACGGCGACTTTAAGCTCGCGGCACTTTGCCCAGAAGGGGTCGTAGTTGTAAGCAGATTCGAAAGCCAGCGTGTCGATCCAGGTGGCGTATTGACTTGCTTTGGGTGCGATTTTAGCCACCTCGGCAATGGGACGCTGGATCAAACTGGGTGTCATGATTGCTTTCAGCCCGAGGATATTCACGGCGTATTCCAGTTCTTCGATACCTTCTTCGGGTGTGGTGAGGGGTATTACCGCTACCGGCGTCATGCGACTGGCATAGCTGCTGAACAGTTCGGCGTGGTAGGTGTTAAGTGCGCGACAGCAGGCGCGGCGCACGTCCTCAGCTGGATCTCCGGGAAAAATAAGTCCAAGCGTGGGGTAGGCCAGGGCGAAATCGATACCCATCTCATCCAGTCTGGAATTGAGCAGGCGTGGCAGCATGGCGGTGGCGCGATCCAGGGTATTGGCGCTGGGTAGCGCCCACCAGGGTGTACGGGTGCGTTGTTTATCGCTCCGCTCCTGCGCGCTTAATTTGTACCAGTTGACCTGCCGTTTGGCAAAACGCTCAGCGATCTCTGTGCCACCTACGTCTTTCAGGTAATCGAGAAATACCGGTGTAAACTCAATAACATGGCTATCGGCATCAATCACTGGATGATTTAGTTTACTTTTAATCTGTTCAACACGCGTCGGGGTGACCATGGCAATTCTCGATGAAAATAGTATGACCAGCATTGTACAAACATTGCTGGCAGGCCATCTACTGGCCACTATCTCTATTAGCAGGTAATCAACTATAAAGCGTTTATTACCGTGGCGAGGCGCTCAACCCCCTTTATTAACAATTGTGGCGTAGCATGAGTGAAATTTAGTCTCATTTTATTCATCGTAGCTGAGCTATTGTGTGGATAAAACACACTGCCCGGGACGATTGCGATTTTCTTGCTGAGAGCTCGTTCAGCAAGCTCATCAGTATCGTAGTGGTTAGCGGTTACCCACAGGAACATGCCTCCTTGTGGAATTAAAAAATCCACCTTTGTACCGAGGGTATCCCGCAATGCATTTACCAGAGTATTCCTGCGGCGGCGATAATCTTCTTTCAGATGGATTAAATGGTCGCGGTAAAATGGTTCCTGCAGACAGCTTAATAGCAGTCGCTGGCACAGGGTCGAGCTATGTAGATCCGTTGCCTGTTTGATCAGGGATACGTTTGCAACGACTGACTTGCTGGCACATAAATAACCAAGGCGTAGGCCCGGTGCCGCCACTTTTGAGAATGAGCCAATACGGCAAACTTGCTCTGGCGACAAATCATAGAGGCTGGTCAGGGTCGTTCCGCTATATCGTAGTTCTCGGTACGGTGCGTCTTCGATAATTGTGACTTGATACTTTTCAGCCAGTGCTACAACTTCGCAGCGAACCAAAGCAGACCAGCAACATCCGGTCGGATTATGAAAGTCTGGCACGGCATAAAATAATTTTGGTTGTTGTTTAAACGCGGTTTCGAGCTGGTTTAGATCCGGCCCCGTGGCAGTTTGGTCGATGGCAATAATATTCGCCTGTGCCAGGTCAAGCACCTGGAGCGCGCCCAGATAGGCCGGGGTTTCGATAACAACAGCATCACCCGGTTGGAGCAGCGAGCGAGCGAGCAGGTCCATAGCCTGCTGAGCGCCATTAGTAATCAATATCCGCGCTGATTCAGTATTTAGATAATTTGCCAGCCATTGCCGGAGTTCAGGTTCGCCTTCCGTGCCTGAATATTGCAGTGCGCTCGGGTCAGCCAGTACCCGTGATACAGCCTCATGAAATTTTTCTATAGGAAAACAACTTTCGGCGGGTAAGCCGCCCGCCAATGAGATCATTTCGGAATTTGTAGCCGCCTGCAGAATATTACGAATATAGGAAGGCCTGGTTTTATGTGCCGGATTTAGATCGTTCATGGTCATCCCCTGTAATAGACGATAATCATATTGTTTCGGTTTTTAATTCTCCCGCTGATCTGTGCGCCATGTGTTGCTCATATGTGCGATGTTGTTAGAGGAGCAGATTAACCCCCGACTGTTTTGCTAGACTTACCGATATGAATAACGCGACTAAACAACAACAAAAATTGCGTATCAACGAAGCGCTATATGCGATCCATCGGGATTTATCTCACCCATGGACGGCGGAGTCTCTGGCAAAATCAGCTGCTTATTCAACACACCATTTTCATCGTATTTTTAAAGCGGTAACCGGAGAAAATCTAAACACTTATATTCGTAGAACCCGTCTTGAGCGCGCCGCCAATATGCTTATTTTCCATGGAGACATGTCGGCTACTGAAATAGCCCAGCGTTGTGGTTTCGTATCACCTTCGAATTTTACTCATCGCTTTAAGGAGTGGTTCGGTGAAACGCCAACAGCCTGGCGTGACGGGGGTTATCGTCACTTCGAGGATCAGATTGCGCAACAGCATCAGGATGACGAACTCAGTGATCAGCTGGACAATGCCGCATCAAAAGAATTGCCACCGGTATCAATGGTGAGGCGAGCGCCGATGCGGGTAGCTTATATTCGCCATAAGGGTTACGACCGGTCGATTAGCCGTGCCTGGCAGCGTTTGCAGGAATGGGCTGAAGAGGAAGGCATTGCCTGGGCAGGTGTAGAAATGACAGGCCTGTATCATTCCAACCCTAATATTGTTCCGCTGCCTGAATGCCGTTACGTTGCCTGTATTACCGTGCCTGATACGGTCTGGCGACAACGAGACATCGGCATTATGACTATTCCTGGAGGTCTTCATGCGCAGGTTCATGTCGAAGGTCGCTACGGAGAGTTGCTACCGATACTGCACCGCCTACTCTATGAATGGCTGCCTCATAGTGGTTATAAAATGGCGCTCACTCCCGTATTTGCGTGTTATCAGCGCAATCAGTTTTTGAGTGCCGACGAAAGCTTTGAGCTGGATCTTTATTTGCCGGTAAAAACTGTGTGAGTAAAAACAGTGGGTGTTATTAGCTGGTGCGTGACTCTTAGTCGCCCGTGTGTGTCTAGCGCGTCTGCGTAGTAGTAATTAAAGCGCGGATTCAATGATTGCGCAGTGCCTCTCCTGCCTGGTTAATGGCCTCTTCCAGATGATAAGAGTAGTAGCCTGTTTTCTGATAACCAACTATGCGGGAAACCAGCTCTGCTCCATTGTTATCGACAAAGAGGAGGGTGGGGGTGACCTGGACATCAAGCATTTGCGCAAGCTCTTCTGGCGTTTTTAATTTATGACCAAATGTTCTGGCGGGCTGGGAGCTATCCAGCTCCACCTCCCGAATGATAATTTTAGCGCTGTACGTTCCAGAGTTGATCAATGGTTTAAGGATATCTTCTTCGAAGTTACGGCAGTAGTGGCAATCAGTGCGCGAAAAGTAAAGCATAATCGGTATTTGCTTTGCTTCACCCTTACTCTCACCCTCGGAAGCAAATACGGGATTACTCAGCGAAGGCAGTAGCCCAGAGAGTACGCCAGATAGCAAAGCTAGCAAAATAAAGCCTTTCATTAGGAGTGACCTGATCTCATTTGAGCTGACTCTTCGTGGTGATGATGGGAGTGTCTGTCATTCAGAGCAATATTAATTCATCGTAGATTATGTGGTTTGCCACAGACTATGCCCACACGGGCTGTTTCTATATCTACACGGGCTTTTTTGCCACGAGTAGCTTAAAGGCTGCAAACTTATAGATCCATAAAGTATAAGCTAAGCATTGATGTTTATATGATAATAAACTAATTTACTAATACATCAATCATTAGTTTAAGGAGGGTTTATGGAACGCGATTACATTATTTCATGGAAAGCCGCCGGAATTTCCCTGGGTCTATTACTAATCCTTGCAACTGCCCTGGTCAAGCCTTTAGGTGTATCTACACAATTTGTGGTTTCTGATGCAGTCGTTGCTCATAAGGTGGCGCCAAAATATGCAGAATCCAACACGTATCTCTCCAAATACGGAGAAAAACAGGACTGGGGCATTGGTTATGGCTGGGTCCTGGTATTGGGCATGTTTGTAGGTGGTGGCATCACCTCGGCACTTCTTCGCAAGCGTCAGCCCGAGCAGGACAAGGGATCCATGCCACCGATGTGGCAAGAACGGTTCGGTGACTCCATGACCAGGCGATACGTCGCAGCCTTTGGCGGTGGGGTGTTGTTACTATTTGGAGCCAGACTGGCTGGGGGCTGCACCAGCGGGCACATGATTGCAGGTGTCCCACAGTTGGCGATCAGCTCGTTTATCTTCGCGGTCACCGCCTTCGGGGCGGCTATTTTAATGGCCAAATTTCTTTATCGTTCAGGCCCGGAGGCTTGATATGAGCACATTAATTATTGGGTTTTTCATCGGCTGTGCCTTTGGCGCAATTCTTTATCTCGGTGGTGCGACCAGTTATCGACGCATTTTGGGCACCTTGCGGCTTAAAGATATGTGGATTATCAAACTGATGGGTACTGCTATTGGCGTCGGTACCCTGGGTGTTTACCTGCTTGATCTTGGCGGTCTGGCAAATATGTCGATTAAACCGGCTTATGTATGGGGTGTCGCAATCGGTGGTATTGTTTTCGGCATTGGCTGGGCAATTTCTGGATTTTGTCCAGGTACCTGCGTGGTAGGTGCTTCTGAGGGCAAGAAAGACGCGATGTTTACACTGTTAGGCGGTCTGGTTGGTGCCCTGTTATTCTCAATGGCTTATCCCTATATTGAAAAGGGTCTGATTCAGAATGCTAATTTTGGCAGTATTACCCTGGAGAGTGTGCTCGGAGTAAGCGGCATCTATCTTGCTATGGCTATGAGTGCCGGCCTGCTTGGTTTGATATTTTTCGTCCTCAAAGATCGCTACGAATAGCGTTCTTCTCTAATAGAGTTTTTGCTAATAGAGCCCTTATCTTAGAGGCAAGCCAATAGCGCTTTCTCTGATAATGAGACTGCTAAGTAAATAATCAGAGGTGGACGAGGAGATAACCTCGCTTCACCTCAGCGATCATAAACGCGACGCCTGTCTGTACGGGCGTTACGCCAGGCAGGATTTCAGGCCGTTTGCCTTGCTTGCGCTCAATTGTGTCGAGTGTGTTGCCACAGACGTAGAATCGGACGCCATGCTCTATCAGGCTGGCGATACGATCGGCGTTTTTATTATCTTTCACATAGAGCATGCCAACGCCGGCACCAAAAGTAACAACCTCAATATCCACCTTGTCCTGGCCGCCGTAGTGCTTCATCAGGTTGTTGGCGATATCCAGGGCTGCACTGTAGTGCTCTTTTGCGCCATCACTGACTTGCAGAATGATGTGCGCCTCAGCAAAAGGTTTGTGCTCGCTGAGTGCTACTACCTCGTCTGCTTGCGCCTGGCTGACAGTAAACAGTATGGTATAAAAAATGAGGGCACAATAGCCCCAGGTAGTCATTGCTCTGGTCATGGGCTGATCCTTCTTTTGTTAAGCAATTAATTAAGTATTCTGAAGATCAATTATCAACAGGCAAAAAGCACCTGAAAAATATCGTATTTAATACGCTGGATTAAGAATAATCTTCGATGCCTGGATTGCCTTCGACACCTTTGAGGACAGGATTGTTACCACGGGTGATATTGACAGTTTTTTCGGCGCGCAGATAGTCCGCGACAACGTCCCATATAGGTGCACCGGGAGCCTGGGCTGCCACTGTCGCCCAACCGGCAACTTTATAGCGCTTGCTGGCATCCAGTGGCGTACCGTCATTAAGTTGGAGGTTGTCAATCCGCTTACCCATCGCGGCGTTAGGCGCACAGCTGAAACGGAGTCCGCCGACTCTCACCATGTCGCCACCCTGTTGGTAATAGGGGTCGGGATTAAAAAGATTGTCGCACACACTTTCCAGTATGAACTTAAGCTCTTCGCCACTCATCTCCCGCACGTAGGTTTCGGGATAAGTCATGCACGTCTGGTCGAGCACTCGCTCCATCGTAATGGTTTCACCCGGAAGTACGCTAGTACCCCAGCGAAAGCCCGGTGATAGACTGATCTCAGTATCCAGCACGTTGCGCATGGCATCGCAAATCACCTGGTCAAAAGTGCCCGAAAAATTGCCGCGGCGATAGAGCAGGGATTCAGTGATGGCGAGCGGCTCAGTTAATTTGTCCAGATAGGGTGCGCGGACGCTGTCGATATACGCCTGCATATCCGCGTCGGGTTTGAGCAAGTTGGCGAATACAGGAAACAGACGGTACTGATAACCACTAATGCCGGAAGCGCCAAACTCAATATCCAGTACACCCACGTATTTGCCGTTGGAACCGGCATTAGTAACCACGGTTTTACCGCCGGAATTATCGACTAGTACCGGTAATGGCACGCCGTCGTGGGTGTGACCACCAAGAATAAAATCAATGCCAACCACCTGGCTGGCCAGTTTTAAATCCACGTCCATACCATTGTGGGAGAGCAGCACCACGGCATCGACCTGATCTTCAGAGCGTATGTGTGCCACCAGCTCGGCGAGATCCTGCTCCTGGATGCCGAACGTCCAGTCGGGAATGAAGCGCCGGGGGTTGGCGATAGGCGTATAAGGGAAAGCCTGGCCAATAACCGCAATGCGGCGGTTGTTGAGCGTTTTGATGACGTAAGGCGGGAACACGTGCCCGCTGTCTTCATCGTATACCTCAGTGCCATCAAATAAGGCATCTTCAGTAGCTTTTACATTTTGGGCGACGAAGTCTCCGTTAAATTTTTTGGCGTTTTCCAGGGTTTCCGAATCTTTGTAGGTAAATTCCCAATGGCCAGTCATGACGTCCACGCCGAGACGGTTGCAGGCCTCGACCATGTCCCGGCCGCGGGTCCACAGGGCAGTGCCGGAACCCTGCCAGGTGTCACCGCCATCAAGCAACAGAGCGCCGCCGGCTTCGGCACTAAGCCGGTCAAGTAATGTCTTCAGATGAGCGAAGCCGCCGACCTTGCCGAAAAGTTCTGCGGATTCGGTGAAATCCAGGTAAGTGTAGGCATGGATGTCACGAGGGCTTGCTGCGGACAGTTCGGCCAGCAGGTTTTTCCCCACCAGGTGCGGAAACCGACCCCTGGCGCCGCCAATACCGATATTGACATTGGGTTCACGGAAGTGGATGGGCAGCAGTTGCGCGTGAGTATCAGTGATGTGCAGAATGCGTGCATCGCCCTGGACGGGCAGTGCGTAGTAGTCTGCTTCCGAAATATTTTGCAGACGGTCGCAGCCAGTGAGTCCAGCGGTAAGGCTCGCCTTCCATAGTATGTCGAGGAATTCGCGGCGGTTCATGGGACTTTATTTGCTGGGGTCGTGGTTAAAGGTAACTGGGTTAAAGGCGATTGGCTTGAATCCGTTTTGGGAAAACGATCAAGCCACGCAGTTTGCTCTGCCTGGGCCTGGGCAAGTGATGCGTCGGCCAGACGAGTTGCCTGATCAGCAGTGCTGGCTGCCCCAGAAAAATCGCCTGCTGCAAAGTCTTCAGTGGCGGACTTTAGGAGTACTGGGGTCCTGGCCCACGCGTAACCTGCCTGCCGTGACGCCTCGTACTGCGCCTGGGCCTGGTCGAGAGCTACTCTGGCAAGCAAGGCAGGGTCTTTGTCGCTGCTCTGCTTATGGTTCTGTCCATTACTTTGTTCGGTACTTTGTTCAGTACTGGGATCTGTACACGCTATCAGCAACAGAGCTGCCAGCAGTGGAGCCATAAGGTAAGAAAAAACGTAAGAAAAAATGCGAGAAGTAACGTGAGAAATAGCGGGAAATATGTTGGGTGTTTTCATATTAGGGCCTGATATTATTTCCTTATTGACGGGCCGTTTAATGGCAGGCCATTGCTTATATAGGTAAGGAAGTATTCAAGATTTCGGTACTCTTTGCTCTGTGCCGGGAATGGCTCTGCGCCTACCTGTTTAATGCAGCGGGCAAATCGCCGGTGCAGACTGCCGACATCCTGCCACTTGAGTCGGTATGCCGGCCAATGGCTTACCTGACCAAGCGAGGCGCTTAAATGTTCCGCTCGCAATCGGTTGCCGGCCAACTGCACGTGGCAACTGGTGCAGGCAAAATTGAGCTGGCCTCTACGACTAGCATAGAAGCGTTTGCCGTCATTATAGGCAGCCAGCGCACCTTCGTTGGCGGGCTCGGCAACGGCTATGGTCTGACCCCTGGACTGGAAGGCGATGTAGGCCGTTAAGCGGGTAATTTCCGCGCCATCGTAGGGTAAAGGTTGATCTCCGTGCTGGCTGCGACAGGTGTTGATGGCTAGCTCAAGGGTTATGACTTCTCCCTTTTGTTCATCGAAATATGGGAACTGGTTTTTTACTGCACCATCTCCGAAACAGTCGCTGTAATTGCTGCCGTCGGCAAGCGGGCTTTCGAATAATTCCTGTCCTTCATCAATTGCAATTTCATAGGGCGGAAAATCTTCCAGCTCCAGCCACTGCTCCCGAGCATTTTCGTCAAAAGCGTAAACGCCATCTTTGTGAGCTTCAGGGGCTATGTCCGGAAAGCGCTTTTGGTAAAAAGCCCTCATTGCCTGGCGATCAGACTCGGGATCTGCAACTGCTTTGTGGCTAAATGCAGCCATGTAGCCAAGTAGGCTATAGCTCGACAGGGTTAGTAGCATCGCTGCGATGGCCGGTCTGCGAATCATGGTAAATTCCTTGCCGTTAAACATTCTTATTCCGCCGGTTTCTATGTCAGTGCGCTTATTCAAGGGCTTTTATTTAAGAGCTGTTATTTAAGTCCCTTATTTAAGGATTTTTATTTGAGTCCTCTTATTTAAGGGCAATGTCACCGCCACCGGTGTCTCCCAAATTGTCCACCCAGGTGACCTTGATGACATCGCCAGCAACACAATTGTTGATCTGAAATGCCAGATAAGGATCCTTGGACACGGAAGCTCCCCAGTTGGCGGTCAGCACTTCTTTGTCATTTTTGTAGAGGGTCACGGTCTCGATGTATTTGGCTGGTATCAGGTTGCCATCTGCATCCCGTTGTGTACCTGTTGCCATTGGATGGGGTATAAGCAATTTTATTTTCGCTATACCGCCGGACAGTTTGCCACGTATTTTTACCTTGGCTGCCATAATGTTCTCCTTTGATTAGCCGCCGCAGCCGCCGATAGTGACTTTTACTTCTCGCGTTGCCATGTAGACTTTATCTGAGGTCTTGACCATGGCGCGCACGGTTGAACTTTTGCCCATCTTTACCCGGAAGGAAATATCAGGGACGGCGTCCGGTGTCAGGTTAAAGCTGGCAGAAAGCGGATTGGGGTTTTCATCAACTATCAGGCTGATGCTTTCCACGCCGGCAATATCAGTCGACACACTCACTGGCACCACGGCACCGTTTTCAGCAATGTCGGGAGTCCTTAAGTTAACAGCATCGCTTTCTTCAATAGGGAGATCACCAAACAGGTCCTGAAAGACGGCCTTTGCATCGGTGGCTTTGAAAGCAGCGGGAGTGGCTGCGAAAAGTCGGCTCGGCAACATTGCTGCACCGCAGAGCGCAAATATGCCGCGGAGCCATTGTCTTCTATTTAATTCCATCATTTACCTCACGAGTTTATTTTGCGATAACAAGTTTTTGTAGATTACTACGAGTTTTAACCAGTTGTGTCGGCTGTACCGGGAGAGTCCAGCACAGTGGATTTTTACAAAGTAAGCAGATAGTCCACCACCTGGTCGATTTGTTCTTCGGTGAGAATCATGTGCTTTCCATAGGGCGGCATAACGGTATTCGGATTACGCACTGTCGCATCCCAGACCTGCTTACGCAGCACGTCCCTTTCAGGAAAGCGTTGTTGCATCTGTATCAGCGGTGGCCCACTGTTGCCGGGTAATTCGCCATCGTCTATGGCGTGGCATGCGAGGCAATTACCGGCGTTGCGATCAAAGGCGATAGTTTTGCCGGGTTGCAGATCCGTCGGTGTTTGATCCTCTGCCAGTGCCGGGTGGATCGTTGTCGCAGCGACTGCCAACAACATTAGTACTATCTTCATTGTGAAGCCTCCACTATATATTTGACTGCATCACCTACTTCATTGTCGGTGAGCTGGCTAAAGCCCCCTTTGGGAGGCATAACACCGGTATCGGCCGTCACCCCATTGATGGCATTAGCGATTAGCGTATCCATGCCTTTCTCAATTCTTGGTACCCAGGCGGTGGTATCACCTACCTTCGGTGCGCCGCCGACGCCTACGGCGTGACAAATGCTGCAATATTGCTGATAAGTCTGCTCACCGGGATGTTTTTGATCCGCAGTGCCAGCATCGGATCCGGGTGATGCCGATCCTGCCTGAGTAGACGCCTGTTCAGCGGCGCGGGGACTTACTTCGGAAAGAATCTTGATTTCACCGGGATCGCGGCAGTTTTCCATGCACCGTTCATTGGCGACATCTGGCCTGGGGTCGGCCACGAAATTACCCTCATTGGGCAGGTGGACACTGGCAAGGTTATCCAGACTGAGCACAAAATCGTCTTCTACAAGGTCGTTCAGATAGAGTACATAGGCAGTGATAGCGTAGGTTTCATCGGCACTCAGCGATTCCGGCTGGGTAAAGGGCATAGCGCGGTGAATATAGTCATACAGCGTGCTTGTGTAGGGCCAGTAACTACCTACCGTTTTGGTAGGCCGCGCATCTTTCAAGCTGCCCTGGCCACCGGCTAATACTGGATAGCGACCTTCGCCTTCGCCAAAGGTGCCGTGGCATTCTGCACATTTGTCCTCATACAAAGTTTCGCCGTCTTCAACCGAGCCGCTGCCCTCGGGCAGG
>Ga0164315_10002890_pt1 | contig 13265 bp, 10 predicted proteins | sample GuaBasSedimGuay6_FD_113737 | JGI IMG/M metagenome (GOLD analysis project Ga0164315, IMG submission 113737) | Subseafloor sediment microbial communities from Guaymas Basin, Gulf of California, Mexico - Guay6, Core 4569-2, 0-3 cm | ecosystem: Environmental > Aquatic > Marine > Hydrothermal vents... | reverse complement strand
TCATCCCAGTCATGCAGAACTCTGGCAAGGATGACAGCGTCACCCGATTCGGGCCAGGGCGAAAAAAGATCAAAAGATTTTACTGTAAAACGATCCGCTAACTCCTGCGGAACAGAGATTTGCCCGACCACTTCGGGACGCTCCAGCAGAATGCCGCACAGACGGGGATAAGCTGTCAGCAGATTTTTAATCACTGTTCCCTTTCCGCCTCCCGCGTCAATGACCTTTCTGTGCTTACCGCCGTCAATGAATCCGGCAATCTCCCTGTAATCATGAAGCGCGTAAGTATCCATGGCCTTTTGATATTCTTTCATATAATCCTGATTCTGATATAAGTTCTGAAACCAGTCTTTGTCTTTACATCCCAGAAAAGCGGATTTTCCTGTTTGCAAAGACGCTGCCAGCAATTCCCATGAAGAAACATGAGTTTCAGTAAAGGATATTGATGCAGGAGCAAGTGAATATGCTTCATTACGCTTCAGCAGTTCGCCTCCGGCCAGGTTGGAATACACTTTTGTCTCCCCGTCGTAATGAATCAGGTTCATCTCCCATAAAGCCCGCAAAATTCGTTTGGCCGAGTCCTCTGAAAGACTGCTTTTCCCAGCAACTTGCGGAATCGCACCTGGCAGAGCATCAAAAATTTTCAACTGTACTGCCGCGTAAATCGTATAGGTTCGCCAGTAACCCACAATATCCCGTGATACAGTGTGCAACGGGTCCTGCTGAGAAGAACGCAACTGGGTCAGGGTTTTTCCCTGTTCATTGATGATTCGTAAGGCCCCGTCAGAAGTTTCCACTCTGGCCTGACCGTTATAAAAAGGCTCCACCTGATTAAACCGTCTTTCATAAACCGGCGTTCCGTTTCTGTTGACATGGAACCATCCCTCTTTGTCACGCGCTCTTGCCAAACCTTTATGAAAAACATCAAGGTCAGAGAACCATTTCTGATGAATCAGTTCCCCGTCCGGATGAATGTGGGAGTGCATTCCTTCATCATTCTGCACTACAGCCATTCCGTCTCGGAAATCTCCGGCATATCGCCAGCGAGCCGCGTAAGCCGGTTTCCCATGGTTATTCAAATGAAAGTATCTCCCACTGGTATCTCGTACTGTGCAATGATCTCCCTGAAAATTTCCACACCACCGATAATGTTCGGGATAAAGCCGGGATCCGTCGGAACTAATATGAAACCATCCTCCGTCTCCGCTCTCTATGGCGGCTTTTCCTTCATAAAATCCAAAGGTGCGGAAATATCGCTGAGGACAGAGACTCTCTCCCCTGATATTGATGTGGTATGCACCGCTTTCGTCCAGAACAGGTGCGAGCCCCGGACTGTGAAATTTTAAAACAGAGACAAACCGTTTTGAATAAAGCGGCTTCTCCTTCCATAAATGATGTGTCTCATCCTCTGAAACCGTTGTTTCACGCCAGTTAATTGTCATCTTGCCCCCGCTTCCGTTTCATATTGCAAGTTTTGCATAAAGGACAGGTTGAATAATTTTTCATCAGATTTAAGTATGTGCTGCTATTCCAGATGCTTGACAGGGACAGATCGTTCAGATTCCCGAACTCCCCCAGTATCAGCCGTTCTTCATCCGGCGCACAGCAAGGATTGAAGCGGCCTTCCGCACTGACCCATATCTCCTTTCCCAGAAATGGACATTCATCGTCGGGAATCAATTCCTTCGGTTGTTCGGGATCAAGCGGATAAATGTTATCCAGCAGAATCCGCTTCCCGTTCGGCAGCCGATAATTCTCAGCAACCTGCCGGGCTTTCTCAACGGCTTTATTCCAACGCAAAACAGATTCTGCTGAACGCCTCAGCGATAATGGCCTGAGTTCTTTAAAATGGATCCATACATGATGGCCCTTCACACGATCCGCTCCCAGATCAGCGGCCAGTCTGACAATATCCGAAAGCTCATGGATGTTTGTTTCCAGAAACGTCATTTGCAGCGTGATCCGGCAATATCGGCCTGTGTCCCTGGCATGGTTATCGCGGACCTCGATAAACTGTCTGGCTGATTCCAAGTGTTTCTCCCACTTGCTGCCGGACATGATCTTTTCCTGGGTCTCTTTTGTGGCACCGTTCCATGAAATCTTGACATCACTCGTGACGGGAATAATTTTTTCTCCCCATTCCTTTGCACCGAGACGTGGAAATGTGCCGTTGGTGGTAAGATTCATCATCATATTGTGGTGCCTGCACAGACCGATGATCTTTTCAAAATGAGCGAATAGCAGCGGCTCCCCCATTGTCGAAGGAATCACCTCTGCCACGCCCATCGCCTTTGCCTCCTCAAGAACTTTTTCAATTAATTCCGGTCGCATCCGCCGGATCGGTTTCACTGATCTTTTCCGATTGCCCTGTAAAATCCTGTAAAGGGAATGCTCTTCACATATAATGCAGTGAAGATTGCAATCATCAGGATTGGTGTCAAGGGTGATTCTCCAAGGCTTTGACGGATTCATGCGGCTTTCCTCCTTTGAGTAAGTTGAAAATACAGGGCTTCGATTTCCGTCATATGGTCAGTCACATCAGGGATATTTCCGTCCCCTGAATAGAGATAACCCCGCTGCCCCAGTCGCTGGCAAAGTTCGGGATGATCAATCAGCCTCTGCATCTGCTTTGCCATATCTCCGGCATCCCGATGAGCAAACAACAACCCGTTCTCCTGATGGCGCACATATTCGGCCATCCCGCCGACGTTTGCAGTAATAACAGGCAATCTCACCTGTTGGGCTTCGTGGATGACCAGGGGAGAGTTCTCAACCCATATTGAAGGGACCACAATGACATCCATATAATTAAAGACCTCTTTCACAATATCTTCGTTGCGATATTCGGAAAGCCATCGGATACGCGTCTGACGTTCCGGGGGAAGCTGTCGCACAAGCTCTTTCAGATACGGTGTCGCGTTCTCACGGTCTCTGCCCCATATTTTAAGGTGCGCTTCTCCGGTTGTTTTTCCGAACGCCTTAATAAGCAGATGAATCCCCTTTGCCGGAACATGCCGGCCGATATATCCGAAAACAAGACCCGGTTCAGGGGAGCGTTGCCGATTTTTCAGACGCTCCAAATCAAAGCCGTAATCAAGATGGTGAATTTTTTTCCGGGGAATTTCAGAACCGGACAAAAACCGATCCCTCAAATATCTGGCAGGTGCGATGAACAGGTCAACAGCCTCCATGACTTCCCGGGAATGACGCATCCGCTGGCTGACCCAGGAGGTCCAGTACATCAGATCCTTAGGGGAATCTGTTCCGCCGGAAATATATCTGCTGTAACATTTCTCAGCGCATTTATGATCTTCCTGGCCTTCACATACCTGCCAGGGTTCAGGCTCTCCGATATTGAACTGCATGAACTGTCCGCGGGGACAGATCAGCCAGTAATCGTGGAGCGTGAAGACAATCGGAATATGGCGCTTTTTTATCTCAAAAATCAGAGAGGTTGAGAGATGATTCAGATGCCCGATATGAGTGATATCAGGCTGAAAGCGCTCCAGGACATCGCCAAATATTTTGTCAACCTGCTGATGCTGATAGCGATCTTTGGAGCGTGTCATGTTCACAAGACTGAGTCTGACTTCCGGGCACAGATCATCATGCTCGGTCCGCGTGGCAAAATCAGGCTCAAACGGATTTTCATATCTGGAAAAGACCTCGACTTCATGCCCCGCATTCACCAGCCTGTGAACCATCATTTGTGAACAGATCTCTGATCCCGCGTTGTAACGCATGGGATAACCGTGAATCACTTTCAATATTTTCATAGTTTCTCCTTTTGGCATCCTTCATCTGTCAGTTTACACCTTACTGTAGAACGATTTTGCAAATCGTTCGGAACAATTTGCAAAATTATTCTGCGGTCAGAAAAAGTGTAAACTACTTTCAGCTTTGAAGAATATCCTCTTTTTATTACATCAGAAAGTGTTTGTCAAATCTAAAATCCTTTTACCTTTTAAGTTTCCATTCATAACATCCGCCTCTTTTCCTGAACTTCTTGTAGGAAAAACGAATTTCATTCAATGCCTCTTTCCAGGTAACCTGCCATAATGGTCTGCTATAAGCTAACTTCCCTTCAGAATTGTCAAACAATGCCCCATTCGGCGCAATCATCAGGTAAGAGCTTTTCATATCCTCATCACATTCCGGGACCATATATTCATACCGATTATTTTGCAAAAAGCACTGATATTCCTGAGAACTGATCTTTAAGTTATTCGCGATATGACCGTTTTCACCGGAAATTGTGAGAAATTGGAATACCTTCCAGCGAGACGGTGCTGCCATTTCAATAAAGGGAAGCAGCTTTTCCTTGCAGTTCAAGCGATTTACCATCGTGTTGATTTTCAAACGAACTCCGGCTTCCCTGATCCATCTGCAATATTTCAGATAGCTGTCAGCCGGAATCGGCTTGTTATTGATCGTCCTGCCCAGCCTTTCAAGTGTCAGAGGTTGCAAAGAATCTATGCTGATACCGATCCAGTCAAACAGGTGAGCATATTTCTGAATCCTTCTTTCAGTCAGCAGAGAGCCGTTTGTTATGAGGCTGGTGCTAAAACCGAAATTTCTGGCAAGCTGACACAAATCATCGAGGAAAGGAATGAGTGTCGGTTCTCCCCCTGCAAAGTTCAACTTCCGGTCAGGGATATGCCTGACACCTTCGTAGATAGTTTTTAAAACTTTTTGACAATTAGCCAAAGTTAACCTTTCAGTGTTACACACATTAAAATGAGCAAAACAGCCTGCACACCGCATATTACATTTTGCGGTAAGGTGATAATTTAAAGCGATTTGTTTCATACGCCTGATCCTCCTTATACAGATGATACATGGTGTTCGGAAACGCAGGGGCATCAAACTGCCCCTGCGGGAATATCAGATTTTCCTTGACTTAAAACGAAGAGGTTTGTAAGCTCGTTTTAATCTGATTTTCCATTGGCTTTCTCACAGAACCAGGCTTTCGATATACTGTGATGACCACTGTGAAATTGCCTCTCTGACCGGTAACAACATGAATTCCCCGAGTCGACCTTATACTATGATCCGGGTCAATTATGTGGACAACTCGGGAGTCCCGAGAGATATGACCTCGGTCAGACTGCATAACCTGAAAAACAGTATGAGAGGGGATTTTCCGTTCACGCATCCGCTGTTTTGCATGGGTTGTGAAAACCACTTTGTCTGATACATGATGTGACATAAACACCTCCAATAGTCAGTTGGAAACCTGTTGCCCTGAACCAATGGTAACTATTGAAGAACCAATGATCGGGAAAAAAGCCTTTTCCGATCAAAAGGAAAGATGGGCCGGTTGCCAACATTAATTGATAATGATTGGTTCAACTGCCAAGAAATATAATTTCAAACATTGTTTGGTTCAAGGAGAATGATTTTCTCTAGAAAATGTTCAACAAGTTTAAGGATACGGCTTTAATATTAGCTGTATTTTTTCCAATTAACCGAATTTATCATTCTTATTGTGAAATAATTTCACCTCAAAAACGACAGAAGAAGCAATGGTGAAAGTCTGTCGGATACCACGGACATTTTTTGTGCAGAGTTTATGCCTCCTTTATGCGAATATCGGGACAAAAAGGAGGTCTGAATCCCTAGTGAAATAATTTCACCTTAAAAAAAAGATGAAAAAGATGAAAAAGAACAGCAGATACCATGGACACCTTTTGTATGAATTTTATGCGGTTCCTTTATGTAAATATTGGAGCAAAAAGGGCAATTCTCTGAACAGAATTTTGGCGGTACTGCATAAAGATAAAACTAAAACCGATAAACACATCAGAGATAATCTGGGAAATCACTCTGTTCCAGAAGATTTATTTCCGGGCATTCTTTTTTTGCTCATTGAAACAGATTTTTACCAAAAGTTTTTTGATGTAGGATTAACTCCACGAACAGATTTCTTTAACTCAGAACGAAGAGCCATGGAACAGTATCAATATCTGTCATTGCTGACAGATAAGAAGGATGAAATATGGGGACGATGGCTGAAGCTGTTTCAGTTGAGATATGATTTTAATAAGAATATGGATAAGTGGGGTGAACATCAACAAGAGGATCTGTTTGAGAAAGTTGAGAAAGATATCTCAGATGGAACCATTGAACAAGAATTTGAAGAATATCTGAAAAAGATTGAAGATCACAAAACAGAACTGAAACAGAAGAAACCAAAGCAGGATTTCAATGATCTGAAAGAGAACCTTTGTTCTGATATTTCTTCAAGGTTCGAGATTATAAATCTTTTCTTTCAATTATCATTTTATGAAATCTATCGAAACTGGTTGAGAAATGAATATCTGTACGACAAAAAGGACGCTGACGATGAGAATAGATGCAAGGCAGAGGAGGAGATTGGCAGGGCAGAGAGACGGGCGGATGATATCTTAAAAAAAATGGACGACACAGATTTTAAAAATAACCATTCTGCTTTTTATGAAGACTACCGAATGATGCGATTATACCATATAGGGACAAATCTGATCGGAATCAAAACCGTCCATTTTAAAGAATTTAACAGTGATGAAAGGAATGACTATCTGGAGAAAGGTAAAAAATTGCTGGAAAAAATGAAACCGGACATTACAGATACACTCCAATATCATATCTGGTTTGAGTATTATCACTATCTTCACCTTCAGCGGGAAATGGAACACTGTCTGGCAGAAAGTAAAATTCGTGAAGGACTGATCAAATTGGAAACCGCTTTGGAAGCATTAAAAAAATTAGAAGCCAAAACCCAGGGCGGATTTTCAAAAATACTCCTGAAGGTGAAATATCAGAAACGAGGGCTGGAATATATAAAATCTTCTTTTGAGGCGATGCTTTTAGAAAAGGAACTGGAGCAGCCTTTTGGGTCGGAATATCAGATCAATGAGGAGGAACATGCGAACAAAGAGACATCTTTTGAATTTATTCGGGCCTGGGTGAAGGAGATACGGAAGAGCTTTTTCAGATAGTGTGTTATCTCAACAGTTACAGCAGTTACGGGAAACGGCATGGGGAATCACGAGTTAATGGATGGCCTTGCGAAAATTTCATTGAATTTTAAGGCCGATATAACCGACATGGATTTTCCTGTTATCCTCATCAGGATCAAAATGAATTCTGCCGGCTCCGGGAGTGTATCGTGAATGCCAGGAAAATAACCGGTGTCTGCTGTCGGGGCATAATATGGTTAAGTTATCCTGACAGCTTTCAATTCGGGAGGATGATTCAGGCGTCACTTTTGACGGGATGCTCCCCGGATCAAATGGCCCGATTTCCCAAGTAGAACAATACGTTTCCAATTCAAAAAGCCGCTTCTTAATCTGAACAAATTCAGCATGGTTTTCATGTAAATGAGAGATTTGTTTTTTTACATCTTCGCAGAAAATCAGATGGGGAAATAACGATTTCCGTTTCAGCCAGAGTATTTTCCCATTAGGAATCGGAGGCTTGTTTACGGTCTCTATCCACTTTTCCCAAAATTCCAGATGGGTTGTTTTGCAGCAGTGCCTGACTGTTTCATCCGTTTCGATCACATCCGCTTTTTCATCTGAAAAATAAGCTGCATATATCAGGATTGAGGTTTTGTCCCATTCAGGAGAATTATTGAAACTTACTGCAAGAGAATCAAGCAGAAATGCGGCCCCCAGTCCTTTGGCAATTTTATCGTTATACTCGAATTCAAAAAGTTTGTCACCACCCTCACTTTTTTTCTCCAAAATATCTTCAATAAAAGGAGCATTTAACGCCTGACTCCTGAAAAGTAATCGGATGACCTGATCCACTGACTGATCTTTTAACCAATGAGAAAAACTGTAATTCGGGGCTAAAAGCTCTCCTGAAATATTCTGCATTGTTCTTAATCGTTTAAAGCCCTTCCTGCTGGCCGACTTATAAACCTTCATCAAACTGCACATCCATTGCTTTGCAATATCAGGATGACCAGCCTGCTTTACTGATAACTCGTTAAAAAATAAGTCCATATTTTCACACCAGGTTAGTCAACTGTTTTTCCAATTCATCAAAAAAACCGTCAGGCCAGTAATCTATCCTTCCATTATCGTCAATTCTGGGATTCAGGATATAGTGCGTAAATTTGTCTTCAATGACTTCACCGGTAAAAAACAGGATATTTGTCTGTTCTTTTTTAATTATCCCTTCCTTGACCGCCACTCTTGCGCCGTTTAAAATGTGGTCGCTGTGGGTTTCCAGAATGACCTGGATGCCATTTGCAGCGGCTGTCGCCAAAAGTCTGGCAATCTGAACCTGCCCTTTGGGATGCAGATGCGCTTCAGGGTTTTCTATCAGAATCAGGGTTCCGGGCCTGGAGGAAAGTACTGCAACGATGACTGACAAAATATAAGATATGCCAAAGCCGACATTTGTCGGGCGGAATTTATTTCCGGTATCCGATCCGCCGATAAATTGGTAACTCAGCCCGACCAGATTCATATCCAGATTATTTGTGATACTGATTCTGATTCCGGGCCTGATGATCTCGCTTAACCAGGCGTTGACCTGTTCGTATAATGTCAGGCCTTCGGTATCAGGATGCTTCAATTGTCTGACAGGTATCTCCTTACCCTGAAATTTTGCAAGATAATTCACCGCAAATTCTCCCCGGATCCCCAAATGATTCTGATTGATTATCTTATAATTCGAGACTTCAGAATATACCCTCGGGCCGATTCTCTCTGCGTTTAAGTAATGAAAACTCAAATTAAATAAAGATGAGTCAAAAATTTCGTCAGGGACTTCCCTGTCCGCCAAAGATATATAATCACTGTCCGCTTCCTTGATATTCCAATTCCAATATGCATGAACATCTTTGTCTGTGCTGATCTCAATTCCGATTTTACGGGATTTGAAATACTGGTAAAGCAAATCTTTGCAATTTCCGATCTGAACAAATTCGCCGTTCAATGTGATCTCTTCTTTTGTCAGCAATCCCAGTTCATAATTCTGCCGCAAAAGAAGCAATGCCTGAATGAGCGTTGATTTCCCCATTCCGTTTAATCCTGCCAGAAGCGTAAACGGAGAGAGGTCTGCGGTTTCATCCTCGAAACACTTGAAATTTCGGAGCCTGGTCTGTTTTATCATTTATTCTCTCCTGTTATCTCATCAAAAATACGTTGAGCGGATTCAAAAGCGGGTATCAGGCGGAGGTGGGACACACCCAAATTTTGCAAGATTCACAGACAAAACGTATTCTCTTAAAAATATTGTGCCTGACTTCCTCCGGAGTGCCGGGCTTGATGATATGGGCAGTAACCGTTGTCTCTTCAATTCTGCCCTGGAGAAACAATGGCAGGCCGTCAAATTTGCATGTTTCATACTTTTTAAGGTATTCCAGGTACCTGAGTTTCAATGTTTTATTGATGACAAAATTCTTTAACGTCCAAAGCCGTTGCAAACCGTCAACGACTTTCCAATCATTATCATCGGAACCGTCAAAATAAAATGCAGGCAACGGGATTCCGATAAGAACGGATTCTATCAAACGACTTTGGTGCTTTTTATTCCACAAATTCCCCAATCTTTGAAAATCGGTATTCAGGTCAATACGCGGGGGATCGCTTTTCATCCGCTTAATCAGCAAGTCTATATTTAAGGGCTTCAGTTCGATATCTATTTTGGTGGAGTCAAAGGGTCTGATTATTTCGGGTGAAGTTATTTTGTTCATCATCATCTCCCAATATCTCATCTGTTGCAGAAAGAAAGTGCTTGCCCGCTGAGAACGGCCGCGTCATTTTCGGATTCATTCCAGTTCCTCCCGCCGCTTGAACGCTTTGCGGACACGCGCCGTCCTGATGCGCTTATTATTTTTCCGTTTTTCACACGGAACCACCAGAATCTCACCTTTTTCACCAGGAACCAGAGGTGACTCGGTGTCTTGAGTCCCTCATCGCTTTTCAGCTTCTCCGACCTTGTGCAACGCGGCTTTAAACGTAATCGGTCCCACAATCTGGTTCACGGAAATCACCGCCAGAACCACGGTACTCAGATATGTTCCAATTTCGGGGAGCTGCCGCTGGGCCAGTTGCGCCAGTCCGATGGCGACTCCTGCCTGTGTCAGATAGGCCATCCATGCTGTCCGATTGTTGATTGGCGGGTCTTTGGTAATAGTTCCGGCAAGCCATGTGCCTATGAAAATTCCCACCGCACGAACCCCTACCAGGCTCAGAGCCAAAGGCCAGCACACGCGCAGTGCCTCAAGATTCAGAGATGCGCCGGCCAGTGAAAAAAACAGCACATATACGGGCAGGGCACCTCGGTCCAGATTTTCCATGAACTCGGACCCTTTTTTACTGAAATTCTGAACGGTAAATCCCGCACTCATGCAAATCAGAAGCGGCTCCAGATGCAGATAAATATCAAAACGGTCTTCCATGAAATGGCCCAGCCACAAAGAGGCTTTGGTGATCCCGAACCCCGTCAGAAGAAGAAACAGGGGGAGATCGTATCCGGCCCGGTCAATATAAAATGAAATCCCTTTGCCGATGACTGCGCCAATGAGAAGAGATGTTGCCAGTTCCACAAAAAGGATGATGAATGCCTGCTGGTTCACGATTCCGCTGTCAGTCAGAATAATCCGGGTCACTGTCAGTGCGAGCGTGAAAAAAATGATGATCAGCACGTCCATGACTATCGTGACGCCAAGCACGGTTTCCGTGAACGGACCTGATGCCCGGCATTCACTGATAATGGCAATGGCTGAAGATGGCGAACGGGCCACAGCCACAACCCCCAAAAGGATGCCAAGGGCCATGATCTGGGTGGAAGAGAGATACTTCATCAGGCTGAACTGTCCTCCCATGAATACGACGAATGCAAAGACCAGCCCGAAAACGGCCAGGGTAATCATAAATATGTTCAGTCCGATGGCAAAGCCCCGCTTCCTGAGAGATCGCAGATGCAGTTCTCCTCCTGCCATAAGTGCAATAAAACTCAGGGCCAGGTCATCTATGAGCCTAAGCTGCCCGACCATGCTGAATGTGAGAAAACCGCTCACATAAGGGCCGGCAACAATTCCGGCAAAAATATAGGCGCTGATCATGGGAATCTTTGCTATCCTGAGAATCTGGGCACTCATGTAAGCTGCCAGTAACACAAACCCCAGAGAAAAATTGACCAGCCCTGCTCCCTGCCAGCTTGATCCGATATCAATACTTTTGATCCATAATGCAAAAGCAATGAGAAGAAAAAGCCCGAGGAGATAACTCATCAGTTCTCTTCTGTTTTGGTATAACTCACTCATTTATTCACCTTTTTTCAGCAAACGGTCAAGGAAGCAGAAATTTATGAAATTATTACATATAACTGCTGTGAGAACCACGCTGACAGCATTTCCGGTGATATGGCCCGGAAATCCCTGCTGGAAATCCAGCAGAATCGCCAAAGAAAGTCCTCCCATGTCAAGCAGGCCAAACCCCAGCTGAGGCGGATAGTGGTTCATTTCCGGGTTTAAGCGTGTGATTGCAAATCCTCCGAAAAATTTTCCAAGCAGTCTGCACAGGCAGTAACCTGCCCCCATCAGCAGAATCCATGGCGAGTCCAATCGCCAGTTTACGCCGAGAAAAACCAGGAGCAGCAGGTAAGCGGGCTTCTCAACAGAAATCAGGATATCGAAAATCCGCTCCTTCTCACTTGAGAGATTCACCAGACAGAATCCGACAAAAAAATTGATCAGTAACGGTGAGAAATGCAGTACTGAAGCGGTTCCGCTGGTGAGTACAGCCATGCCGATGACCACCAGAATCAGTTCTTTTTCCTTTCGGTGCCGGGTAAGGAAGAGAATGTACAGAAGGACAAGCCCAAGGCTGGCTGAGAGTCCCCATTTCAGTTGCCCGACCCATGAAAATGTTTTGAAAAATTGCGGGCAGAACAAAAATACCATGCCAAATATAGGCAGGGCGATCAGTCCGTCAATGCTGGAAATATAAGTGAGAAGTTTTATGACACCGGGAGAACGGGCAACAGTATTCGGAGACAGCAGGGCCAGACCGGTCTGGCCCGTGCTGGCACCCACTGCTGCAAGCGTTACAGAAAGCACGATTTTTATATGCTCCGGCATGTTGGAAAATGCAGAAAGCACACCATATATCCCGAAAAGGATCCATCCAAACGTGATCAGCCCTTCCATGAAGGCTGCCCCGAGAAACTCAAAAGGAAACCGCCTAAGTTTGGCTATTTCGAACTGAAATCCGAAAAGCATGCCGATCCAGCCCAGCAGAAGAGCGCTCAGAGGCTCCAGTCCTTTGTTTGTTTCCCTGTCCAAAATATTCAAAAACTGGGGACCGAGCAGGAGACCGAGAAAGAGAAATTCGGTTCCGGTGAGGTAAAATAGCCGGGCAAAAAGTGGCAGCCTGAACCTCCGGAAGGTCAGATGATACCCGCTGAAAGCAAGAAATATAATGATCAGCAATCCAAAAAATATCTTCATAAGCTATTGAATAGCACATTTTGCAATATAAATCCAATTAATTCTGACTGGGCTGTGAAAAATTCAAGGCTGCCTGCGGGATTTTGATTTGAATGTTACTGAATGTGACAAAAACTGCTTCATTCTATCCTAATCTACTTGACAGACAGGGGATTTGATGATAAATTAAAATTTAATTGCTGATTAAAAGGAATATTAAGATGTCAGTATTACAAAACAAAAAGAATTTTCTTGTGGGTGTCATTTCAGATACTCACGGCCTCCTGCGGCCCCAGGTGGCAAAAGTTTTCAAAAATGCCGATCTGATCGTTCACGCAGGAGATATTGACAGGCCGGGCATACTCGAAGCTTTGCAGAAAATCGCTCCTGTCAAAGCGGTACGGGGAAATATGGATTATGGGGAATGGGCGAATGAGATTCCTGCCACAGAGGTGATTGAAATCGGAGATGTTCTGCTGTATATGCTCCATGACTTATGCCGGCTTGATCTGGAGCCGGCTGCATCCGGTTTCAGCGCAGTTATAAACGGACATACCCATCAGCCGCTTATCGAAAAGGAAAATGGCGTACTCTTTTTAAATCCGGGCAGCGCAGGGCCTCCACGGCGCAACTACCCGATTTCTGTCGCATTGCTTCATGTCCGGGGAACCGATCTGGATGCACAGATTGTTCAACTTGATGTTTGATGTTTGATGTTGGATGTTGGATGTTGGATGTTGGATGTTGGATGTTGGATGTTGGATGTTGGATGTTGGATGTTGGATGTTTGATGTTTGATGTTGGATGTTGGATGTTGGATGTTGGATGTTGGATG
>Ga0164315_10002889_pt1 | contig 13267 bp, 10 predicted proteins | sample GuaBasSedimGuay6_FD_113737 | JGI IMG/M metagenome (GOLD analysis project Ga0164315, IMG submission 113737) | Subseafloor sediment microbial communities from Guaymas Basin, Gulf of California, Mexico - Guay6, Core 4569-2, 0-3 cm | ecosystem: Environmental > Aquatic > Marine > Hydrothermal vents... | reverse complement strand
CATTCTATAATATTTGAAAGTCAGAATTCTTAATGATACTAATGCAAATCCTGACTTATTTAGGGAATTGATCTTTGAAATTAATATTTCAAGTGTTTTTTTAGACCTCTGTAGAAGTTTCCATGTGAACCAAAAGTGTACAAAAACAAAATCGAATTAATTACTTCATAAGCCAATAGAATTTGTTGATTATTGGATTTGAATTTATAGACTCGGATACCCTGTAAATCTCCTACTTTCATAGCTCCAATTTTAGGTGTGCTAAAAATATATTTCACAGCTGTATCCAAATCCTTAAGCTGTTGTTTGTGAAGTTTCTTTTTTTGTTTAGCAAAAATATAAGATTGGATTATTTCTTTAATATCGGTCATTCACCCTCTCCAAAAACATATGGAGTCCCTTGACCGGCCTTTATTTGTTCTCTTCCCACTAAAATATCTTGTATGAACGGTAGTGGAAGATCTGGATTGTCTTCAATCATTTGTCCTATTTTTGCCCAATATTCAATTTGACCTGCGATTGATCGTTTAAACACCTTTGATCTAATTTTTGCTTTTTCAAAAAGATCATCGGATACCTTCACTGCAGTTGCCATAAATTCCCCTTAATTAGTTTATGGTTTCAATTTAACACTTTAGGTTTCTTTTTACAACTACTTTTAAACTCCCTGTTGGGAACAAATAACTTGTCTGGATTTGTAACACATAAACAGGTATGAAGATGAAGTTTTTTGAAATGAAATTTTAATCTCAATAGACGAGAAGGAGTCAATCTATGTGTACTTTAGAGTCCACCGTATAGAAAAAGAACTGAATATCCACTAAAATTAAGAAGGCACCTATTCTGTTCTGATAAACTGGACCAGGCAAAGAGAGATAAAGCTGAAAACAGCCCCGGCCAGGAAAGGGATCTTATAATCGACCATCCACAGCAGCCCGCCAATGACCGGCAGGACCACTGCAGCTATGTGATTGATAGTGAATCCTACGGCTGCACTGGTTGCAATATCCTCCGGGTCTGCAATCTTCTGGAAATAGGTACTGATGCCGGTGGAAAAATTAAAAAAAATGTGATCAAGGACATATAAAATACCAACGATCAGTTTTGAGTCTACAAAGGCATAGGAGATAAAAATCAGGATAAGGAAAAAGTACTCCATTGAAAGAAGTTTTCTCTCACCATATTTTAAAATAAATTTTCCGATTAAAGGATTGATAAAAAAATTGATCACATTGTTTATAAGAAAAAGAAGGGTAATATCCTGAACGGAAAATCCGAATTTTTTCACCAGTAAGAATACGGCAAATGCCATAAAAATCTGCCGCCGGGCCCCGGCCATGAAGGTTAAAAAATAAAAGAGCCAGTAGCGTTTTTTCAGCACCAGTTTTTTTTTTTGGGGAAGGAGGCCTTTTTTTACGGGATTTTTTGTGATGGCCCAGATACCACCGACACAGATCAGGCAGCCAAAGAGAATATACATGGCTTTATAACTTAAAAAAGGAGCGATCACAAATATGATAATACTGACGACTATACTGGCAAGTGCTGCATAACTTCTTTGTGCACTGAGTACGAGTGGAGAGGTTAGTTTGTCAAAATACTGGAGAGTGAGAGACTGTTTGGTTGTTTCATAATAGTGGAACCCGAAACTCATGACTAAGGTTGTAAGTATAAGCCCGGAAAAGCTGGGCAAAAGTCCGGTTGCAAAAACGCCTGCTCCAAGGACAATGATGGAGAGCGCAGACAGCCGATGTTCTTTAATGATCAAAATAACATAAGTGACAAGTAACGCCAGAAACCCGGGAATTTCACGGACAGACTGCAAAAGACCGATATGATTTCCTTCTAGTCCGACAATGTTAACGCTGAAATTGTCAAAAAGGGTAAACCAGCACTGGAGTCCTGCTGTAGAACAGATGGTCAGAACAATGAGATAGGAATACATCAGTTCTTTTTTGTAGTCAGGCATCAGTCTTTTATTTAATTTTACTGATTATTTTTTCAACTACTGTCTCTGCTGTATCTCCAAACAGGGTTTCAACTTCCACCAGATTAAGATATTTGTCGTCCCATTGAAAATTATCACTTTCAAGAATCCAGTCCTTGAGTCTGTTATATTTGCCCCCAAGAGCTTTGATCTTTTTTAAAAGCGGTACGTTGTCCAATGTTTTGAAATCGATATTTAAAGATAGAATATATTCAATGATATTGGGCGTGGCTGGATTTGTAGAAATGCCGGGAATGACCAGAATGTTTTTATTGTCCTTTCTGCCTTTTCCGATATAGACATTACCTTCTCTCACAATGATATTTTTGGTTCCTTTAAGTCTTTGATCTATTTCTACTCTGGAATGTTCATCTTTTAATGCACCGGTTTTATTTACAATTTTAATTTTAGTCTCTGGCGTGACTTCGCCCAAAAGGCTGAGGCCGGAGATCTGGTAGAGAAATGCCCCATGGACCTTTGAAACAACCTCCTGGAGGTTTTTAATTACCAGAACATTTTTATTAGTAACCTGGGAGATTTGAATGTCATTGGCATTCAGTTCATCAAAAATATGGCCTTCAAATTTTTCACTGATTCTGCTGGTGCCCACTGTGACGGTTTTGGCCTGATGCTTAATGGCATCAACCGGTCTTGCCATGGTGTTGATAGCCTGGCCAATGTTATCAAAAAATGTATTTAACATATTGGAAGGCGTACCTTTAGTTTCAAAGTCAAGTTCAAAATCCGACACCGGTAACCTGCCGGACAGATATTTTAAGAGCAAAGTGATATTGGCAACATTATCAAGCCCCATGGCTGCAGGAAAGCCGCCTTGCCTTCGTTTTTTTGAAAATTTGTTATAGAATTGTGCAATGGTTTCCCTGAATCGTTTCTCCAGAAGAACCTCATAAACATCATGGCCCATGGTGGTATATTCATCTAAAACATCCTGAACTTCAATTTTCCCTTCATACATAAACCTGGAACCCTCATTAATGGCAAGGGCAGCATAATACCCCCAGATGTGTCCGACAAGCGTATTAAGGATGGGTGCAAAATGTTCTTTTGTCTCAGGAATTTTAAATACATCCTTAGCATAAATATCAAACCGGTCTTCTCCAATGGTGGTGATAACAACCGGGGTTGCCTTGTGGGCATGGAAGATGGCAGTATCTTTTATAATATCACCCAATACGCTTTCTCTTGTTCCGGCAGCGCAGATGATGATTAATGGCTCGCTTGACAGGTCAATATGTTTTTTGTCTTCAATAAAGTCAGATGAAATGGTTTTATAGCAAAGCTCACTGAGTTTAATCCTGATCTCATCGGCAGATGCCTTGTTTGATCCTGACCCAACCGTTGCCCAATAGTCTTTTGAGACCGCAAGCCTGAAGGCAGAATCTTTGATTTTATCTTTCATCTCAAGTATGGCTTTCATTTTACCCGGCAGGCTCATGATTTCGTTAATTTGTTCTGTAATAAATTCGCTTGATTTTGTTTGAACAATACCTGCAATGTGAAGACCTAAAATGGCCCCTGCTGTGATTTGTGAATAAAATGCTTTTGTTGATGCCACGGACATCTCAATATCGCGGCCGGAGCTGGTATATAATACACCATCTGTTTTAAAGGTCAGATCAGAATCTCTCCGGTTTACAATGGCCAGCGTTTTGGCGCCGCAATTTTTCGCCATGTCAACGGTTCTGTTGGTATCGGTTGTGGTGCCGGACTGACTGATGGCAACAACAAGGGTGTTGGTCATGGAGTTTTCAGCGTTTTTTCCTTCAACAATATTGAATCCGGACAGCTCTGAAGATTTTAATGCCCTGATGTCAATATCTCTATCACTCAGATAGAAATTTAACAGATCTGCACAGCTTTGGGCTGCAATCCCGGCTGTGCCCTGGCCAATAAAATAGACCTTTTTAATTTGATCGTTTTTAAAGTCTTCTTCCAGTGATTTTGGAATCACCGTCTCGTCCAGGCTTGTGGTGAACAGGTTTGATTCCGTGGATACTTTAAATTTGTTTTCCAGGGTTTTTTCAACTGAACCCGGGGCTTCTGAAATTTCTTTTAAAAAATAGTGAGGGAAGTTTTGCCGGTCAATATCCCTTGAGGTAATCTGGCTTGTCTGTATATGATCGTCTGTTATGCTGATGGGAGTATTGTCGTAATATATGGATTGAATCCCTGATACGCCACCAGACTCACCACTTGGCGAATCCTGATCAAGTATAACAATTTGGCCCTTGTTTCCTCCATTGAGTTTGATGAAATCCTGGGTTTCTTCTACAATGCCATAGAGTTCTGATGCCGCAATATAATGATCCTTTGCAATCCCGACAAAAATAGCCTGCCCACTTCCTTTCTGGGCTAAAAATAGTTTTCCCGGTGCAAGGTTCGAGTGCATGCTGATGGCATGGGAGCCTTCAAAATCGTTGACAGCCAGCCTGAAGGCTTCTTCAATGGATTTATTTTGTTTCAGGTAGTGCTCGATCTTAAGCGGGATCAGCTTGGTATCCGTGTTGATCTCTTCATGGATTTTATCATATCGTGCTTCATACTCTGTCTTTAGCTCAAGATAATTATCAATATCTCCATTCAGGCAGACATGAATGATACCGGTTTTACCAATTTTCCTGTCTGTGGGAGTATTGTCCTGGGGATGGCAGTTGGCTACAGAAATATCTCCGACAGATGCCCATCGAGTGTGAGCAGATATGGAATTGGCAATAAAGTGATAATTTGAAAGTAATTGAAGCATATGATCATTTTTAATCTGGCTTCGGATAAAGTTTACATTGTCCCCAAGTGCACCGATTTCTGCAGCAAATTTGTAGATAAAAGAAATTGTTACAAAGTGCTGGTCATTTTCAGGGTGTGTATCCTTGATGGTGAGGCTGTTATTGGATAATACCAGATGATTTGTCCGCTGTTTCAACCTTTCCGAAAGTCCTGCCTTGATCAATCCTTTTCTGAAATTTTCAAATTCCTGTTTGGTAAAGGTAAATATAACCGAAATTCCTGCAGAATCTCTTCCCCTGACTTCAAGTCGGTCAATACTGTTCAGTACGGCATTAATTCTTTTAAATATTTTTAACCCGCGAGTGTTGTCAGAACCTTCAGGACCAATGGCAAGACCAGTGGCAAGATCGCTGATGGAGGTGATATTATCCAGAATTTCTTTTTTAAGACACCAGCAGATATCCTGGAGTTTTTCAAGACGCAGGGAAATCATTTCAACATCCAAAGAAGAAAGATTTGAAACTTCTTTTTGAAATAGTGCGGTTTGATCTTTTATTAATTGTTCAATTGTTTCTGAAATAGATGAAAGAAGTTCTTTCTTTTCTTTATTAAAAAAAAGATCAGAAAAAACACTTTCCTGTTTAAACCCCTGGCATTCTTCAAACAAGGCGTTCAGAAGGTCATCACTGCCGGGAAAATCATCCCGGATAGATAAGACATCGGATGATAAACTTTTTGTTTTTAACGAAAGTACCATTTCCTGAATAGGATCGAAATTTAAAGAATCCGGGCTGTTGTCTGCTTTAAATGCAACAAAAGCACAAATGCCGCAGGAGAATGTAGCGGGTAAGCTAGGAAAAAATATAATTGAATTTTCTTTAGCGTGGTTTACAGGTTTTCCGATTTCAATATTGATTGAAAATATTTTTTTGACCCAGTTTATAAAAAAGTTTAAGCGAGGGTTTAAAAAACGCTTTGCTGGTTCAATCATTCTTTCCTCCATCATCCAAAAGATTCTTTATTTTTACAATTGTGCGGTTGTATCAATATTTCTTTTAAAATATTCTTTTAAAATCATCTTTGCATAAGCAGTTGCTCTTGTTCCAATATATTTTCTATGCCCTACAACAATAGATAAAACAATTTTTTTATTTGTTTTTTTCTCTTTTCCAAACCCGGTAAACCAATCGTATTTAATCGTATGTTTTTTGTTATATAAAGATCCGGTCTTTCCACCAATTATAAGTTTTGAAAGCACTTTATCCCGTGAAGCACCTCTGAAGGATTTTCTGGCAGTTCCCTTTGATACAGTTCTTTCCATCAGCTGCATCATTGTTGCTGCAGTTTGCGGGCTTATGGCTGTCTTATAGATTGCTTTTTGATGTTTGTAAATGATTTCACCATCAAAGTTAGTGACATGTTCAACAATACTTGGCAGCATAACCTTACCTGAATTAACCACTGCCGAGATGAGCATGGCACCAAATATCGGTGAGATCATGGTGTCATTGTTAAATCCGCAGCCAAGTTCAGCCAGATGGTAGTCTTTGTCATTGGTTTCAAAACTGCCGGAAACAAAGGGTAATTCCGACTGAACAACCTGGTTAAATCCAAAAGCATCAGCATACCGTTCGAGTTTTTCTTTTCCAAGGTAATTTTTCCCGATTTTACCGAACACCGGGTTTACGGATTCGGAAAAAGCCCTGGAAAATGAAATTTTATAGGTATATTTATTCTTAACATCCCTGAGTTGACGCTTATACAATGTATACTTGTTTCCGTTAAAGTACAATTGTGTCTGTGGAGTATAGCCCAGGGTTTCAACAGCCGCCGCTGCCGTTACAATTTTAAAAATACTTGCCGCAGGATAATCTGATTCGATACAGGGGTTGGCATTGGAATCTTCCAGGTCAAACCCTGTCATAGCAATAATTTTTCCCGTATCCGCTTCCATGACCACAAAGGCAATTCTTTGTGGTTTTCCCCGGGTTAATTTTTTAAGCCGATCAAGTACGGACAATAAATATTCCTGAAGATAAATATCAATGGTTGTTGTAATTTTATAATTTTCATCGGGTGTATCAATGAAAAAGATATTTTTATCTGTATGGTTAAACTTTGTATCTTTTATCAGTCGCGTTAATTGAGTTTTTAATAATTGGGTCGGCACCTCAGAAGCCTGTAATCCTGGCTGTGCCAGATTTTCCTGCTGAGTATTATCAAAAGGATCATTGTCTTTTGCAATCTGATTTTTGAAAAAGAAAATACCCGTAATCAAAAGCATCAGGATGCCAATGCCGATGATTGTTTTAACGGTGTTAACAAAAAGATTTTTTTTCTTTTTATTAATAATATATTCTGATTGAAAATCCCGCCAGGAAATTTCTTTCATTTTACAAGGTTCCCAAGTACAACCGCTATATTAACATCGGGCAGCACTATTTTTTTTATTGTTTTTAGATATAACTTTGTCTGTATCAATTCGTGGAAATAAAATATCCGGTTTTGCAATTACTGTCCCTTTTTCAATCTGTCCCCAGGGGGATATTTCTTCCAGGGTATAAAATTTATTATTATCTTTTGCTATGCAAAGGGTTGTCTGCATTTTTAAGGATGTTTCCGGCATTATGGGGTATATCAGACAGGAAACTACCCTTAATCCTTCAATCAGGTTATAGAGGACTGTCTTAAGTGTAGGAATATTTGCTTCATCTTTGGCCAGTGTCCAAGGCGCATTTGTATCAATATATTTATTCATGATGCTGATAAATTGCCAGATAGCTCCGATACCTTTGTGAAATTCACATAGAGACATGGCCTGCTTGAAGTCATCAATGGCTTTTTTTGCAGGAGAACTTAATGACAGGCTTTTTTCTTTTTCAACCGCAGTATCCGCTCCCTTTACTTCACCATCAAAATATCTATGGTTCATGGAAAGAACTCTTGAAAACAGATTGCCAAGATCATTGGCAAGATCCGAGTTAATCCTTGATACAATGGTTTCTTCGGTGAAATTGGCATCCAGACCAAAGACCATCTCCCTCATGAGAAAATATCTGAACGGATCAATCCCGTAAACGTCTGTCACTTTGATAGGGTCGGTAACATTGCCGATACTTTTTGACATTTTACTGCCCTTTACATTCCAGAATCCGTGGACATTCAATCCATTATAAATTTGGATACCTGCAGCTTTCAGCATGATGGGCCAGTAAATTCCGTGGGGTTTGATAATGTCCTTGGCCACAAAATGGCGGGTGCCCGGCCAGAATTTTTTAAAGAGGTCGCCGTCAGGGTATCCCAGCGCTGAAATGTAATTTACAAGGGCATCAAACCATACATAGGTGACATAATCTTCGTCAAAGGGCAGGGTGATTCCCCAGATCAGCCGGGATTTTGGACGGGAAATGCAAAGATCTTCCAGGGGCTCTTTTAAAAAAGAAAGAATTTCATTCTTGTATTGAGTCGGTGTGATAAAATCAGGATTGGTTTTGATGTGGTTGATGAGCCATTCCTGGTATTTACTCATCTTGAAAAAATAATTGGATTCCTTGATAGTCTTGGGTGCAACTCCATGGTCAGGGCATTTTCCGTTAACAAGTTCTCTTTCCTGGTAAAACCGTTCACACCCAAAACAATACAATCCCTCATAGCTTGAAAAATAGATATCTCCTGAGTCGTAAATTTTTGAAAGAACAGTGTTGACTACCTTGATATGGTCAGGATCTGTTGTTCTGATAAAAAGATCATTTTTGACATTTAATACCGGTAATAGATCTTGAAAAAGCTTACTGATATTGTCGGCATATTCTTTTGGCGTTGTTTTCTGGTCTTGGGCTGCCTGAACAATCTTATCTCCATGTTCATCTGTTCCGGTTAGAAAAAAAGTTTCAACACCATTCATCTGATTGAATCTTGTTGCAACATCAGCTGTGATGGAGGTGTATGCATGCCCCAGATGCGGCTTGGCATTGACATAATATATGGGGGTTGTGAAAAATTGTTTTTTTGGTTTCATTGTTTTACAGGTCCTGTTATTGCGTCACCAGTTGCTGGATGGTTTTCTCTATTTCAGTATTATCTTCTAATCGAATAGTGATGCTCTCTTTCAACACATTCTGTCGGATAACTTTGCCTTTACCTTCTTCTATGGTGATTATTCTGCCCAGTTTGGGCATCTGACGTTTAAGGCTTTTATAGGTTTCATTCTCAAAGGTCAGGCAGCACATCAATCTGCCGCAGACCCCGGAAATTTTTGTGGGATTCAAGGATAGCCCCTGCTCTTTTGCCATTTTTATGGAAACCGGCTCAAAGCTATGCATAAAAGAAGAACAGCAAAGTTCTCTTCCACATTTACCAATACCACCGCAATGTTTTGAAAGATTGCGAATCCCGACCTGGCGCATTTCAATCCGAATAGTGAATGCTTTTACCAGAAGTTTGATTAATTCTCTGAAATCAATTCTGCCGTCCGCAGTGTAGAAAAAAGTCAATTTGTTTCGATCAAATGTACCTTCAACACTGAACAGATTCATGAGAAGACCTATGTCCGTGATGCATTGGATGCAAAAATCAAAGGCTCTTTTTTCAAGTTTTTTTATTTCTTCTCTTCTCAGGCAGTCTTCTGTGGTGGCAACACGGAGAATCTGTTTTAATTTTTTTCCAATATTTTCAATTTCAACGGGAGGGATGGCAATTTTGCCAAATCCAAGGCCCTGCTCCGTTTCTACGATTACCAGATCCCCTTGTTTCAGCACAAAAGCATTGCTTTTGAAATCATATATTTTTCCTGCTGTTTTAAATTTAACACCAGCAACTTTAATCATAAATCAACTTTCCTTTGTTCGTAATAATTTTAAGGAAAAATCTGTCCAACGTTAATCTCAGTGTGCAGTTTGATGCCAGCCTTTTTTCTGTTTCATAAAGATATTGGACCCAGGTACTCATTTTTTTTGTTTCAACTATCTGACTAATATCTATAATAGTGTCAAAAAAATCAAGATTAACTATTTTTTCAGGATGAAATTTAAAGATCATTAAATCCCGGAAAAATGTTTTCATAATAGCGATGACATCATCAATAAGACCAGGATACAAGCTTAACTTTTGTGAAAGCATCAATCCTTTAGGTATACCGCTATTTGCGTTTGTCTTAATAAGATCTGCAAGGGTTTTAAGCAGCCACTTTCTTTTTTTGATCCAGTCAACGTCTTCTGCTTCATCCTCCAGAGTTAAATTCAAATACATCATTGCCTTTTTTAAATCAGAATCAGCAGTTTTTGATGCAATTGCCGCTATTTGACTGTCAATTTTGAATTCATTGGTCAAATATTGTTCAATGAATTCATTGGTCAAAGGTCTAAATCTGATTTTACGGCATCTTGAAATAATGGTTGGCAGAAATAAAGATATCTTATTGGCAATAAGGATGAAAAATGTTTTTTTCGGGGGTTCTTCAAGCATTTTTAATAGTGCATTCTGGGCCTGGATATTCATCAGGTCTGCATTTAAAATTAATACCATCCTGAACTTGGCTTCATTAGGTCTGGAAGAAATTGCCAGTCCCATTTCACGGATCTGGGATATGGAAATTATTTTTTTATCTTTTAGCAGGTTGACACATAAAATATCGGGATGAGTATCGGCATCTATTTTACGGCATGACTTGCAATTATTGCAGGCAGGTTCCGTCCCTTTTAAACAATTGCAACCCTTTGCAAAGAAAAATGCCGCTTTTTTTCTTCCTGTATTTTCATTCCCAAAAAAAAGAAGGGCATTTGGGATTTTTTTTGTCTGAATGATGTGTGTTAACTCTGATACGGGTTTAGCCTGGTGCTGTAGTTGATCAAAATCAGACATGGTTTGATCCGTCACCATTTGTAAATTACCATATTATTAATAATCTACCCGCTCTTTTAGCTCTTTCCCGCATTTGAAAAATGGAAGCCGTTTGGGAGGAATAGTAACTTTCTGGCCGGTTTTTGGATTTCGGCCTGTGTAACTTTTGTATCCTTTGATATGAAAACTGCAAAAACCCCTTATTTCAACCCTTTCTCCTTTTACAAATGAACCGGAAAGTGAGTCAAAAAAGATTTTAATAACCTCTGAAGCTTCAGATTTTGTCAGACTTGTTCTTTCTTTTAATGTCGATATTAATTCAAGTTTATTCATACTTCCTCTTTCTATATTGATGATGTACCCTTATCATTTTTAAACGACTTTAATTAAAATTTGATAAAAAGTCAAGGGGTTATGCTGAAAAGTCAGGGATCTTTTCAACATTATTTTCTTGCACTTCAACCCCGGCATATTGCCCTAGGACATCTATTTTGATAATAACACGTCCTTTGCCTTTATATCTTGCGAACTCTCCTCTTACCCCCGCCATAGGGCCTTCTAAAATCATCACAGGTTCTCCTCTTTTTATGCGGATATTTGTTCCTGTAATCAGATCCATGTTGGCACTGGTCAGAATCTTTAAGGATTCGACCTGTGTTTGAGGTACAGGTACCGGACCTGCTTGATTGCCCAGTAGTCTGACAGCTCCAATTGTTTTTAAAATATTTAGCTGGTCACCAGAGTCAAATGAGGATTTCACAAAAATATATCCCGGGAAAAGCGGAGTTTCTATCATGAGGTTTCTATCTTTTCTTTTGCTTTTCTTTTTTGTTCTGGGCAAAAATACGTCTATTTTTTTTTTAACTATACTCTTGTAGACTACAAACTCAAAATTGCTTCTTGTCAGAAGAGCAAACCAATTTAATTTTTTAATCATTATATACCAATTTCTCCAATTCCATGAAGTTTTATCAGAAAGGTAATACTTTGTTCATCTTTTGATTCTGCGAAATGAAGATTGAATGTCCAGCAGGATTTTTTTAGAGCAAAACCGGCCGTTGTTTCCACAGTTTCATTTATTTCCAGGTTTTCTTCAATCGAGTAATAAGCGCTTATTTCATCTGTCAGGCTGACATCAATTTTTGAATACAGAGATTCTGATGCATCTGTCTTATATCGATATTCTGTCCTTAAACTGTCTCCCCGATTGTCTTTGATGGTATTGCCAATATTAAATGTATTAAAATGATTATCATAGGGAGACCAGGCAAGGTCCATATCAAGAGAAAAAAAATTATATAGATTCATTTCTACATCAAGGCCAATATCTGAAAACGGTCTTGATTCATTGTCTCTTTCTTTTCTGATATCATAGCTTTGGTAAATTTTAATATAAGTAAATTCGTGGTAGGTTAACAGCTCTTTTCCTTCAGGGGTTATACTTGATTTCCTGGAAATAAAATAATTGTTAAGAGACCATGTTAGCAGATTTTTTTCTTTGATTCTGTCCAGAGGACCAAAGGCCGGCAGATCATCTTGAACAATGTCCGGGATGAATTCGTATTCAAGCTTCGGGATAATTTCATGCTTTATTTTGTCAACAAGCTCAAAATCGGGATTAAAGATTTTTATAAATTTTGTAGACAGTTCTGCTCCAATATCAATCATCTGCCTTGTCCTGAGACTGTCGGAATTGCCGTTAATATCCGTGAAATCGTCGGTATACCATATGGTTTCCCGTAAACCAACCGAGGGCTCAAAATTAAAAAAACTACCAAATTTTATGGGCAGATAGACTTTGGGATAGATATCTGCTCGCTGCCCCCGCACTAGTGTTGCAGTTGTATCCTGCCTGTAAAAGGATCGATATTCGGTATCAAGAGAATAAAAGAATTGTGAAGGACCGATTTGTTGTTTTGCTGCATCAAATTGAATACTTGGCAGTAATTGCAAAGTTGTGTCATCAATATCCTGGCGCCGTGCATGGATATCGTCATACCACAAAACATCAATATTGAATGTGTAGGTAGACCATGTTTTATTGATATTCAACTGGTTTCTTCGGGTATTGTCATCATACTCATCCAGACTCCGGCCAAATGTTTCTTCAAAGTAATTTTTGGTATCATCATATCCTGTAAATCCATCTCTAAATTCAAGAAGGTAATCTTCATCACTGGCTATATCTATATCCAGTTTGGCTGTAAATCCTTTGGGGAGGTCCTGGTCGTGTTTCATCCTGAACCAGAAGCGGTCAGAGTTGGTTCTTTGGGGGGTGGTGTAAAAACTATAGTTTTTTGTTTTGTCTGTTCCATCATCTATTTTTCTGTCTTCAAGGAAATCAAAGAATACAGATCCCTTTGATTTATTATCCAGGACATATCGGTATTCACCAGCAAGTTTTGTTCCTCGATCAGACATGTAGTCTGTATAAAGCGTTGCATCGGTATTCTCTGAAATAGCGATAAAAAGAGGCTGTTCGTATTCAAATCCCTTTCTGTCAGATGATGTGATCCTTGGAATTAAAAGACCTGTCTTGCGTTTGGCCTGGACTGGAAATGCAAGAAAAGGGCTGTAAATAACAGGAATTTTTTTGGCCCAGAGAACAGCATGATTTACAGTCCCATACCCTTCAACAGTAATTTTTAAATTTTTTCCGGAAATTTTCCAGTCGGGAGAATCGCCTGCACATGATGT
>Ga0164315_10002888_pt1 | contig 13268 bp, 14 predicted proteins | sample GuaBasSedimGuay6_FD_113737 | JGI IMG/M metagenome (GOLD analysis project Ga0164315, IMG submission 113737) | Subseafloor sediment microbial communities from Guaymas Basin, Gulf of California, Mexico - Guay6, Core 4569-2, 0-3 cm | ecosystem: Environmental > Aquatic > Marine > Hydrothermal vents... | reverse complement strand
GCCGTTAAAATCCGCCACCAGCTCGTTCAGCAGTGATTCCTGTTTCTTGGTAAGTTTGGTCATCGTAGCCTCCTATGGGCAGTATAGTTCGATGACCATTTACACGGTTAGTTTTACACCCCCTTTTTGTGTGCTATGAAATGCTGCTAAATCACCACGAATGCTGCCAACATCCCCACGAACGCTGCCAATTTTCTCTCGAACGTGGCCAATTTCCTCCCGAACGTTGCCAATTTCCTCTCGAACGTTGCCAATTTCCTCTCGAACGTGGCCAACTTCGCCAAGCAGTTCCAGCCGGAGGCTCGCGAAGTGCTTATCAACCTCCGCAAAGCGCTTATCCATATTTGCCTCTACCCGGGTTTCAAACTCAGAAAACCGCGTATCGAGATAATCCCTGGTTACCAGCGAGTCAAAATTGTGAATAAACATGGTCGTCAAGCCCTTGGCCACCGCCTCTGCCTGCTCGCGTGGCATACCCACTGCTTCGAGTTGGTGCGCGTATTCTAAGGAATCAATTGCTACTGCCGCCATGTTACACCCCCGATGTGTGATGTCCAACCGTATCAGGAGTGCCCTGCCGAGCGAACGTCATATCCGCCCAAAATATCCGCGGGCGTATTTCTGGAATCTAGCTCAGCCCAGAAAATCTCGGATAGATGGTATTACAACACAGGCTATGGTGAGGCCTTGCATCCAATACATAAGAAGAAATTTGCCTTCCATTTGCTCAAACCGGAGACCATTTTTAGTGAAGCGGGTGTCCATGCGAGCCTCAGACTCACTATGCTTCAATGCTAGACCTGACACCTGCCACCCTGGCGCCCCGCCTCTCATCCAACCATTAAAGTTGAATTTTAACATTTCAACCAAAATGGTTATATTTACAATTGAAAGACGAATATTCAACTGATATCGTTGTATTTCATATTTTTAACTGAAATGGTTGAATGATGTATTGTATAGCATTGATTGGTGACATACGCAGTTCTCGCGACCTGGACGACAGAGGCAAAGTGCAACGCAGTCTGCAGGAGTGCCTAACTGATCTGAACAAGCAATATAATGATGTTCTAATTTCCCCCTTAACCATTACACTTGGGGATGAATTTCAAGCCCTTCTTGGATGCGCAGAAGAAATTTGGAAAATAATATTCAAGATAGAGTGCCAGATGTACCCAACGCGCATCCGGTTCGGGATTGGCATCGGTAATATCTCGACAGACATAAACACCAAATCTGCCATCGGAATGGACGGACCCGCATTTTATAGCGCACGGCATGCCATGCAGGAAATTAAGAAAAGTGAAGACTGCTATAAAATAAAAGGCCTTGAGAAAGACGAAGAACTAACAAATAACATGCTGACACTAATTTCCGATAACAAAATAAAATGGGAAGAAAATAGGATAAAAATATTTCATGATCTCTTGGAGCACAAAAAAGTTAATGCCATTGCACTCAACATCGGGATATCCCAGACGGCTGTGTATAAGAATATCAGCGATGGCTCATTAAAGGTTATCGGCAAAATTATGCAGGCCTTTTCAGAGAAAATAAATCAGCAGATTGGACGATAAGATGCAGGGCGCTTGCGAAAGAATACGGACTCGGAAGCCCTACCTCAAATAAACCCCCTTTTAAATGAACGAATACATCCATATCCCGCGGTGATTCGACCTACACTTCCGAAGGCAATTGCTCACTAAGTGTGACAATCAGTTCAGGTACTCAGTAATTGCCAGTTTTGCTAGGGCTCAAACAGGAAGAAACATCAACCCCCAAAACATCCCCAATAGCCTCCTGAACATCACACCCATTGACCTTCATATACGCCTTCACCTCAGCAAGCTTGGCATCCACAAGATACCGATACCAGAACCCCTGTAAAACATGGAATGCAGTGCCTTCCCTACCATCCAAAAAACCCAGGCGTAAAAAATATCGATAACAAAAATAGGCAAAAGCCCTGAAGCCTCCCGGCAGGCGGGAATAGACATTTTCCTTGATCCAGCGCTTCAAGGATGCCTGTGAACCATCCGACAGGCTTGCCACCGTGTCATGCGGCATAAACCCATATTCGAGGTTCAACATATCCACCACTTCCCGGCTAGCATACTTATTGTGCTTGTCTACCCACCAGGTGAGTGAATTCAGGTTGTCATCTATCAACTCATTTTTGAAGTTGACCGTCTGGCCAGCCACTTTAATATGCTCATCCATCCAGCGGTTTTCACATTCGCCAGCACCCTTGCGGAACAAGCGCAAAACATGCACCGGGAATACGCCGCCATGGCGAATCAGGCGACCCATGAATGTCATACGGCGCGGCAGATAAGCTCCCTCTACATTTGCAGGCAGTGAAGCCAGGTTTTTCCGAATTTCGGCGGCGAGTGCAGGCGTTAGATACTCGTCTGCATCAATACGCAGCACCCAATCGACATCCTGCTCCAGTTGAGTCAGGGCGAAGTTGAATTGGTTTGCATGGTTTACCCAGGCCCTCTGGATAACGCGTGCACCCAACTCATTAGCAATATCGAGGGTAGAATCATTGGAGTAGCAATCCATTACGAGCACATCGTCTACGACACTACTGACGCTCTCTATGCATCGCCGTAGATGCTGTTCTTCATTAAACGTGAGGACTATAGCGACAACTTTCACGGTTTGCGTGCGGTCGCTATCATAGACTTTGCGAGCGGCGGTATGCGCCCAACTCTTTCAAATCGAATGTCCTCAAAACCGGCTTCGGCTAAAAGCCTGGATAACGTTTTGTAGGACCAGAACTTGATATGCCCATGATCCCAAAGCGCGGTGAAATGAGCATCCATCCTGCCCGATATTGCCATTGCAAGATTCTTGATATAACCGTGATATGGAGTAGATATTATTGCAGTGCCGCCTGGCTCCAACAGTGAAAAGACAGTGGCCGCATATCGACGCGGATCATAAACATGCTCCACTACCCCCAGGCTTAATACCACAGGGAAACAGCCATACTGATCAGCCAGAGCATCGTAGGCTGACCCCTGGTGTAAATTGATATCCGGGTATCGTGCGCGGGCATGCTGAATGCCTTGATCTGATGGGTCAATTCCAGTCACGTTCCATCCGTGTGATGTGATCGCGGATGCAACACTGCCATTACCACAACCCACCTCAAACAATCTTTTACCCACACCGGGCTGCGGGCTGCGGGCTGCACAGCATCCAGCAGACGAAGTACGCGAGGTAGAATATAATCGTGGCTACTGTTGTGCCCTCCACTTTCGTAGACATAGCCTGAAATATCTTGTACTTTCACGCTTTCGCCTCGTTTAAATCGGTACTTATCACTCTAGGCTTGACTGCCACAGCAGGATTACCTCTAGCGACAACCCAAGGTGCAATATCGGTGAACACACTTGAACGTGCCGTGATTACAGCACCATCTCCTATCGTGACGCCTGGCCCGACAAATACATCCGCAGTAATCCAGGCTTCCTCACCAATAACAATCGGCGCAGACACAAGTGGCATAGAAGGGTCAGAATGGTCGTGGCTAGCGGTACACAGAAAACTGTACTGGCTGATTGTAGCGTTCGCCCCAATGAAGATTTTCGCTACGCTGTAGCAATCCACACTATCAGCCAGACAGCTATTGTCGCCCATCTCAAGGTTCCAGGGGGCCCAGACCTTAGAGGAGGGGTAGGGGTGCACGCCGCTACCCAGTCTAGCGCCAAAGGCTCTTAGAAGAAAACATCTCCAGCCATGCATTATTTTAGGAGACGGGCGATAAAAAATGAGCCATACAACTCCCCATAAAACCCGGGCAAAGCGGTTTTTACTTGTGATTTGCGCTGCTTCAAGCCGCTTCAATTCAGTCTCACACAATCCGGACGACCGGCCTTGCCCAAAAGCCAACGATAGACATCTGCAGTTTCCCGCGCGATTTGGCTCCAGTCAAACTGTCTTGCATACTGCCGGCCTCGAATACCCATCTCATACCTTTCTTCATCAGTCAAAGCCATTGCCTCACGCAGCGCCCCTGCCAGGGCACCGGGCTCAGCATCGACCCACCAGCCGCACCTATTCTCCACCAACCCACGCCATGGCGTACCAAAGGTTGATATAACCGGTACACCGTAGGCAAGGGCTTCGGCAACTACCACACCAAAATTCTCGCTGAAACTTGGCAAAATAAATAGATCTGCATTTAGCAACAATTTTGCTTTTTCCTCTCCTTCCACGACGCCTCTATAAACGACCTTGTTCTCTATCCCAAGTTTTTTGGCATGAGCCAAAACCTCTTGTAAGTGCCCATCTTCATCTGGGCCAACGAGGTTCAACTTCCAGTTATCGGCGTCTAGCTTTGTCCATGCTTCCAGCAGGGCTTTAAGCCCCTTTTTAGGATGGACTCGGCTCATAAATACCACGTTGCGCTCTCGTTGGGCTATTGGGTTGGCGCTAAATGAAAGATCTACATCCGGTATATCGACACCATTAGGGATCACTGCGATTGGCTGGACAAAATCAAGGTTTCTCAAATTATCTGCTTCCGATTGGGAGGTCGCAAAGAAAAGCGCTGCAGATTCCAAGTTTTTCTTTTGGTAGAGGTTCCAGGCGATCTTCTTTTTGTATGCGCGAAAGGACAGTGCCCAAGGTTCCAACATACCGCGTGGGTGTACTACATAAGGGATACTGTTCTTCCGCGCGACTGTCGAGGCAATATGATTTGTTGGCAACCAAACCCCGTGATCATGAAGAATATCTGGCATACGCTGTGCGATCTGCTGGATCAGGCGTTTACGAAAAATTAAACCAGATTTAAGTAAACTTGGTGAATCTGTTTCAGCAAGCACCATTTGCTGTTCATCCATTGCGCCAGAATATATCTCTTCGCCATTATGCTTTTGAGTCAGTAATGCGATTCCTATACTCGAATGGTCTGAAAGGCTGGCACACAAGCTTGTAACTGTACGGGCTGGGCCTCCGGAATCTGGGTGCAACCCCGCGATCGTATGTAAAATCCTCAGCACTTATGCGGTTGTCGCAACAAAAGCAAAACTATGTATTGCAATACAAGCAGTTGGCTGATTTTTGAGAGAACAAAGCCTCATTTCAAATACATACTCTTAATAGCTATTTTTTGCAGCAATCCAATGTCCATATTGCCAGTTTCAAACGCCGCACTGACAGCACACTCTACCGCCTGCCCAAAACGAGCAGTGGACCAGTTCACAATTATTTTCTTACTATTTTCCCCAAGCTTTGATGCGTGTTCCAAGCTACTTGAAACAAGTGACATTTGGTCGGCAATTTGAGCCACGTTATAAGGGTCGAAACTATAACCATTAACACCCTCATCCACCAACTCACCCGCACACCCACACCTATCCGATACCAGCACAGGAAGGCCGGACGCCATCGCTTCATTGACAACCAACCCCCACTGTTCCGTAGTGCTGGCGTGTACGAAAGCTCCGGCGAGAGCATAATATGCGGGAAGAACATCATACTGTTGAAACCCAGGCATCAAGACATGATCACGGAGACCCAATTGTTCAACCCTTTCTATGATTTGTTGTTTTAGCTCTCCGTCGCCCAGCAATACCAGTTGCCACGCATCCCTTCCCGCTTTTTTTCGATAAGTATCGTAAGCCTCCAGAAGCCTGAATAGATTCTTTTTCTCTGTGAAGCGGTTAGAAGATAGAAAGTACTTTTCTGGCAGCCCAAGACGCTCGCGATTTTTTACTTCATCCGCCAAAGCTCTGGTTGCACCCGCTGAATAGTAGTCATTATCAACTACATCGTAGCCCGAGAACACTTTATCCACAGGCAAGCCCAACTTACCCAGATACTGTGCATGCGAAGCGCCACCGCAGAGCGCCGCGTTGAATGAACGTACGTACGCCGATTTGACGGTTTCGACGACAATGTTTCGCGATGCATCAATTTCCTGACTTTCGGACATAACCACCCGGGGTACTCGATTCTTAATGCACCACTCCAGCTGGGCAAAAGCAGCCTTTTCCGACCAACCATGTATGAATACAATATCCGGCCTGATTTCGTCGAGAGCCGACCAGACAGCTGTGCGTACTTCTTTTGTAGTGGCTAGTAAGCTGTCCTTGTCCCGAAATATCGTATGTTTTTTGAAAGGCAACCCAATCTCGACGGTATCCCAGGCATACACTGAATCTGTAGCGGTACTCTCCAACGCAACCAACCCAGGGTAAAGTGCAGCCGCCGCACTAATCCGGGCGACATGGTAAGGGCCAATACGGCGAAAAGAGATGACAACTTTTATATCTTTCTTTTTCACAGAATTAGAACTGTCCTTTTTTGCTATTAACTTCGGGCATACAAATTCATAAAGCCGACCAATCGAGCACCAACCTTTTCAAGTGAAAAGTGCTTTAAAGAAAACCCCCTGGCGGCAATACACTGCTTGTCTACCAGGTCTGGTGCTTGTATATAGCTCTTAAGGACATCCGCCAGTACCTGAGCATCTGGAGTTCGGCAGATGTGGATGACATCGCCCGGTAAATCTGCAAGATCGCCAACGTCTGTGGCGATCACTGTTTTTCCATTTCCAAGGTATTCATATACCTTGGAAGGAGTCTTAAAAGAACCGTACCGTCCCTGGGGCTGTTGCAGCGCAACACAAATATTCGCCCGATTCAGAAGTTGTCGATACGTCGAATCCGATACGAATCCATGAAAGTGCACACCAAGACCAACTAACTCCTCGGCCGCAGATTCTGCCCATTCCGAGTGCTTTCCTCCTCCACAAATATCAATACGAACATCACCGCCCAGCAGGCCACCCTGTGCGAGAATTTTTAGAGCACCAACAAAAATGTCGATCCCATGTTCATTTTCAATCTTTCCTGCGAACAGAATGCAGACGCCTTTACGCGCAGAACTGCTCTCAAATTCTCCAGCGTCCAACTGCGCATCAATACATCCAGTGACTACCTCTACCGGAATACCATCTCGCAAGTAGGGCGTGAAGCGCGACGTAGGACAGATTGCTCCTGAAGCTACTCGATTTATCCAGGACATGCAGAAGTAAAATACCAATTGCTGCAAAGGCCTGGCGTCAGAATTACTCTTCCAGTCACTGACCCTGGGCTCCGATACATCCTCGACATTGTGTAGGACAGGAAGCTTCAACACATATCTACCGATAAGAGCCACTAATAGCAATAGCGGACTGAAATTGTATATTACCAATGCCTCAATATTTCGCCTTGAGCATATGTTTAGTAGCAGTAATGGCACAAAAATAAACGAAGACAATGCTCCCAGGACCGGTACTGAAAAGGCTCTAGAGAATATTACCGAAACCCGATTCGTTCGCGTAACGCGCTGTGGGAAAATTAATTTCGGGCTAAAACCTGTTCTCATACTAATGGCGGGCGACAAGATGATTGTTTCTTTACCGGCTGCGCAAAAAGCCGAACCAATTCTGCTCATTCTATTGGAGCCCGCCGGGTTTCGCGTAGGTAGCTTGCGTTCGTCCACTACTGCTTCATCAAGATAACCCCCGACATACAGGATATATCCGTTACCCTGCCCCTCATTATCTTTCAACTCGAAAATTCCAACGATTTAGCCATCCATCAACTCTGGGAAGTAGTCGCTCAAGTTGGCCACCGGCTTGGCGGGCTGGCCTACGGCAATCACTCCCGCGGGCAGACTCTTCGCGACAATACTCCCTGCGCCCACCACAGTTCCCTGCCCAATCGTTACCCCTTTCAGAACAATGACATTCATTCCGAGAAAGACATCATCTCCGATCGCGATTCCGTCAGTCGATACCGGCTCAGAAAAATTCTCTGTGTCAATACCATAAAAAGCTGGGTGTCGATGCGTGTAATTAAGAGAGTGTGAATCCGTATCAGTAATTGTGGTATTCGCACCACACATAACCCTGGACCCGATTGACACCTTGGTCGCTGCCGCAATCACGGTTCCACTCATACCCACATCGTCACCTATCTGGATCTGTGCACCGTAACTCAACACCGATAGCATGCAAGGACGATTCAGCCCATGCTGGTTCGCATCAGACTTTGAGAGGAAGCGACACCTATCGCCAATTTCTATTAAGCCACTTGGGGCGCGTCGAAACCTTGGCGCCCCGACGAAGGTGCACTTTTTCCCCAATTTGACTCGCCACCAGGTAGAAAGTATATAACTGAGGGCCGTATCAAACTTCTGCCTGCTTTGCTGTAACGCGATCCTGGTGAAATGCGGGATGCTGTCACGATTTATTCTCTTCAGACTGCTGGTCAGCCCCATGGTTATCCTGCCCCTGACTTATATTTTCGGAAGAACTGCTGTGGGTTATTGAATAGATCTGCATTGTCAATGCAGAACTGCAGGCCCTTGTCCCACCACTTAAGCTCTTGAAGGGCATCAATCTCATTCGCTTCAAACCTCTTCCTTATCAATTTCGCCGGCACCCCGCCGACGATGGAATATGGCTCTATGTTTTTAGTGACCACACTGCCTGCGGCTACTATGCAGCCATTACCAACCTCCACACCATCCATTATCATCGCGCGATTACCTACCCAGACATCGTGGCCAATTACCACAGGCTCGTACTCTCGGGTGTTGGGATCTTCACCAATCTGTACGGCTCCAGAGGCTTTGCGAGAATAGAATCCAGGATAGGTGGAAATCTTGTCTGTTGGGTGAATACCCAAGCCGATCCTGACCTCCGGTGCGATCGAGCAATATTTACCAATAGTACAATTTTTTAGTTCGCTATTACCGCCAATATAGGAGTAATCGCCGATTATTGTATTGGCCAAAATTGAGTTTTCGTAAATTTTGGTGTTCTGACCGAGGATACAGTTTGGGCCGATTATGACGCCCGCTGAAATGTCTGCATGACTATACTCAATAATTGCCTTGGGTGTTCTAAAGGGGCGCTTCAGTACTTCCTTAAAATAGGAGATGATTTTTTTAAATACAATCATGCCGCATACTCCAGACGCCGCGACCCGGTATTGATAAGGAACGAAAAAAACGCAGCCCAGAACAGCGTTACAACAAATCCAGGCGCAAATAGGCTATTCTGTATCGTAGTAAAAGCCGCATAGCAACACATGACCGCCAGCGTGTGTAAAAAGATGCCTCGCCCGTTGCATTTAGTAACAACGCTCTGGAGAAAAAATGCAACGAGCCCCATTCCCCCAAAAATCCCCGCCTCCCCAAAATCGAATATCAGGTCTGGCAAAATTGATCTCGGTATTACGTCAGCGCTATCATTTGCATAATCAAAGCCTCGCAAGACTCTCTCCATCACTTCCCTTTCGAATGAAAAGTCCACCATGCTAAATCGATGTAATATATCCACAAACCATCCAAAGGTATTCATACCGTTGGTAGAGGGTGCAGCCTTTGCAGCCAAAACCCAACTATCCATCGCACCCATAGTAGAGGTTGGCCATATGATGATCGTGTAAAGAATATCAAGCTGGGCGCCATAGCCGCCACGATTAAAGCCAATAAGCGCAAATAGAACCAAACTAGCCACCAAAAGCATCCCTATTGAACCCCACTCCCGTTTAGTCAAAATATACCGGAGACGACCATATTGACCTCGAAGAAGGAACAAACTGAACAAATATATGAGAGAGTAGCTGAGAAGAAACGATCGGCCTCCATTGGCTATCCCAAGGGGAGAGGCTGCCAAAAGGAATACAAGCAGAAACTTTACATTAGCGCCACGAACAGCATCTCTCGCTCCCAGCATTAATACGAGGAAGGATGCCATTACTGCAAGATGTGAACCCAATCGAAAAATAATAGAACTCTCTCGGAGATTATAAACCTTTCGGACAGAAGTGAAATATTCGGCACTTAGCCCAACTATGGTCAACCTTTCTGCCAAAACGACCAATCCGACTATGAATAGGATAATAAGCGGCCATTTTGATATTCGACCCACAAGATAATCAGTCTCGTTAAGAAACCGTGTTCTTGGTTGAAGGCCCGCCCTATTCCGAATGAGTAAAGATGAAAGGGAAAAACCAACAAAAGCGCCCAAGTGCATCGAAATTATGTACTGATTTGCTAGCCCACCCACTGGGGGCATCCAGTGTTGGTTTATAGCAATAACAGTGCATGTACTCAGGAATATCCAACCAAACCAGTACGCTGCGGCGGCATTGATATAGGTTCGCGATGCCCTAGTCGCTAAAAGTATCGAGGGAATAGATAAAATTATTGTTAGAGCAAGAAGCTCATTTAAGCTATAACTATTCACTATGAGGGAAGACCGAACACTCCACCGTGCTGCCTAAGCTCTGGGTTTACATAACAACTAATATACCCGCCAATATCAAGCACCAGTGTCTGCAACGGCTCCAATTGCCTTAAGATATTTGCTGAACCTATACCAGCCGCCACCAGGCACACATCAGGCCTATTTTTCAGCCCATCCAGGTTGATATGGTCTTTCATGGATGACGTCTTGGATATTCGAAGAAATTCTACATCCCGCGCACCCATCGAGCTCAACCTCTTTGTTATCAATACCTCTGATTCATCATCTGTTCCAGAAACAACAAGAATATTTCTATCCTCGTAAAAATCCTGCCAACCAGCATTAGTCAACAGGGCACAGACAAAATGGAAAGGAATGTAATTGTCCTTGTTGAACGCAACCTTTTGGGCGGAGAAGTAGGGCTGTATATGCCGATTGTACTCGGTAAACGCATAGAGGCCGTTGTCATTGATGTAACAGGCAAGGTAACCTTTGTTTGCTATATACCTAATATTGGAAACCAACGATGCTCTGAGGCCTCGAACTTCCTCAGGTGTATAAGTCTCTCCCCAGGAAGTTGCCCAGTTATCCGGGTTTCGTATACGTAGTTTTTCTGCGCTTACTGCGACCAACTCTCTTAATAAGGGCCTTCTGTGAAAGTTATATTTTCTTCCCATCAAAAATCTGAATTCGCCATCAGCCATTCGATAAACCGGAAAATATTTCTTTCCTATGCTGTCAAGAGCACTCCTCCGAAACGATGAAAACCAAGCCTCCGGAGTTATATCCATAAATGACCAGGCGTCCAGCGAACCTCCATAGGCCTTTGATGCGTTCCCGCTACCTACAAAATCGAGTGAAACCCTGTAATTCATACCTAATTTCAACTCAATGTTCCGCTTTCCCATTTTGAAAAATATAGTATCCCACAAGTACTGCCGATGAGAGGACATAGCTTACTGAAAGGCCCATAGCCAGGCCGTTTACTGAATTCATTAATCCACTACAACCTAGCGCCAAACCAATCGCTAAACCCACAAACTGAAAACTTCGGCCATACACAATAAATGGGCCCAACTGATTTTCAGCCATGGAGTAACTTTTGATCGTGTTAAACAAGGTTACAAAGATCATAAAGCCGCCAAGGTAATACATTACCTCAACAACCGGCTCCCAATTGGCCCCAAACAGCCACGGAACAACCGGATCTAGAATGAATAAGATACATAGCACTGCTAGCGTCAAAAAAACCAGCTCGTACCTGAGAAATTGCATCAGTTTTGCGTACTTCTCTAGCGGGGAAACTTTGTGGCTAAAATAATTATAAGCCAGCCTAAAGGTCAATGGCTGTGTAAGTTCATGTGGAACCATGGCTAACCGCCTTGCCTGGAAAAAATATCCAGCACCCTTTTCCCCAGCCAAGAAACCAACAGCAAGAATAATTACCCGATGGAAGGTCTGCTCGAGGATACCGTCCACCCAGATTCCTGATATATTCGTTTTCAGGAAGGCGAATGATTTCGAATTTGGCAGCTTAACTTGCTGGAATTTTACAGCGCCAAAGTAGAGCAAAGCCAAAAACTGTAACAATACTCGCAGCAGATCTCTGAAATACAGAACAATCGCCCCCAGGCCAAGAACAGCACCACATACGGCGGCGATATTTGACAATATCGCTGAACCATTTTCTGTCAGGGTTACGCCACGGTAATTGAATTTGCGCTCATAGATTCTAATAAAAAATCCAGTCCAACTAGCTCCCAATATTGTGGCAACCAATATTAGAGCTTCGACAGACAAGTATCCCATAAAATAAATCGATAGAAGACCCAACACACCGACAAGAATGGTCTGAAGAAACAGAGCTCCAGCCAAAGTGCCAACAACACTTTCGTCATATTCAGACTCTGGCAACCTTAGAACAACATCTGCAATACGGAAGTTCAGGAAAGCACTGATAAGGCCCAAATTTGCCTGGATAATAGCATAGCGACCAAAATCTTCAGGAAGAAGCATTCTCATCAGAAAGAGATTTGCCACAAAAGCTACCGCGGCCTGAATTACAGCTCCGCTGAGCAACCATGATGCGCTTCCCCAAAAGATACTTTTCAAAGAGCGGCGCCATTATCCACTGTTTGCAAGACCCCAATATTCTCGGGTCATTTCCTCAGACCCCCTTCTTGACTATAATTAGAAGCTCTTCTCCTGAAGTATCGCCAACTTCTTGGTGGCCACCATTCTGCTCTACCCATGCTTTTATAAAATGAGCCGACCCATCAACGGATGCGAGGCAATAGGGGCTATCGCCAAACTCCATTTGGTAAAACTCATCGTCCAGAAATATAGGATGCACGTCACCCCAGAGGGAATTCCAAGACTTGGGATTTGCTAATCTATAGGCATTAGAACCATTCGGAGTAACGGCCACGAAATACCCCCCCGGATTTAAAACTTTAAAAGCTGACTCAATCACTTTTCTCAAAGAAGGTACATGCTCCAAAACATGAGACGAGAAGAATACATCGTAGCTGTCTTCGCTGTTCTCTAAATCTTTCAGAACACTAACTCCGAGTTGAGTCGATGCATATTCACCGCGAGGTCCAGAAATTTCAATTGCATCAACACTATACCCAGCCCTTGCAAGTTGCCAACTGCCATAGCCCCAACTGCAGCCGAATTCCAAAATATGACTACTTGGCGCCACACTAAGTGAATCGAGCACACTGAGATACTTTGTGTAATCGCGTGGAGTTCCCTTAAAGCCAATATCGATATATTCCTTCAGCTCAGTGACTGTCGGCAGTTCCGTAGTAAAACCTTGCTTATACTTTCGTTGATAGAACTCGCGAAGGCGCGAACTTTCCGTCGTCGGCGTCCTATAGAGTTATTGTCAAAAGTGGTGTTTCCGCACTTGAGCTAGGCAGCGACCTGATCAACTGTTTTCACCTCGATTCCATCTTTGAATTTAACCCCGGTAATCACTTGCGCCAGGTAGCTGAAGCCG
>Ga0164315_10002887_pt1 | contig 13269 bp, 6 predicted proteins | sample GuaBasSedimGuay6_FD_113737 | JGI IMG/M metagenome (GOLD analysis project Ga0164315, IMG submission 113737) | Subseafloor sediment microbial communities from Guaymas Basin, Gulf of California, Mexico - Guay6, Core 4569-2, 0-3 cm | ecosystem: Environmental > Aquatic > Marine > Hydrothermal vents >... | reverse complement strand
TCCCAGGGCAATGCCCGTATCTCTGTCATCGGAAACAGAAATAACGATAACAGGAAACTCTTTGGTTATTTGATTAGTTTTTAATTTTTGCAGCACCTCCCAACCGTCCATTTCCGGCATTATTATATCGAGGGTAATTGCAAATGGCTTATGCTTTTCGGCTAGTTCAAGTGCCTTCTTACCACTTGAGGCACAAATTGTTTTGTAACCTACTTCATTAAGATATTCGCAGATCTGTTTTAAGGTTTTAGGGTCATCATCAACCACAAGTATTAATTCTCCATTTAAATCAGGATCTTTAATTTCAATATTAAGAGACTTTTTGTGGTTATTTTCTTTAAACCAATTAATGGGAATAGTAATTGTAAATACCGAACCTTTGCCGAGTTTACTTTTTACTTTAATATCCCCTCCCAGTATGGCTGTCATTTTTATTGCAATGGCAAGTCCAAGTCCTGTACCTTCAAACCTACGTGAAGTAGTACCATCTGCCTGTCTGAACTCTTCAAAAATATGATTTAGTTCTTCCTTTGAAATTCCAACACCAGTATCTTTTACATTAATATGCATATGGGCAGAATCATAAGTTACAGATATGTCGACACTTCCTTCCTCAGTAAATTTAATTGCATTGCCAACAACATTTGTAAGTACCTGATGTAATTTCGACTCATCGGTTTCAATTCGTGGTAAATCATCAGGAACATCTAAAGTTAAGTTTAGCAATTTTTCCTCAGCTAAAGATTGCATATTCTCTTTAACCATTTGTAATAAATTCCCCATGGACATAAACTCCGGGAATACCTCCATTTTACCTGATTCAATTTTCGATAGGTCGAGGATGTCGTTTATTAGCGACAAGAGCCGTTTTCCATTTCGTTCTACAATTTCCAAATAGCCATTTTCTTCTTTATCAAGTTTATCACCCGCTTGCATAATCAATACCCGGGAAAGTGCCATAATAGAATTTAGTGGAGTACGGAGTTCGTGGCTCATATTCGAAAGAAACTCACTCTTTAGTTTGTTAGCCGTCTCCACTTCTTTCTTTTGCATATCGAGTTCAAGATTCTGCTCTTGCAACTCCTCAGATGTACGTTGCAATTCTTCAGCCTGATCTTGTAATTCTTCAGTTTGATCCTGTAATTCTTCAGTTTGATCCTGTAATTCTTCTGTTTGTGCTTCTAATTTTTGGTTAGACATGGAAAGTTGATCTGCAAAAATTCGGGTTCTTTCATTTGACAATAAATTTGAGTAAGATGTATTTATCGCCATCCATGATTGTTTCAATATCTCATAGGATTCTGACCTGAACTTATTGATATTTACCAGTGAAATTAAAGCAACTACAACGTTATCGATTATTATTGGAATGGTAATTATTTCCTTTGGAATTGCATCACCTGCTATTGTTTTATATTTAAAAATAGTGCTCTCCTGAATATTGCGTAAATAGTAAATATTTTTTGTTGAAATAGCATTACCTAATTCACCTTCAGGATTCAAAGAATTAAAAGGTTTTAACAGATCTTCATTGGCACCAACTGATGTGAAATGTTCATATTGTAAAGATGCTTCATTCAAAATATAAAATGTACTCATATTGGCATCGGTAGTGGTCATTAATTGCTTAAGCAATTCGGAACCAAAATGTTCCATTGATGATTGCCCTATCATTGTATCCGAGATATCTGATACGGATTGTTGTGTTTCAATGCGTGAATTGATTGCCGCAGTCATTTCATTAATAGAAGATGAAAGAGAAAACAACTCATCTCTTGAACTCACCCTCGTTCTGATTGAATAATCGCCAGCCTTAATTTTTTGTGCTGCAATATCTATTTCAACAATAGGTTTTGTAATTCGTTTAATAATCCAAAAAACAATAAAAACAATCAATAAGCCAGAAATAATAAATAAAACAATTATATTATTTATAAAGACTCTTAATGGCGCATCCAATTCATATTTATCTTGTTTACACACAAAGCCCCAGCCCGTTTCAGGAATATGTGTGTAGGCAGCCAATATTTCTTCACCTCTGTAGTCATCGGTTACAGTTATTCCGGTCAACCCTTGTGATGCCTTAACAGCTGGCTCTGCAAGAATTTTTAAGTTAAGAGGGGCATTTTCGAAATAGCGGAGTTCATTTAACGCAATTACATCTTCGTTCACAATAAGGGTTTCTCCGGTTTTACCCAAGCCAACTCTGTTTAGCAGCAGTTTAAAAAGTGATTTTTCAAGATTTACTCTTGCCACCAAAACTCCCACAATATGCCTTTTATGTTCTAAACAATATATTGGCATGGAGAATGTCATCTGTGGTTTACCCATAGTTTGAGAATAATAAATATCTTTAATATAAATATCTCCTGTCTCCATTGGAACTGTAAAATATAGATCATTGGATTTAATTTTACCTTCAAAAAGTATATTACTTGATATTTCAACTACCTCTGTATTAGCACCAATAATAAATATTTCTTCATAATTATCGTAATTTCTCTGATTTCTTTTCAGAAGTTCTCTTGCCACATCAATTTTTTCTAATTCCTCAGGTGTTTTTACATTATCATCAATAACAAATTCCAGATCCCTAATTTCATAATCTCCGGCCATTACCTGCATATCTCCAATTCTCTCACTTATCCATTTATTCAATTCCTGTACTTTTAAATCTCTAATGGCAGTAAGTTTGTTGATGGTTTCATGTTCAAGGGAGTCTTTCTGCTGATTGTATGTTATTAAAAACCCACCTAATAATGGAGTTAACGACAGAAAAAGAAACCAGAATGTTAATCGGCCTCTGATACTTTTAAATGATAGTGGTTTCATGTTTTTATTTTTTATTTTATACTTGGTTAAGTGGGTTAGTAGGGTGAGTGGTTTAGTTGGAAAACCTACTCAACTACTCAACTTACTCCCCTTCTTTACGTTTCTTTAAATATTTTATATATCCATTTAATAATTTAATTTCTTCTTCAACCTCTGTTTTAAATTTATCAAAAGTGTACTTATCAATATATTCTTCATCAAGTGCCACATAGAGATGCTCAATTAATTCAAAAAGCGAACCTCTTGAAATTCTACAGAATTGGATATTCTCTTGAAAATGATATCTGCCATAACCCTCAGCAACATTATTAGTTACAGAGCGAGAGGCCCGTATTATCTGATCAGTTAGTCGGTACTTTTCTTCAGAAGGGAAACTATTTGTCAGTTTAGAAAATTTAATACGTAATTCCCTTCCTTTTATCCAAACTTCCAATGTTTCAAATGTCGATTTTGTCTCACCCATTATTTATTTCTATTTACCTATTACACTACTCAACCACTCAACTATTTCCCTCCTAATGCTTTAATCCTATCCTGCAAATTCCTAATGGTTGTCTCCCTGCCTACAAACACTTTCAGGGCATCATCCAGTTTTTTATTTTTTTCGTTTATTTCTATTGTTCTTTCGTTTACCATTTCCTCAAGATATTCACGGTGTTTTGCAAGTTCTCTTTCTGTCTTTTTACTTTCTGTGATGTCGGCTGTAGAGCCAAAAATGCGTAATTTTCCATCTTTTTCAAAGCATCTGCCTTTTGAATTAAACCAGGCAGTTTGACCATTATCTTTCAAAACTTCGAAATCAATATCGATTAATTTCTCAGGTGATTCAATTGCTTCTCTGAATGCAGTATTTACTCGTTCCAAGTATTCGGGTTTGACATAGCTTAAATGCTTATCCCAGTTATTTGTTGAGTCTCCAGCTGGTAACCCCAATAATTTATCAAAAACAGGAGAAGTATATTGATTTTCAAAAGTTCCGTCTTCCCCAATGTCCGCTCGCCAAATGGCAATTGTAATATTAGACACAACCTGTTGAAAGTTTTCCTTGCTTTCTCTAAGTTTTTCTTCGGCCTGCTTGCGCTCAGTGATATTGGTAACAAAAACAGTAAGTCCACTCACGTTTTTCGAATCATCGTAAATTGGATTAAAAATTAATTCATACCAGAACCTGTTGTCAGCGTCTCCATATTCCTGAATTTCAATAAATTGCTCTCCTTTGAGAACACGTTTGTAATTTATCTCTGCTTTCTGTGTATCCTCTTTATTTGGTATAAATGAAAAAATAAATTTGCCGACTTCAATATCCGCATCATAAATGAATTTCATTTCTTTTACATGAGCTTGATTAAAACTCAAATAATTGTAATTCACATCCAAAGCGAACATGATAATATTATCCGGGCTATTAATTATTGAACTTAAAAGTGAAAGTGACTCATTAAGTTCTTTTTCTATTGTTTTACGATCAGTAGTTTCAAGCGAAACAACCATAAGGTAATCAAGTTCTCCTTTTTCATCGTTAACCGGAACAATAGTTGAATGATACCACAATACTTTTCCATTGATATCATTAATTGGTGCCTCCTGTGTGATAATTTCACCTGTTTCCTTAGTCTTTTTCAAATTTTTTACCATTGGTATTTTGAAGGAGTCGGGGTAAAAGTGAAGGGGATACGGTTTTCCATAAAACTTGGTGATATCGTCAATATTAAGTTCTTTCACTCCTGAGCTACTCATGTATTGCAGATTAAAATCCAGATCAACAATTTTTGTGCAAACTGGCGAATTATCTAGCCACAAACTACTTTTCAACTCCGACTTCTCCAACTTACTAACTTTTGCTTTTAGCTGACTAATCTCTTTTAAGAGTTGTTCTTTTGTACTGTTATCAAGATTTTCCATATTTTTTATGTTTAGAGTTTTATGTTTCAAGTCTCAAGTTGATCTCCAACCTGAAACCTGAAACTTGGAACCTGGAACCTGGAACCTGGAACCTGGAACCTATTTTCACCCAATCTTCCGATATACTTTACAACATTTATTTTCTCTACTAAATTTATTTTTAAAACCTTCAATGGGCACCTCTGCTTCACCTAAAATCAGGTATCCATTTTTATTCAATGATTTGTACAATTTATTAAATATGATTTTCTGATATTCGGGTTCAAAATAGATCAGCACATTGCGACATAACACAATATCGAAACCTCCAAAAATACTGTCGGGAGGAACTAATCGATTTTCGTCCAGTAGATCGTGAAAAGAAAATTGTACCATCTTTTTTATTTCAGGATCTAATTGAAACCTATTCTTCGTTTTTGTGAAATATTTCTGAAATGTGTCGATCTTTACATTCTTAATGCTGTCGAAATCGTAAACTCCTTTGGAGGCTCTGGTAATTGCTTTTTTATCAAGATCTGTAGCAAAAATATTAACACTGATATCAACCTCCTCTTTATTTATGATCTCATTTAAAAGAATTGCCATTGAATATGGTTCTTCTCCAAATGAACATCCTGCTGACCAAACTCTAAAATTGAGGTCGTCGTTTTTAATTTTCGTTTGTATGATGGATGGAATAATCATTTTACTGATGTACTCAAAAATGAAAGAGTTTCTAAAAAAACGACTAACGTTAATCGTAAAAACATCAATTAACTGATCTAACTCAACGGAGAAATTTTTTACATACTTAAAATAGTCATCCAAATTCTTGGACTGGGTAGCAAATATTCTTTTTTCAATTCTGCGTTCAAGCATGGATGTTCGGTATCCAGAGAAGTCGAAACCTCTTTGGTCTTTTAAGTAATCCAGAATTCTTTTTAGTCCGTACTCCATTTTACTTTTTTTTGCGTTCGTTGCATCTTCTCTTTGCCATCTTCGCGGTTTATTTTTTTACCGCAAGGGGCGCAAAGGTTTTCGCAAAGGGCGCTACAAGTTATTTACTACTCTTTTGATTCCATTTTTTATTAGTGTTACATTAAAATTAATTAACATACCTAGTCTGCAGTCAGATAGTTTTAGATAAGTTAATATCTGTGCTAAATGAATATCATTTAATGCTTCAACAGATTTAATTTCAATAATTACTTTATTTTCAACCAAAATATCAACTCGATAACCTATTTCAAGTTTTACCTCATCGTAGATTAAAGGCAGTGGTTTTTGTTTAACTACTTTTAGTCCCTCTTTCTTGAGTTCATAAAAAAGACATTCCTCATAAGAACTTTCCAATAATCCTGGTCCTAATGCTTTATGGACTTTCAATGAACAGTCAAATATTATTTTTGATATTTCATTCTCTGTCATTCTATTAATCTTTTCTTCGCGATCATTGCGTCTTCTCATTGCGATCTTCGCGGTTCATTTTTTTACTGCAAAGGGCGCTAAGGTTTTCGCAAAGGGCGCTATGTATTAATTTGTATTTTTAATCTGTTTTCATTTGGTGTTTTACATGAAACTTGAAACCTCAAACATGAAACTTGAAACCTTTAAAACCATTTCCCAATCATCTCCATTAGATCATTTTGAATTATTGGTTTTGATATGTAATCATTACACCCAATAGCAAGTGCTTTCTCCCTATCACCCTCCAGAGCATATGCCGTTTGGGCAATAATTACCACACCTTTATTAAACTTTCGTATCTCCATTGTAGCATCGTAGCCATCCATATCAGGCATTTTAATATCCATTAATATCAAATCGATATCAGGGTTTTTACGACATACTTCTATGGTCTCCTGTCCACTTTTTGCATGATAAATCTGACTACTCAAATCTTCAAGAATTATCGTAAGATATGTATCAGAAAACTCTTCATCTTCAGCAATTAATATTTTTAGTTTTTTAGATGAAACAAGAGTTTTAGATCCAGGCTGATTTACAATTTCTTCTTTCTTTACAGGAAAATACGGAAGTGTAAAATAAAACTGAGAGCCTTTTCCTTCTTCCGATTCTACCCAAATTTTTCCATCAAGCATCTCCACATAGGCCTTGGTAATCGACAAACCAAGTCCGGCACCCTCATAGGCTTTTTTATCTTCAATATCGGCTTGAACAAATCGTCTGAAAATTGCTTCATGCCTTTCCTTGTCTATTCCAATACCAGTATCTTTTACATAAAATTCTAGATTATCACCCTTTTTCAAATAACCAAATTCAATACTTCCCTCGTGAGTATATTTTATTGAGTTTTTGATAAGGTTAGTGAGTATGGCATACAGTTTTTCTGTATCAGTATTAATAACTGCTTCTTCGGAAGTTAATGTATTGCTAAACGACAACTTCAGCCCCTCTTTTTTTGCTTCAGGCTTAAAGAAAGTGTACAGATATTCCATTTGATCGTTTACATTACAAGGAGAAATGATTAACTCCATTTGTCCGGCAGCAATTTTTGAAATATCTATTAGGTCGTTAATAATATTTAGCATTCGTTCACCACTTTTTTCAATAATGCTTACATATTTTTTTAATTGATCTCCTGTCAAATTTGGTATTTTCAGTAAACTGGCAAATCCAATAATGCCATTCATGGGAGTACGAATCTCATGGCTCATATTAGCCAGGAAGGCCGATTTTAATCTATCACTTTCTTCGGCTTGTTCCTTTGCATCCGCAAGTTCTGTATTAATACTTTGAACATGATCGACAGTTTTCACCAACTCTTCATTTAGTGCCTGATATTCTTCATTTTGAGTAGCAAGCCTCTCATTTAGATCTTTCATCTTTTTACCAGCTAACTTGCGCTCCTTAATATCTCTTCCAAAAGCACTAACCCCAATAATCATCTTGTCTTTGTAAATTGGATTATAATAGATCTCAATAAATCCTTCCTCCTGTGATAAAGTGGTTGGTACTTCCATGGAAAACTGCTCTCCAGATAACACCCTATCATATAGATTTTTCCATTTTTGATATAAGTCCACTGGAAGTATTTTTTTGTCAAGAATAAGTGAGCCAACATCAAGAATCTTTCCATAGAGAGGTTTTATACTTTCTAGAAATATGGAATTGGCTGTAATCAATCGATAATTTAAGTCAATAGACCATATCATATCAGATGTATTTTCAATCAGAGCAGTTAAGTTTGCCTTGTTTTCCGACAATTTTAATTCTACCTTTTTCCTCTCTGTAATATCCTGTATGGTTCCAATCATTTTTATTGGGTTTCCGTTAACATCAAACTCCAGTTTACCAACTCCATGTACCCACACTAATTTCTTATCATTAATTCTCTTAATGCGATACTCTTTGTTAAATGGTTCATGATTTTTCAACACATTGGTTACAAAATAATCCTCCATCATCAACTGATCTTCTGGAGAAAGTATCTGTGTCCAGCCTACAATATCCTTTTTGAAATCCTTATCAATACCAAATAGCTCATCTAAAACAACTGAACATTCCCAAACCCCTGTAGTAATATCCAGTACATAAGACCCAATACGTGCCACTTTTTGTGATTCGCTCAGGAGGTGTTCGCTATCTTTTAAAGCCTGCTCAGCCTTTTCACGTTGGGTAATATCTCGAACAATACTGGTAATCCTTACAACCTCTTCGTCTTCCTTATGAAAAGTAACAGTAATATCTGCCTTGAATATTTCGCCATTTTTTCTTATTAATGTGTGAGTGGTTTGTAATACATCTTCGTCTGCCTCCAAAGTCTTTTCTATTTTTTTTCCAAAGGCTATAAATTCATCTTTGTTTGGATAAAGGAAATCCGTCTTTTTTCCAATAAATTCACTTGGCTCATAACCTAAAAGTTTATATGAATCGTTGGCCCACTCAATAACTCTTTCGGGCATTTTTACTGAAAACACTGTATCCCACATGGAATTGGTTAATTGTTCAAGATATTCTTTGCCTGATTTTATTTCCAGTTCTGCTTTCTTACGTTCTGTAATATCTCTCCATACAACATGAATGATTTCATTATCGGGTTCATTTGAAATTGCAGTTAGCAAAACTTCTACTGGAAAAACATCTCCATTGCTTTTTACATGATCCCACTCAAAACGGTTTGTACCTTTTTCAATTGCAATTGCCATCATTTCATCAGCTTTCTCATCTGACTTACGGCCATCGGGTTGCTTTTCAGGAGATAATTTTGATGGATGAACATTTAGAAAGTCATCCCTTTTTTTGTATTTTAATAAATTTAATGTTGCACTATTACAGTCAATAAATTTTTTGTTTTCAATTATTAAAATTGCATCACCAGATTTCTCGTACAGTTCGCGGAATTTTCTTTCGCTTTCCTCAAGATTTGTTTCAGCTTCGGTGCTTTCTTGCTCTGCAAATTTTCTCAAAGTAATATTTTTGGCAATGTATAAAACAGAATTATTAGTTTTTGGTGTTGCGGTACCCTCAAACCAATATGTCTGATCATTTAAAGACAGAGGGTATTCTATGCTTTTGGTTTTTTTAGTATCAATGCTCTGCCTGATGAAAGCTAGAAAGATATCAGCCTCCTCTTTTGGAAATACTTCATGTAAGGTTTTGCCAACAGTAGCTTCCGAAGGTTTAAACATAAGTTCAGGAGATGTAGGAGCAATGAAAATATATCTACCATCGTAATCCATCTCAAAAACAATATCTTTCATAGCATTGAAAAGCGAACGTAAATTATTTTCACTTTCCTTTAACTTTTTCTCAAGTTGTATTCTCTCTGTTACATTATTTGAACTTGATACCGCAGATGCCACCTTCCCGTCTTTAAGTATTGGAGAAAGACGTACATCAAAGTATTGTGTTACTCCCTCGGCTGTTTGATATTCGGTTTGGTAATTGGCAATTACTCCCGTTTCAAATACACTTTTAAAATTATCCTTTACTATTTCTTGAAAACCTTCAGGAGAAAAATCAAGAATGCTTTTACCAATTACATCTTCTTTCTTCAGGTCAGGAACTGTTCTGTTAATAAATTGTATTTTCAAATCCTCATCAACCAACATAATATGGTCGGGTGAATTTTTAGTGATGGAGCTTATCTTTTCCTCACTTTCCCTTAATGCCTCCGAAGTTAATTTTCTGTCGGTAATATCACGGTTGTTACCTCGTCTACCAGCATAATCACCATTATCATTAAATACAGTAGAACAATTATGTTCAATCCATTTCTCCTCCCCTTTTTTAGTTATGATAGGAAACTCCATTACAAATAAAGTCTCCTGTTTAATCTTTTCATCTTTGTAATGAAGTTTTACTTTTTCCTCAAAATCGGATCTTACTAAATCAAATAGTAAATCAGGATTTTTTGTGAATTCTTCCACTGAGTAACCAGTAATTCGTTTGCACGAAGGTGATAAGTAAATATAATTCCCCTCTGGGTCAATCCAATATTCCCAATCGTAAGTGTAATCTGCTAACTGCCTAAATTTGAGTTCACTTTGTAGGACTTTTTCTTCAGCTTGCTTAAGTTCTGTAATATCCTCATAAACAGTAACTATCTCTCCAGTTTCAAGTTTATAAATATAGTTATCTCTCCAACCTGAAATTCTACCATCTTCATAAAAGGAAATAGGATAGTTTTCAGGCTTTCCTGTTTTCCAAACCCTTTGAAATACTTCAAAAAGGCCGAAGTCGGTGATGCCTGGAAATACATCTAAAACACTTTTACCAATAAGTTGATCACGTTTTACGTTCTCAATCCTTTCACCTGCCTTATTGAAACTGTTAAAAACATAGTCTTTACCATTATTCTTCACATCATAAACTGCAACACCACTATTAATATTTTCAAACAATCCAATGTATTTTTCTTCAGAAAGTTTGCTCTTGGTTATGTCACGCACGACAGCCACCAAACCATCATAATTCCCATTTTTCAATAGTGGAGATAATTGAACAGAATACCATATTAAGCCCTCAGGCATTTCCATTTTGTATTGGTAACTAACTGTTTTACCTTGCTTAACTTCACGTATATTATCTTCAAATAACTTATTTACATTGGCAGGCATTACATCAGCATGAGTTTTCCCAACAAATTCATCAGGCTTAAGGAGAAGTTGTTTTTCTGAGGCATAAAAAGAAGTGAAACGATTGTATTGATCCAAAACAAATACCATATCATCCATAGCATTCAGAACCGCCTTTATATTTGCTTCGCTTAGGCGAAAATTATCTTCAGTTAGTTTGATATCTGAAATATCTCTGGTAATAGCAAGAAGGTTTTTTCCAACAAAATTTATTGTACTACGCATAAAATGCCAGTCTCCAACTTTATCCTTAAAACGAAACTCAATGGTTTCAGATAAATTCGGATCATCGATTCGAAGTGCTTTTTTTACTATTTTGCTTATGTATTTCTTTATTAATGAAAGTAAAACTTTTTTGTCATCAGGATGAATAAAATCAAAAAAGGATTTACCAACCAATTCTTCGGGTTCATAGCCCAAAGTTTGCTTTATGGAAGGACTAACGTAAAGATATTTTGCTTTATGGTCAAAACTTGTGATTGCAATATTATCGCTGGTATTATCAGCAATAATTTGATTTATCTCCTTGTTTTTGTTCAGATCAGAAATCTCTGATTTTAGAAGTTTTATTTCTTCTAACAGTTGGTCTTTAGTCATTTTTTCCAGTCTCTTCATAATGCAATTATTTTCACTACCTTTTAGTCAATCAATAAGAGCTAGGTGCCTATCCTGGTTTGTTTTGTTACCGAAAGAACTCCGGTCAGATTAGTAATATCATCTGTTTTGACTAAAAATTGCACCCCAACAATTAGTAGCCAACTAATATTTCGTATAATATTACGAAAAAAACAGTTAAGTACCTCAGTTTTAGAGCCTAATCTATATTCATTCTAAATAGTTCCGCATTTATGTATGATTTACTTCAGTTTTTTTTGAATAGAAGTGAATTTGAAGGGCATCATTAAGCTACTCAACTCACTCACCCAACACAACAACTCAACTAACTAAACCACTCAACCTACTCAACAACTCCCAAGTTTTAAGTAATTTTGCAAAGTGATTGAACAGTTTTTAAAATATGTGGATGAGAATACGCTTTTTGTAAAAAGTGATAAAATACTTATTGCAGTTAGCGGTGGTTTAGATTCAGTTGTATTGTTAGACTTGCTTTTTAAAACTGGATTTAACATAAGTATTGCACATTGCAATTTCCAATTACGAGGAAATGAATCGGATATGGATGAGGAGTTTGTTAGAAATCTAGGCAAAAATTATAAACTGAAAACTTTTGTTAAGGTTTGTGATGCCTCTGATTTTGCAGTAACCAATAAACTTTCTATTCAGGAGTCGGCCAGAGAACTAAGATATAACTGGTTTAAAGAGGTTTCAATTAAGCATAAATTTGACAAGGTAGCTGTTGCACATCATTTTGATGATAATCTGGAAACCTTTTTTATCAACTTTTCCAGAGGCTCAGGTTTAAGCGGAATTAGAGGTATTCCTATAACAAATGAAAATATTGTCAGACCATTAATGTTTGCATCCCGAAAGGAAATAGAAGAATATGCCCATGAAAACAATTTAAAATTCAGAGAAGATTCTTCAAATAGTTCTGATAAATATTTAAGAAATAATCTTAGGCATAATCTTATTCCTGGTTTTCTGGAATTATTGGGCAATTCAATTGAAACTCTTCGCAAAAGCATGACTTATCTGGCTGAGGATGAATTGCTTTTTGAACAGCTTATTCAGCAAAAAAGGCAAGAATTAATTGAAGATGGTGAGGGTTTTCAGTTTATGGAAAAATCAAAACTATTATCCTTATCACCACTTAAAACATGGGTTTATTATTTACTCAAACCTTTTAACTTTAGCAGGTCGGTTACGGATGATATTTCGGAGAGTTTGAAAGACAATAATTCTGGGAAAAAATTCTTTTCCTCCACTCACAGACTTGTTTCTGACAGGGAAAAACTTATTATTACTGCTCAAAAATTAAATACAGATTCTCAGGAATTTACTCTTGATGAGACAGCCTCAGAATTATTAACCCCATTGCATTTCGATATTTCAACATTCTCAAAAACAGATGATTTTAAAATTCTGAATGATAAAAATATAGCCTATTTCGATTTTGAAAAACTAGCATTTCCTCTTACCCTTAGAAAATGGAAAACAGGGGATAAGTTTAAACCCTTAGGGATGAAAGGCAGCAAACTATTGAGTAACTTTTTTATTGATGAAAAGTTAAGTCTTTTGGAGAAAGAAAATGTCTGGTTGCTTGAGTCAAATGATGAAATAATTTGGGTTGTTGGATTGCGTACTTCCGATAAATACAAGATTACTAGCCAAACTGAGACCGTTTACAAAGTGATTCTACAGTAGGAATTATCTTTATTGTGTTTGAATTTTGTTAACTGAAATAGTCAGGAAAGATAAAAAACCAAATAAAATTATCTAAATCTGTCAGGAATTGAATTAAAATGCAACAAATCATAAAACCGAGTTGTCAAGG
>Ga0164315_10002886_pt1 | contig 13270 bp, 15 predicted proteins | sample GuaBasSedimGuay6_FD_113737 | JGI IMG/M metagenome (GOLD analysis project Ga0164315, IMG submission 113737) | Subseafloor sediment microbial communities from Guaymas Basin, Gulf of California, Mexico - Guay6, Core 4569-2, 0-3 cm | ecosystem: Environmental > Aquatic > Marine > Hydrothermal vents... | reverse complement strand
TCCGCATGCAAATAATATCCATGCAAACGATACACATGCAAATGATATCCATGCAAATGATAACCAAAAAAATAACGATAGGGCAACAAATATCGACAAAAAAGGACAACCACATAAATATAAAAAAGGGCAACCACAAGGGATTGCCCCTACTGAACGGCCGGAAACTGCTTCTGTCTCAATAATACAAATGCCTATTCAGCCAAAATGCCGATCCTGGCATTTTGGCTGAATAGGACCTGGCAAGAAACCTGAAAATATTAAATCAATCAATTGATGGTTGTAAAAATATGCTTTTAAAGATAAAAATGATATAAACCAATACATAAACAGATAAAGGAAAACAAAAATGTGTGAATCCAATGTATACTTAAGAAAAGACAATGATGAAAAACTGATCATGGAAAATGTGGCTGCCATAAGCCCGGTTGGAAAAGATACCTTTCTTTTAAAAGGTCTTTTAGGAGAAAACATGGAGGTTAAGGCCATGATCGCTGATATTAATCTTATGAGCCATAAAATAATTTTAAAAGCCATGTAATGAAAAGGTTCTCTGACTATCTTGAGACTATTTCCCAGGTCAACAACCTGTCCGGCCTGGGAGATGACCAGAAAGTTCAGTGGCTGTTTTGTTGCGGGATGCTTTTTTCAAGTATGGATAAATGGTGGGGAGATTTTAAATACAGGCATTCTGCCCATGAAGGAATCGACATCACCTATTACAGAACACATCCAGAAAAAATGCATTGTTTTGATGATTCCATTAAGGTACCAGCCATGGAGGATGGGGCTATTTTAAATATCTGTGATGATTTTCTGGGTCAAACCCTTGTGGTTGAATATGAAAATTCAATATCTTCCAGCAAAAGGATCCTTTTTGTTTATGCCCATATTATCCCTGAAAAGGATTTGAAAATTGGTCATATCATCCAAAACAAACAGGTCATTGCAAGGGTGTGTGATACGTATAAAAACCCGCTGTTACCGCCCCACCTTCATTTTTCCTGTTTTGAAATATCTAAAAAAGTTTTACCAAAACATTTAAACTGGAGTCTTTTTTCAACCTATACTGACATAAATTGGATTCATCCGGTTTTTCTTTAATGAGTGGGGTCAGGCTTGCATTATTGCATTTTTGATATAGATTTATTGATAAAACACAATAAAACAAACCTGGCCCCGTCTGCAAGAACTTAAGACCGAAAGTTGAGTTATTAAAAGAAGAATTGAAAAATAAAAAAAATTGATCTATGATTAATTATATTTAACTGTATACAATAAAATATGGAGTAGATTAATGAAAAAAATTAAATATCTCTTGTGGCTGATCCTGCTAATTTTTATCGGGATCTTTATTTATCAGAATTTAGATTATTTCATGGCAAAGACAGCACTGAAAATTGATCTTAAAATCTTTTCCTGGAACTGGACCATACCAGAGCTTCAAAATATTGCTTATTTGGGAATCTGCTTTCTTCTGGGGCTTTTTCTGACCGGCATCAGGGGATTTGTTATACAACTTGGTTTAAAAAAAAATATCAAAAAAAAAGATGCTACCATAGCCTCCTTTAAAGAAAAACTTGCTGCTTTAAAATCAGAACTGGACGTGTTCCAGCATGATCCCTATATAAAAAAAGAGCTTAAAAAAGAACCGGTTACCAAACAGCCTGTACCAAATCCTGTTGAAACCGGCAGCAAAGAAGGTGATGCATCCGATACTACTAATTGATTCTGCGAAAACAGAGCTATCGCATGAGCCAAAAAAATAATACGCCCATGATGGAACAATACCTGTCCATCAAAAAATCATATCAAGATGCAATTTTGTTTTATCGGATGGGAGATTTTTATGAAATGTTCCTTGAAGATGCAGCAAAGGCAGCTCCTATCCTGGGGATAGCCCTGACTTCCAGAAATAAAAATGCAGACGACCCCATGCCCATGTGCGGCGTTCCCTTTCGCGCGGCTGACAATTATATTGCAAAACTGATTGAAAATGGATGCAAGGTTGCAGTATGTGAACAGATGGAAGATGCCTCGGCAACAAAAGGACTGGTCAAAAGGCAGGTTGTCCGGGTCATCACCCCGGGCATGATTTTAAATGAAAAATTACTGGATAAAGGGTCCAATAATTTTCTTCTGGCCCTGGCAAAAACAAGGAATGCTGCAGGCATTGCCTATCTTGATATCTCAACAGGAACCTTTAAAACAACACAGGTTGAATCCAGGCAGTCAAAAATACCCGTTGAACTTATTGACGAAGCATTAAAAATTGATGCCAAAGAAATTCTTCTGCCTTCCAATTTTGAAAAAGATCCTGCCTATAACTATATCCGTCAGGTTTTTAATGGAAGGCAAATCACCTATCTTGACAAAACTGACTTTTATGTTGAAGACGCAAAGGAAAGGCTTTTAAGCAAATTTAAAACCAGAAGTCTTGAAGGATTCGGTGTGGAGCATATGGCTGCATCCATTTCTGCCGCAGGTGCCATCCTGTCCTATGTTCAGACCACTCAGCTACAGGACACCAGACATATCTTCCAGATTATACCTTATAACATGAAAAATTTTCTGGTGATTGATGACAGATCCTGCAAAAATCTTGAAATACTTACCAATATACAGACCCTGGATAAAAAAGGAACCCTGATCCAGGTGCTTGACCGGACGATTACGGCCATGGGTTCAAGACTGATCAAAAACTGGATCAGATACCCATTGATTGATAAAAATACAATCCGGGAACGCCTGGATTGTATTGAAGAAATCACCAAAGCATCCCATATCCATCAATTGATCGTAACCCATTTAAAATCTGTGTATGACCTTGAGCGTCTTGGCAGCAAAATATCCATGGGCCAGGGCAATGCCAGGGATATGATTGCCCTTAAAAATTCTTTAAAAAAACTGCCTCATCTGTTCAAAGAACTTTCCTTGTTTAAAAGTCCGATACTAACCGGGGAAAATATTGAAAACCAGGGAATGATGCTAAAAGAGCTGGATTCTCTATCCTGTCTGATAGAAGAAGCCATCCGGGAAGATGCACCCCATATCCTGAATGAAGGCGGTTTAATCAATGATGGGTACAGCCCTGAACTGGATGAACTGCTGTTAATTTCCCGGGATGGCAAATCCTGGATTGCAAAAGCTGAGGCAACAGAGAAAAAAGAAACAAACCTGTCTTCTCTTAAAATTAAATACAATAAAGTGTTTGGTTATTTTATCGAGGTGTCCAAAGTTCAGGCAGCTTTGGTTCCGGATCACTATATCAGAAAGCAGACCCTTGTGAATGCTGAAAGATTCATCACCGATGAAATGAAACAGGTTGAGTCCACCATATTAAATGCCCAGGACAAGCGCAATGCACTGGAATATAAAATTTTTTGTACCATCAGGGACATCGTTATTTCAAAAACCGCTTTTATTCTTAAAACAGCGGATTTCATTGCCCATGTAGATGCGCTCCAGGGACTTTCCAAAGCGGCATCGGAAAATGGATATGCAAAACCTGTCATCAATGACCAGGAAATCATTTCCATTACGGATGGGCGACATCCCGTTGTGGAAAAACTGATCAAGGGAGAACGATATGTTCCCAATTCCATTGAACTGGATAATATTGAAAACCAGTTCCTTTTAATCACAGGACCCAATATGGCCGGCAAATCAACGGTATTAAGACAGGTTGCCCTCACCGTTTTAATGGCACAGATGGGATCATTTATCCCTGCCCGGAAAGCATCTGTCTGCATCGTGGACCGGATATTTACAAGGGTCGGTGCGCTTGACAATCTTTCGTCGGGCCAGAGCACATTTATGGTGGAAATGGAAGAAACGGCCAATATTGTTAATAATGCCACGCAAAAAAGCCTTGTTATTTTAGATGAAATCGGAAGAGGAACCAGTACCTATGATGGAATGAGTATTGCCTGGGCCGTTGCCGAATTTCTTCATGATCTCAATAATAAAGGAGTAAAAACCCTTTTTGCAACACATTACCATGAATTAATTAAGCTGGAAGATATTAAACCCAGGCTTAAAAATTTTAATATTGCTGTTAAAGAATTCAATGACAATATTGTTTTTTTGCGCAGGCTTGTTAAAGGCGGAACCAATAAAAGCTATGGCATCCAAGTGGCCAGGCTTGCCGGTGTTCCGGATATTGTGATCAACAATGCAAAATATATATTATCCTGCATTGAGCAAAAAAATGACACTGATCGACAAGAACCATTGCCACAAACAATACAAAAAAAAGGCAAAAAAAAAAAAGATGACAATCAATTGGAATTATTTGGCAATAATGAACAATACATTAAAAAAACATTGGAAAAGATTGATATTTCAAGTATGACTCCACTTGAAGCAATTAATGTGTTAAACGATTTAAAACAAAAAAGCATGCAATAGGATATGGTCAAACTTAAGACATACATACTGCCAATTTTTCTGATCACATTTATTTTTACCAGTATTTTTCTTTTCACAACAAACGGTTTTGCCGACAGCGCAAAACAAAAATACCTGAAGGCTGATGCCTGCTACAGAAAACTGCGGCATTCTGCTTCCAGGCAGAAAAAAGAAATCGAATGGCTCAATTGCATAAGCCAGTATGAAATCATATATAGAATTTATCCTGAAAGCCCATGGGCACCTGCGGGCATGTATAAAGCCGCCAGGCTTTATACAACGCTGTCTAAATTGTCCGGCAAGCAGAGCCATGCACATAAGGCCGCCGATCTTCTATCCAAAATTCAAAATAAATATCCAAAAAGTGCTTACTCTGACCGGGCTAAACCGTTGCTCAAGTCCATAACCATTCGTCCAAGTATTCCTGTAAAAAAAAATCATCACATCCAATCAAAAAAAAGATTAACCAAAAATGATGCCCTTATCAGAAAATATATTCAAAACAGACAGGTCCCTGTTGAAAAAAAAGTAAAAGCGGACAATCAAAAATCTGGGGGCATAGAACCTGCATCCCCTGATAATAAAAAGACTTCCGGTGATACCAATGTTACAGATCTTCGATTCTGGTCCAACCCGGAATACACCAGAATTGTTGTCAGTGCCGACAGCGAAAGACAGTATTCCCACAGACTCTTGAACAAAGATCCGGATATTAATAAACCCTTTCAACGACTCTATGTTGATATTAAACAGACAAGGCTTGGAAAGGGGATTGCCGAGCATACCCCGATCAATGACGACCTTTTAACCCAGGCCCGGGCCGGTCAATACCTTCCGCATACGGTACGGGTTGTGGTGGATATCAAATCATTTGAAAATTATAAAATATTCTCTTTAAAGGATCCCTTCAGGATTGTCATTGATGTCTGGGGCAAAGGACATAATGGTGCACCTGGTTCTTCGCCCAATACTAAGATTGCAAAACCGGGGAAACCTGACAAAACATCCAGGCTCACAACAGATAATTTAAAATCATCTGATATTGCCCGGCAATTTGCACTGGGGGTAAAAACAATCGTTATTGATCCTGGACATGGTGGTGCTGATCCCGGGGCTCCGGGATATTATAAAAATATCTGGGAAAAAGACATTGTCCTGAAAATGGCAAAAGAACTTGCAGTAACTCTCAGGAAGCGATTAAAATGCACAGTGCTGTTGACAAGGACAACGGACAAGAAGCTGGCCGTTGAAGAAAGGACTGCCATTGCCAATACAAAGCGGGCAGATCTGTTTATATCCCTTCACGTCAATGCCGCGAAAAACAGAAAACTCAGGGGCATTGAAACCTATATCTTGAACCTTGCCACGGATAAAAAGGCCATTGCCGTTGCAGCAAGGGAAAATGCAACATCTGAAAAAAACATCTCGGATCTGGAATACATTTTAAGTGATTTAATGAAAAACACAAAGATTGAAGAATCCACACGACTTGCCAATGTAGTACAAAACGCTTTTGTAAAGAGAATGAGAAAAAAATATTCAGGAATTAATAATCTGGGCGTCAAACAGGCTCCATTTTATGTCTTACTTGGAGCCAGGATGCCGTCTATCCTGATTGAGACATCATTTATCAGCAATAAGACAGAATGCAAGCGACTCATGAGTGCTAAATACCGGACAGAGATCTGCAACTCCATCACCGATGGTATTGGACAATATATAGATGCAACAAACCCCAGAAAATTATAATTTATGGTAAAGGAAATCATCATGTCTTTTGAAAACATTATTCTCAAGGTTGAAACCCCTATTGCAACCATTTTTTTTAACAGACCCAAAGCTTTAAATGCGCTTAACAATGCTCTTTTTGATGAATTGGATATTGCATTGGATCAAATCAAAAATGATACCCATATAAGAGTGCTCATCCTGACCGGCACAGGGGATAAAGCCTTTGTTGCAGGAGCGGACATTGCAGAACTGGTAAAAATGAATCCCCTTGAAGGAAAAAGTTTTTCAAGAAAAGGGCAAAAAGTTTTTTCAAAAATTGAAGACCTTCCCATCCCTGCTATTGCCGCTGTAAATGGATTTGCCCTGGGGGGAGGATTAGAAGCAGCTCTTGGCTGTGATTTCATTTATGCATCCCAAAAAGCGCTTTTCGGCCTGCCTGAAATAACTCTGGGATTGATTCCCGGATTTGGCGGAACCCAGAGACTGGCAAGGCGTATTGGTGCAAGTCGTGCAAAAGAAATGATTTTTACCGGTAAAAATATCAATGCCCAGACCGCCCTGGAATATGGCATTGTCAATAAAATCTGTGAGCCGGAAAACCTGATGACAGAAGCCTTAAAAACTGCCGGCCTCATTGCCACTAAAGGCAGGGTCTCCTTAAGATCGGCAAAAGAAGTCATTCAAACAGGGTTGAATGCTGATCTTGAAACCGGATGCAGGATTGAAAATGATGTCTTTGGCCTTACCATGGCAAGCGAAGATGCAAAAGAAGGAACCCATGCCTTTCTTGAAAAAAGAAAGGCTGTATTCAAAGGAGAACGGTATTAAATAAAAGGAGTTGCCACCATGTTTGTTGAACAAATATCAATATTTATTGAGAACAAAGAAGGAAGGCTTGCAGAAGTTACTGCTATATTAAGGGATGCCAATGTCAATATAAGGGCATTGTCTCTTGCTGATACCACTGATTTTGGTGTATTTCGATTAATTGTAGATGACAATGAAACAGCAGAGAAAGCATTAATAAAAGAAGGGTTTAAAGTAGGAAAAACCCAGGTTCTTGCGGTTGAAGTGCAGGATGAGCCTGGTGGGTTAAATAAAATCTTAGACCCATTTTTAGAAAATGAAGTCAATCTGGAATACATGTATGCCTTTGCAAATCCAAAAAGCAAAAATGGCATCATGATTTTCCGGTTTGATGACCATGATAAGGCAATAAAAATTCTTGCCCAGAAAAATGTTAAAGTCTTCAGCAGCCAGGAACTCAGTAATTTATAAACTTTAAACTCAACTTTCGACCTTAAGTCATTGCAGACGGGGTCAGGCTTGTTTTATTGTGTTTTTATCAATAAATCTATATCAAAAATGCAATAATGCAGGCCTGACCTCACTCATGACCCCACTCAAATCCGGCAACTCCGAAAGTTGAGTTTAAAATAAAAAAGGGTGTAAAATAAAATATTTTACACCCTTTTTATTAATACTATCTGTCTAATTCAACAGCGGCTTAATGACCAAATGCAGCACCAATCGCACCCTTAAGTGCCGGATGTGCATACATCAGAATCAAAGCAACAACCAGCGCATAGATACAGAGGGACTCGATCATGGCAAGACCGATCAGCAAGTTAACCTGAATTTTACCGGCTGCTTCAGGATTTCTTGCAATACCGTTCATTGCACCGTTCAGACCTAAACCCTGACCAATGCCACAACCAAATGCTGCAATACCGATTGCAATCCCTGCTGCCCATACACTACTAACTAGAAATTCCATGCTTTACTCCTTATAATTGAATAAAATAATATAAAAATAACGGGCTTCTTCCAGTATCCCGTAAAACGCCTTATGTGTAGACTACTATTTCCTATTAATGTGACTCTTCTATGGCACCGGCAATGTACATGGTTGACAACAAAAAGAATACAAATGCCTGTACCAGGGCAACAAACGCACCCAGCGCCATAATCGGCAGCGGGGCCAGGAACATGCCGCCCAGGGTCAAAAGGATTCCGACAACCAGCTCATGTCCCATCATGTTTCCGAAAAGACGAAAAGTAAGGGAAAGAACCCTAGCCAAATGACCGATAATTTCAATGGGGAAAAACAAGGGAATCATTGCCGGTACCGGGCCTAAAAAATGTTTAATATATTTGATACCGTGCTGCTGGATACCGGTCACATGGCTCCATGAAACGGCTATAATCGCGCAGGCCAGTGTGGTATTAATATTGGCTGTTGGGGGATAAAACGAGGGAACCAGCCCCATGAGATTACCGACAAGAACAAATAAAAATATGGTCAATACAAGGGGAAAAGATTTTCTTCCTTCATCCCCCGTAATAGAAACGACAAACTCTTCAAGTCCTGAGATGATGGCTTCAAATACATTTTGTGCAGTTGTCGGCACAATCGAAATTGATTTTCCTGCAAGCCAGCCAAAAAATATTAAAATAATCATGCTAAGCCACATATATGTGACATGGGGATGTGCACCAGCCCATTCTCCCAATCCTACCATTTCAAACAAAGATGTAAGAATCAAATATGGATGTTCCACCTTATACCGCCTCCTTGAAAAATAATCTTGTTAACTCTATCACCGTAGCCAGAAACATGCTTGCAACAACCATTGACAGGCCTGCCAGAAGACCCAGCGGATGTACAAGATGTTTTGATATAAGCAAAAATATCAAAAACCCGCTTATCGCAAACCGAATATAGTATTTAACCAGGACATTGCTCACAACAGACCGTCCCCGTTCAGATACGACTTCAGCGCGAAACATATTTTTAAGCGTTTTTTTTAAAAAATGAAAATTAATTGCCACAATCAATCCGCCGAGAATGATCCCCATAGCAAATTTCATCGGGGTCAGCGCAAGGCCGATCATTCCTCCAAACAGTAATAAAAGCCAGTTTGAAGTCGTGACAAAATTAACAATTTTTTGAATATCCTGCATTAAAACTTTTTCCCTTTTTTCCCCGCCCTGAAAATATTGCTGAACCCGGCTGCAATACCCAGTGCCAGTCCAATAAACATTATAACAGGGCCTGTATCAAATTTTTTATCCAGCCAAAGCCCGATAAAAAGGCCGATAAAAATAGACAATGCCACTGACATCCCAAGGCTGGCAAAATATCCAAGTTCTCTGATGGTTTTGCCGGTTTCCTTTTTCATCTTCTGCTTCTGCCTTTGATGTCATTTAATGTGGCCTTAAAAATCAATTTATCTTGAAAGCAAATAACACATGATGAATTTCAAGTCAATGTGAAAAACATTAAAAAATATTTAAAAATCCTTTATCACTATCATTGGTAATTTCAGCGACTATCCAGGCATTTATGCCCTTGCTCTTCATTTTTTCCACACAGGCTTTTGCATCTTTTTTATTCAGGCTGATAAGCAACCCGCCGGATGTCTGGGGATCGAACATCAGATCAACTATTGCCCTGTCAACGGCTTCATCAATATGGGTCCACTCTTTAAAAAAACTGCGGTTTTTATGGGCTCCGGCCGGAACCATACCCATGCGCGCAAAGTCCAGAACATTGTTTAACAGGGGAACCTTCTGGGAAAAAAGCATAATCTCTTTTTTTGAGCCTTTTGCCATTTCCAGCAAATGCCCGGCCAGTCCGAATCCTGTAACATCTGTGCAGGCATTGACAAAAAATTGTGCCATCACCTCTGCTGCAGTCTTGTTCAACATGGACATGACGGCAACAGATTCTTTTATATTCTGGGGTGTGGCCAGTTTTGCCTTTATGGCAGTTGACATGATTCCGGTTCCCACAGGCTTTGTTAAAATAATGGCATCCCCTGTGGCGGCCGTGGAATTGGTTTTCACCTTATCTGGATGCACAATTCCTGTAACGGAAAGCCCATATTTAAATTCCTGGTCATCCACTGAATGACCGCCGACCAGAACAGCACCGGACTCGTTAATTTTATCCAGCCCACCCCTTAATGTTTGCGCCAGGATCTCCTCGGGCAGGTCATTGCTTGGAAAACATACAATATTCATGACTGTAACGGGCTCTCCTCCCATGGCATAGACATCACTTAAGGAATTGGCCGCAGCAATCTGTCCGAATTCGTATGGTGAATCCGTTACCGGAGTCAAAAAATCAAGGGTCTGGATAAGCGCTGTTTGAGAATTCAGCTTATAGACTCCCGCGTCATCGGGAGAATCAAGACCCACGATCAGGTTGGGGTGAGATTTAATATCAAGCCTGCTTACAATTCGATCCAGCGTCCCTGGATCCAGTTTGGCAGCTCACCCCGAGGCTTTTACCTTCTGTGTTAAACAAATCGTATTGGCTTTTTCCATCTGTTTCAAAAAAACAATCTCTTTTTTTTCCATTTTCAAACTTCCTTTTATTGCATGCAAATCACGCAGGCAAACCTGGCCTTTGTTTTTTCGCCCCTAAAAGAATAAAACAGTTCTGTATTACATTTGGTACAGATTTTCATATTTTCAACGTGTTCTTTTTTTATACCCTTTTCAATGAGTTGATCCTGAGTTATTTCCCAGAAATTAAAATAATCTTTGTTTTGAATTTTATATTTCCACAAATTTTGGGGGATTTCATCTTTATAATTTACAAATTCAGAACAACAGGGGCCAAGGGAAGGGCAAATGCCGGCCAAAATATTTTCAGGCTGACACCCAAACTCAAGGATCATTTTTCCCACGCATTTTCCAATAATATTTTTAACACTTCCCCGCCACCCGGAATGAATATTTGCAATTACTTTTTTTATAGGGTCATACAGCATGACAGCCTGGCAATCAGCCACCTGGATAACAATAAACAAATCTTTTATGTCCGTGATAATGGCATCGGCAGTATCGTTTTCAATATTGGATAAAAATTGTTTCGACAAATTTATTTCATCTTTTTTTAATACCTTTATGCCGGTTTTGTGCACCTGATTTAAAAAAATAAAAGGCTTTGTCCCCATTTTTCTTGCAATTGTTTTCCGGTTATCTGCACTGACTGCCAGTTTATCACCTGAATTCATGCCTTTATTTAAAGGATGAGAAGAAATCATTGTATTTATTGCGTCTGTCCTTGTAAATACACCATGAACAATACAAGACTGATTTTTAAGCTGTTTAAACTCATAGACTTTGATATCAGTGCTTTCCATAATAAAGTTCACCAATCCGCTCTATGATTTTTGTTGTAGAGATATCAGGTTCCAAAAAGACCCTTTCTATACGCCCCCCATTTTTTTTTACAAAATCAGCCCCGATGATCTGCTCTTCCGGCCAGTCCGCCCCTTTAACCAGCACATCAGGACAGATGGCCTTAATCAAAATTTGCGGGTCAGGCTCATCAAACAGCACCACATGATCAATACAGGCAAGGGCTGCCACAACAATAGACCGATGGTCCTGCCCGATCACCGGACGTTTTTCTCCTTTGATCTGCTTCACGGAAACATCGGAATTTAATCCCAGAATAAGAATATCGCCCAGACCTGCCGCATGGGTTAAGTATTTTACATGTCCTGCATGAATAATATCAAAACATCCATTGGTAAATACAATTATTTCTTCCGCCTCCCTGTATTGCCTGGATAATGCTTTAATCTCAGAAAGAGTAACTATTTTATCCATATATATCCTGTCTCCGGATGAATTAACCTTGTCTATACATATCGTTTCACCCTTTCATCGTCAATCTTTTTATCTTTTTAAAACACCTATGGTTTTAAGCTATCTGTGTTTTACAGAAGCTTCTTGAACGATTGAAGGAATGTCGGTTAATAAAATCAAAAAAACATTTTTCCCCTTAATACCTGTAATGGCTTGACATTTCATGATATTTTGACTATTTAATAAAATTAAGAAGAACACCTTTAAAACCAATATTTATAATTCAATTAAAGGTATTCACAAAATTATTTTAATATGAATGTGGATGATATCTTTATATCTTTTCTGATAAGGAGAAAAAAATGAAACAAACCGATTCTTTTCTCAAAGGCAAACATATACTGGCTGTTGACGATGAATGGGATGTCATTGAAACCATACAGGAAATCCTGGACAAAGCAAAAGTAGACGTTGCCCAGGACTATGAGACCGCTTCTGAAAAAATTCTCCAGACCAGATATGACCTTGCGATTCTGGATATTATGGGAGTCAACGGGATTAAGCTTTTAGAAGAATGCGTAAAAAGGGACATCCCTGCCGTCATGTTGACTGCAAATTCCCTGAACCCGAATTCCCTGATGGAGTCCATTAAAAAAGGGGCTATTTCCTATCTCTCCAAAGAGCATTTAAGCGAACTTGACTTACTAATCGAGGAACTATTGGGAGCACAAAACCAGGGCAACCCCACCTGGAAACTTCTTTTTGAAAAACTTGGCAATGTTTTCAATCAGCGATTTGGAAAAGGCTGGAAAAATGAGAACAAGGATTTCTGGAATGATTTTGAAAAAAACTGGGAAGTCTCCAGGGGTATCCAGGAAAGGCTATTACACGATAAGAACATCATAGACAAAGGCATATAAATTCAATAACTTTAATATTTTATAAATACCCCAACAGCCTGGGCAGAAAAAGTACAACCTCAGGCACGTACGTCAGAAAGAAGAGTACCCCGATCTGAATCGCCAGAAACGGCATTACTGCCCTTGAGACATAAATAATATCCCTTTTTGCCAGCGCTCCCGTAATAAACAGGCTAACCCCCATAGGGGGCGTGCAGTACCCAATGGCAAGGTTTACTGTCATGATGAGCCCGAAATGCATGGGATCGACATTAAAAGGGCCGAGCAACGGCAGGAATACCGGGCCCAATATCAATGTCGCGGAAATAATATCCATGAACATGCCGATAATGAGCAGCAGGATGTTCATAGCCAGTAAAAAAACAATAGGTGAATGAATACTTGCCACAACAATTTCTGCCACCCTGTTTGGAATATTTTCAAAGGTCAGATACCTTCCAAAACAGGTGGCTGATGCAACAATCAAAAGTAAGGTGGCACTGGTGACAGCAGAACTGACAGTGATTTCTTTTACGACTTTAAACCCCATGGACTTGAAAATAAAAAACTCAACCAGAAACGCATACACACACGCAACGACCGCGGCTTCATTGGCTGTAAAC
>Ga0164315_10002885_pt1 | contig 13271 bp, 17 predicted proteins | sample GuaBasSedimGuay6_FD_113737 | JGI IMG/M metagenome (GOLD analysis project Ga0164315, IMG submission 113737) | Subseafloor sediment microbial communities from Guaymas Basin, Gulf of California, Mexico - Guay6, Core 4569-2, 0-3 cm | ecosystem: Environmental > Aquatic > Marine > Hydrothermal vents... | reverse complement strand
CTTTGTATTTTTCCCAAATATAAAGTGGAGCTAATACTAAATACTCATGAAACGTTGTTACGAATCCTGGGCGTTTAGTGGTGTCATCTACTGTGAACTCCAAAGGTGATCGTGAGAACCACAACTTTAATCCGTCTGTTGAATTATAGTTTGGAGTTGGGTCTACTGAAACAACTGAGCCATCGAAGTCATAGTATAGTGGTGTTCCGTCTACAGTCCTCTCTTCCATTATTGATCCTCCAACTGTTCGAAGGTCACGCTCCCTTAGTCTAACCCAGTTCCCTGAACTATCTTTCATTTCCACTCTTTCTACTCTTAACCAATCTTGTTCGCCCTCTGGAACAGCTTTCATTACTAAGTAGTTGTTTGTTCCTGTTGTTAAGCTGGTTGTTGACGCTGGTAAGTCTTCTTGATTTGTATCATCCCATTTCCAACGGCCGTCTGCTGACATAATAATATTTACAGCCTTGTGGTATGCGTCATTTACTTGTCCTGTAATTTGAGCGAACAATGTTTCGTCACTAGAAATGTATCCGTCACCAAGACTGGTGCGGAACTCTATTTGTTGTATTATCCCTGATTTTGACGAGGTATTATTGAAGTCCATATTTAATTCTATTAATTATTCTTCTTAAAAAGCTTTCTTTAACAACAATAGCCTCACCTTGCATAATTAATCTTTCGAGTAATTTATCTTCGCGCTTATCTCTGCCAGTATTAATTATCTCGCCATTAGTAAAACGAGAAAGTTTTCTATTTGCTGTTATTTTGACTCTCATTTTTTTGTTCTCTTAACATGTTTTTATAATTGTCAACCTTGTCGATGGTTTCATAAAAAGCTTTTCCCTCTTCTAGTGTCACAGAGCTTATCTCTTCGAACTCACCTTCTACGCTGACCTCTTTGTCTAGAATGTTTGTGACCTTGTCTTTAAGTCTAGACATTTTATATTCAAGTTTCTGTAGTTGTCTGTAGTGTTCTGATAAAAGCGCAGTAGTCTTCTGATATTCTTCCTCTTTAATGTATGGTTTTAAGTATTTCCAAACATCATTGTCACTTGCTATACGTGACATATTCTTTTTGATAATCTTAGCTGCGTCTTTTTCAATTTTATCAAAGAATACTTTACCGTCATCTACAAGTTTTTCTCTTTCTTGTAAAATCTCTACAAGCTCTTCTGATTTAATTTCTTTTTTCATAAGCCTTTTTATAAGTTCCGAACCACTCATGGCTTCGACTCTCGATATTAAAATTTTTTAAAACGTATTCCTTGGACTTCTTGCCCATTGACCTACGCAAATCTTTATCTTTAATTAGTATTTCTATCGCTTGCTCCCATTTGTCGTTGTCCTTTACTAGAAACCCCATATCTGGTGTAAGCTCCTCGTATGGTGCATCTGTGAACGATTGGGCTATAACTGGTATCTCGCACATCGCTGCTTCCAGGAACTTAACGTTGCTTTTACATCTATTAAAGTAGTTGTCCTTTCTTGGAATTAACATCATGTCCAACTCTGTGTTGTTTAATGTTTCTGGATATGTTTCTATTGGACACCATGGCACTTGCTCTATGTCTATACTATCCCAGAATTTATACTCATGGCTAAATGCTTTCGTCACATTTGGATTTTCCTCTCTGTGTTTTTTATCACCAAGCCCAAACAAAACTAATTGCACATCTTCTCTCTCGCTCAGTCTTATTAGAATGTCTTTCATGTGTAGGTAGTCATATTCGTACGCTACTGACCCAACCATTCCAATTCTTACTTTATTGTTTCCGTTCCTCTTTGTTTTTGGCCAGTCAAGGGGATCAATACAGTTGGGCAGAACCACAACATTATCTGAGGCTTCACGATATTCTTTAGCTAGAAATTCAGTGGAAGCTGTTACAACGTCTGCAATTTTCATGAATTCGGTGATAGCCTTGTCTCTATTCTCTAGCACAATCGACACTCCATGTGGGTCTAGCCCTGCTAACGGATAATGGTCTTCAATCTTGAATGTATCATCGTTATCCATCACCACTATTTTACCTTCCTGTTTTAATATCTTCGCTAGTGGTAAATACTCTGGTTCCTCTGGCCTATGGAAAACAACAACGTCTGCTGCTGCAATGTTCTCTTGCATCTTTTTCCTATCATCTATTTTTCCATTCACGGAAGTTTTGTTTAACCTGAATCCCTCCTGAAAGGCAGGTAAAAACATTCGCACGTAGCAACAAGCGTTATATCCACTTGTAATCATGTATGTATTCATATAAGTCGTTTCTTTCTTTTTTTAAGTGGTGGCGCGTTTTTCCTCTTCCCCTCCGCTATTTGTTCGTTGATCTGCTCCCAGGTCATGTTGAGTGTTACCTCCGAGGAGCTGGTCTTCTGTGATTCTTTGCCCATGCTTGTCAATAAATATTCTTTGTTTTTTAATGCTTGGATCTATTGTTACTGTCATATGTTTAGAATGTATAAGTTATATGGCCTTTATTAAGCTTCATTGTTGAGTTGCGTTTTGCTGGAACGCCATAAAAACTTTGCTCCGTGATGTATCTGCTCTCCGGTAGTTCATCAAAATTGTGTTCTATTGTTGGGTCTGGAAAGTTTTTCGCCATCTCCACTAAATCCTTGATTAATTCTTTGTTTGTTTTTCGCATAATTATTTCCGAACCAGGGGGTATTAACCCCCGGAACAATTATATTAATAAGTTGTTTTAAGCTTGAGTTTTAATCCAAACACCAGATGTGTCTCTTGACTCAACGGCACCAAACATTACATCAGCAGTGGTCAAATATGCCATTGACTGTGGAATGTAATTAGTGTCTACATCCATGATAGTAGAGGCATGGATAATAGCACCTTTGTGTGCAAGACAAGAATTAGCACTATCATCTGTAGCTCCGATTCTTGAACTCTTGATTACTGGGATACCATATAGGTAACCAACGTGTCCTTTCAATACTGGGTCTGCACCGTTTGTGTTTACCAATAAGCTGAATTTGTCGATTACTGCAAGGTCGCTCCAAACTTGTTTTGGAGTTAAGAAGAAAGCTCTGTCTTCTTGAGGTGCATTAGCTTCATCCAAATATTGGATAGCTCTTACGATATTACTATCAGCAAGTGCAGCAGCAGACGTACCAACGACTTGTGAGAAAGCAGGGAATAAGGCCAAGATAGCATCTTCGTATACACCACCTACAGTGTAAGAAGCATTTTTAGCATAAGTTTCCTGTAGTCTGTAAGAATGTAACACGATTTGTGCTTCACGTTTCTCAATAGCGAATGAACATTCATACCAAGTGTTAACAGTTAAGTCAATTTTGGTTTCTGTTGGGTTGTTTACTGTTACGTTTGCAGCATTAGTTTTGCTGTGTGCGACCATCTCAGTTAGATTTGGTACGTGTAGCACATCACCGCCGTTTGCCAATTCAGAAGATAAATCTTCGAAGAAGTTAACTGCATAAAGATTTTCTCTATAAAAGTTATTCATTCTTGAAGACCAAAGTTCTGGAATCAACACGTCAAGAGTTGTTGAACTCTCTGAGGCTGTGGGGAAAGCACCAGTTGCCATAAAATTTAAAGAACGTCGCTCGATTAACTAGCCTTGAATTCTTTTCTTCGTGTGTGCCTCGTGCTCTTCACGAGTCATATCTTTAACGGCCTTGGGAGCTCCTTCGCTGCTAGATGGAGAGCCATTCGATGCGCCAAGTTGATTAGCTGCAGATTGCTCGTTAGCTTTTCTTTTGTCAACCTGTGCTTTGTAATAGTCATCTTCCATTGCTACTAAAATAGAAACTCCTTCTATGTCAGCAACTTTTTTAGCGATTGCGAAGTCGGGCTCAGTGCCGCCTTTAGCGAAGAAAATTGCTTCTTCTCTAGTTAAACCAGTTTGTTCTGTATTAGTTTTTTTATCTCCAACCTGTTCTGTTTGAACCTGTTGTGTTTGCAGTTTTTTATCCTTTCGTTCAGCAATAGCTTTGTACTTCAAAGCCTGAGCTTTCCAATCGGTTGTGTCTGCGTCACTCTCTTGTGTCTCGTCTTTTACATCTTCGGAAGATGCGTCTTGTTCTTGAACCTCTTGTTCTTGAACGTTGTCATTGTTTTCCATGATTTTGTTCATGTTAATTGTAATCATTTTTTACCGACGTTTTGTCGTCGAGGTTTTATTTTAAGATTTTAGATCCTGTTGGTTTCCAGTTGCTTTGTCCTGCATTCTTAATTCTGTTTAAAAGCACTGTCATGTGGTGAGCTGCCTTTCTGTTTGCTCTAGCGATTGAACCATAAACTTCATTACTATTTTTATCATCTATCTTTTCGTTGCTACATTTTTCGATTGCCGCCACGAACATCTCCTCCGTCTCCTTCCATCCTTGTGTGCCTAGCATTCCTTTTATGTATTCACTCATACTGCTGATTGTTGTGATAAATTATCTTGTGAAGCTTCTTTGTTCGGTATACTGCCTGATGTCTGCTCTAGCTCTTGCTGTTGCATCGGTGTTAACCGGAAAGGTGGTATGCCATTGTTAGACAGCTTCTGTTTATATAATGGTGTATTAACTACTGCAGGTGCTGAAATCATATACTCAAGAGCGCTGTCGATGTTAGCGTTCATTGTGTTCTTATCCACAGCCTCACCAGTTGGGTTGATAACTATTCCATACTCGAAGTCAAAGAAATTTTTCTTAATCTTTTCGACTCGTCTATCACGCCCTAATGTGTTCTGCATGTTCTCCACAATAGCTGCTAGATCTTCTTCAAACACTACATAGCCTGCTCCTGCTCTCTCTTTCTTGTAAGTCTCCAGTTCTTTTTCAATCTTCATTTCGTCAAATGCTCTAATGTCTTCCTCTCCCTCTGAAATTTCAATGGCTGTTACCTTGTTAAATCCTTTCACGAGTGATGGCATAACCTTTTCTTCGATTATATATCCCATCTTCTCGTTGATATGAGTTTTAATATAATCAAAGGTTGATACTGCAGCGCGAGTTGCAACTGCCAGTGATCTAAATGGTACACCACTAGGGGGTGTCTCACCTGAAATGCTCTCGTTAATGTAACAAAGCATGTCCGCTTTACTCTCGATCAACTGCACTTGGTTTAAAAATGTTGCAATAAATCTGTTGTCTAGGCTGAGTTGTTGTAAATCTTCTGTGTTTAATATCTGTCCTGAGTTTACGCCATCTAAAATGTTACCAGTTATTTCAGCATCTGCTGTCTTGAATAATAATAAAGACGCTATATTATTTGTTTCTGAATTCTGGTTAACTAATGTATTGATCTGCTCCTGTAATTCGTATAAGCGTTCCACGATTCCAAGTCCCTGCCATCTACCTCTAATACGTTCTCCATGGAAATCGTCATATGGGAAATCCTTCGGTGTATTTTTCTTTGTGTAAGTTTTCTTTCTTTCCTCTATCACTACCTCAGCATCTCCGCTGCCACTTCCGATATAATGAATGTACTCTCCTTCGTACAGACCCCATCGCTCTGTGATGGTATATTTCACATTGTCTGTATTCACGTTATCCACATCGTCAGTCTGCTGATCCTTCGCCATGCTCTTATCCATAATCTCCTGAGCTTGCTTGGGATATTTAGCTCGTAACTGTTGTTCGTTGAAATAGTGTAGCTCTATCACTGGGCTATCCACAATGTTTTTAACACTGGGGTCAAAATATAAGTTGCGTAAGTCACACTCCTCAATAAACACTGTGCCATCTGATTGTATCACTTGCTTCCAAACTGACGATCCGTAAAGTGCGATACCTCCTGAAATGTCATCGAGGGTTAATGCGAAGCGAGTGTCGCGTACCCATTTCTTAAACATTACGTTCAGCACCCATGCCTGATACCAGTTCGTTTTACCTACACCAACTGATTTAAACTCCTTGGAGTTCGCATCAATACTCTTGGCATATAACGGTATGCGTTGGTTTGAGATATTATAAAACATGGATTCAGCATTGTCGCCGTCCATAAACTCACTATTCGTATATCTGATTATTCTCCTTATGTTCTTGTATTGATTGAAGTCCGAACCGTCTGACAGTTTTACGTTGCGTGTCTTAAAACTTGTCACTTCCTTCTGTGCGATTGCTCCTATTGACATATTATTTTAATATTGTTTTTTTGGTAAAGGTTTTATTTGTCCCCCCAAAATGTTTTTTATATATGTGTGAATTTACCCTCATCATTAATGGATAACGCAATGCGTCTAATGCATGATTGTCCTTATCGACTGGTAACTCCTTGTCGTTGGTTTGTGTTTTATTCTCTGGGTATGCGTACTTCTCAAACTCCCAAATAAGACTGCCGCAAGTGTTAGATATGTGTATGCGATCTTCCTTGAGTAGTTCGCGTACAATATCTATTCCCTTCACTATACTGTCCTTCCCTTTCTTAACTTCCTTCATGTAAAATCCCCTGTCCTTAAATTCCTTAATGCGGTCTGGTTCAGCTGGATCGGCGTAAATTGAATTGGGCTTCATTGTCTTGGCCTGTTCTATTAACTCCTGATTCGTCTTCTCCTTCTCGTAATATTCCTCAGTTATCCAAAAGTGTGAATCGCGGTCTTCCTGTATTTTTAAAATAGCGCTGGGGTTGGTAAACCCAAAGTCAATTCCTAAAATAGTTGATGTGAAATACTTAGGGATTTTGGTGGTTGCTGGGTTATACACATGCTTTGCACGGTTAAACTCCTTGTACACCAGCCCTTCCATCTTCCTGAAATCAGCTTCAAACTCCTGTGCATATTGATCCTCCGTCATCTGCAATCGGTATTTCTCTAAGTCCTGTGTCGGCAGATGTGGGTTGGTTGTGCTAGGAAACCGGAAACTCTTATAGTCGGGGTCTTTGGCCTCCTTGTTATATAAATCATAAAAGTGGTTAAAACCTTTTGGGGTGCTGGAAAAGATGACTGAGCCGCGGTAATCGAATAATGCAGGGAGGAGAATCTCGTTCCAGTTGTTTGCAAAGTTACGCATGCTTGCCACTTCGTCCAGAACAAGAAGGTGAAACTTCTGACCACGCAATGTTTCCACTGCCTCCCAACCTCTTAATGCAATAGTGGATGTGCTGGGTATATATACTGGGGATGGTGGTAGGTCTTTTTTTATTTGTTTTTCGGTGCGGGGGGCTAAAATTAAACGTTTGGTTTCTGGGTCTCTTTTCGGTACTATTGAATGCACCACGACTTCTAACCGGGATTCATTTACTTTCTTAGCTACTGGCGCTGCTGCTTTCTTTAGTTCCGCCCATGCAATATCTCTAGCCTGTGCAAACGTTGGTGCGATATATGCTATCCTCCCGTCATGGGTTGTAATGGCTGTGTTAATCATCGCGGTTACATCGTATATGGTTTTACCCCATCTACGGCCACAACAAAGCACTTTAAAACGATGTTGGTCGTGTGCTACTTCCTTCTGCCCGTCGTGGAATTTTATGCTGTTGTCGTTATTCTTTGTCATGGGTTTCTTTTTCTAGCGCTAGCTGTGCTAGGACTTCCCCCTCAATAGCTTGTTGGGTTTGATTGGTAAATTCACTTGGCATAATAATGATATTCTGCGCTGTGCCATCGGATCGGCCGTCAAGAACGTTAAGGTGCTTTCTAGTTATGTCATATATCTTTGCAGTTTGGTCTACAGTGGCTGTATCGGTGTCCAGAGCTTCTGTGAGCTTGTTTAAGGCTTTAGACGATGTTTTGTCTAAGTTCGTTCTGTGTTTGTTTAGAGAGGCTTGTATGGGATTGTCTCCTAACTCTGCTAGTGCTGCTTGTTGATTGTCAGTAATGGGCATAAGGTTTTTATTTATAGTGATATTGTAGCACATTTTTCGTGCGAGTTCAAGACTTAAGTCCAGAGTAGTGTGGACTTAAGTTGTGGATAAGCTGTGGATTGTGACATTATTGTGACATTATTGTGAACCGATAAAAGTATACGGCTTTTTACCGTGGGCTTTGCACGGATTAGGACTTAAGTCTAGAGTAGTGTGGACTTAAGTCGTACTATGTGGTGGATTGTTGAAAATTAACTCGGGTTGTGTGTGGGGTATATATTATATATCGACGCCCCCCGTCCTCGGGTTTTTCCTATGTGCTGGCCTCAATAGAAGGGAGGGGGCACCCACCACCACGCCAAGGGCCCGCCAAGCCTAGCCGGCCACGGCATAACATGGTATAATATAGACCTTTAATAACTACATATAACAAGTATTACACTCAGTTAGCCTTATGATTAGCTAAGATTAGCTATATTGTTGTAGTTGTTGACTACTTATTGCATTAATTACCCCTTTACCGTCCAAAATAAAAGCTAAAGAGGCTTGTATTTTATACGGTAAAGGGTTAATACATAAGCTTTTAAATTTATTACATAAGCTTTTAAATTTATTACATAGGCTTTTAAATAGCTAATATTAGTCGTTACATTAGAGATCTTATGTATTAAGTTAAGAAAAACAAGCTCCAGAATCCACTCTAAGCGACTAAAAAAGATTAGTGGGGTGTTTGTACCTTGTTTTTCTTGCTGAGTGTTGGCTAAAAATAGCTAGCATTAGCTAAAACATATTATAACACGAAATTAGCGTTTTTATATTATAACATAAAAACTCGTTACATAACTCGTTACGTAATACATAAGAAAACAATCCATTTATATAATACCCTTTTTTCTCTCTTTATTATTAACTAAAATATATTTTATAATAGTATGTAATAAAAAAAGAGAATACCACCATTTTTACTACCTAATAACTCGTTACATAACTCGTTACATAAGCATTACATAAGCATTATAACATCTTTTATGTAATAAAAGTTATCCACACCCCACCCCTTGACAACCCCTACTATATCCTATATAATGGATATATAGATAATAAACTAACAACCCATAATTATGTACAACCTAACTTATTCTATTCCAGCCACACGCCACCAAAGAGGTAACAAGCAAACACTAAAAAACCTAGACAAAGAAACAGCCCGCAACTGGTGCCACTGGCTAGAATCAAAAGTAAATGCAGATTATAAACTAACTAAAATATAACAACATGAAAAATGAACAACTAACGGGGCTAATCAAAAACCCAACAGACAATCAAATTTTAGAGCAAATGGAGCTTATCGGTATTAACGACGATATGTTACCGCAGGCCAAAGCATATTTATGCATTTATTCTTATTGGGAAGACTTGGACAATCTAGAGGAGGCCTACCAAGGTGAATGGAATAACGACGAGGAATTTGTGCAAAATCTACTAGAGGATTGCGGGTATATTCCTGAAAATATGCCGGCCTACATTCATATTGATTGGGGAAAAACAGCGCAAGACGTAATGTTAGATTATTCAGTAGACGGCTACTATTATTTTAGAAATCTTTAATAACTAACCATAACCGCCAACAAAACAAAAACAACTTGGCGGTCTTGGCTAATTATTAAATACAATCAAATGAAAAAATATATTTTCGTTAAGTGGCTAGTCGCCGACAGTGGCCACGAAATTATATACATTGAGGCTAAAAACAAGGCGCAAGCAATTGAGAAAATTAAAACATTTTCACTTTACAAGGTGAGTGAAGGTGATTTAATCGAAATTAAAGAGGATGTCCAAACAGTTTTTGAATATGATAACCCAAATTATGAAGGCTAACAACGTTTAACCCTCCCAAGCCGTCCAAGGCAAGTGAAACAACCTTGGACGGCCCAACAAGAGTTAAACAAAGTCCAGCATGAAAATAAACCATGCTACAACAAAAAAACAAATATTTTTATCTATTAGAGCAACTAACAGAACTAAACAAAACGCTCAATAATGATAAAAATATAAATAAACAAGCTCAATTAATCAACCGCCACATTACCGCATTAAGAAAATTAATTGATAAATCCTTTAACCTCTTTTAGCCTCATCACAACGTAAAACGTTCTGATCACTCTAAAACACGTTAACATCACCCGTTTAAGCTGGACGCGGGAATATGTAACGTGTTTTTTTGTGTGTAAAACCAATCAATATGACAAATAAAAAACCTTACGCCTATTGCAGGGTGATTGATAAAATGAAGCTACCCGAGCAATACCACAAAACAAAAAAGATCTACAACGCGCAACGTCAGGAGATAAGAGCTTTATATAACAATAAAACATTAGGCCACTCTTACAGAAGCCTTGCAAGTCTTTACAATGTGTCTTTTGGTGTCATTCAAGTGATACTCAACCCAAAGGCCAAAGAACAACAAGCTAGAGCCGGCAAGGCATGGCGCTTAAAAACTGGCTACAAAAACACGCCATCGGATAGCATGGAATTAAGGAGGAGGAAAAAGCAAATCTTAATAACCATCACCGAGCGGGCGAACAACACAATGAAGGCAAAACCATTCCACCAACACCAAACCAAATTCCAAAACCCAATCATTTGAAAAAGCCGGTGGATACTTGCACCCTAAACCCTCGCAAAACTAATTAACAATTAAATATAAATCTATGCAATTATTAAAAATCTTATTCATGCTCGCTTTTATAGACCTACTAATCTTTTTTAGTCTTTGGTGGACTTATTTACAGTGGGATGAATGTAAACAAATGGGATTTAGCACTTTTTATTGTATTAAACACATCTTGTAACAATAACAAAAACATGATACAATAAAAACCTAGGTTAGCTCGGCGTTAACCTTGTATCTAAAGAGAGACAGGGCGGATTCCCTGTCTTTTTTTATCCCCAAGCTATCCACTAGACAACACACCAATTCCATGCTAGTATAAATAACATGATTGAATAAACATAATAGGGTAGCAAGAAGGGAATCAGGGCCCTTGTTGTTATCCTGTTATATTTATTTCATCACCCCCCCCTAACAGCTTAATATTAACTTCAACCCTGGTTATGTCAAAACCCCTATCACCAATAGAATACTCCGAGCGCATTAAAGAAACCATGCCACCGCTCGCAGTAAAGAAAAGCTCATCAGAGCTATACGCTTATAATGATAAGTACTATGAGCCGGTAACAGAGCATGAACTCAATCAATTTATCTATAATTATTTTGTTTTAGGAGTTCCAGCGGATAAAATTAACCCACAACCTGATAATTGGAACACAGCGAGATCAAAACAAATATCAGATGCCTTGGTATTACATCCCACAATTAAACAGGTAGATGAATTTGATAGCTCACAGGACCTCTTGAATATCAATAACGGCGTGCTAGATATTTCTGACATTTCCAATCCTAAACTCATACCGCACCACAAAGATCAGGAGTTTTCATCTATTATTGATGTAACTTATGATAAAGATAAGACAGAGGCGCCGAACTATAAGCGCTTTGTAGAAAGTACCTTTACAGAGCTTAAAAGCCCAGAGACGCCAGATTTTGAAGCCATAGATGCCATCAATCAATTAGGGGGATACTTGCTATATCCTAAAAATAAAATTGAAGGGTTTTTTATGTTTTTAGGTGGTGGAGCAAATGGTAAGTCATTATTAATAGAGATATATCGCAGTTTTTTTGATGATAAGTTTGTGACAGATATGTCGCTAAAGGCAATGGCGCAAGAATCATCACTGGAGCGCTCACAACTTATATATTCCCGATTGAATATTTCAGGAGAAGAGAAGGGGCGGCCAATAGACGCTGAGCAGATTAAGAAGATTTCATCGGGGCAGCACATTTTGATTTCTAGGAAGTTTATGGAACCAATGACGATTAAACCTAACACTAAGATTATTGTGGACTCTAACACTATCCCACATTTTAAGGATCACACACATGGCACGATGAGACGCCTTAACCTTTTTAAGTTTCCTAATAAATTTGTCTCAAAAAAGGATTATGAGACCTTGAAAGAGCCACTGCTAAAGCGCACATTTCTCATGGAAAATAGGGACACCTTGCTACCAGCTATAATGGATGAGAAAAGTGCAATATTTAATATATTCTTATCAGCCCTTAAAACATTACAGAAGAATAATTGGCGGTTCCCAGTGACTAATAACTCTACCAGTATGTTAGAAGAATATAACGAGGAAACCGACACGTTGGGGTCATGGCTTGAAGAAACATATTTCCCTACACCAACTAAAGATCGCGACGAGTTTAACACAGAGGCCGTCACAACCATTCTTAATGACTTTCAGGAGTATTATCAGATACACTTCCCATCAACGCGATTTCCATATTCTAGCAAAGGAATCGCAAGACGAATTAATGTTGTTTTCGGGGAGGAGCGCGTAGTTAAGAACGTTAAAATAGGTGAGCAGTGGACAACAGTCTCCGCATACCACCTAACTAAAAAAACTAACACAACACTATGGCAACCATCCAAAACCCCCACAAACACCCCACCAGACCAGAGCTTATCGCAATCTTTCAACCTTTAATCACACCCATCAAGGCTAATACCTACAAGATACGAGCCACACAAGCCATTCTGAGCGATTTACAGGACAGGAAGGGTAGAATGCTAGCACATCTCATGCAAGCCACCACAGAGCCAAATAAATGGTTCGCACGTTGGTTTATGGATACCCTACAAAGAAACATAGATAAAAAAGAAAAACAGATAAATGCCCTAAAAAGACAGAACAAATACCTCAGAGAAGAGGAAAAAGAAAAACAGCGCGACCCCAACGATCCAACACCCAAAACACCACAACGCCGCCGACCACCACTGGACACAGAGAGCGCCAAAACACACCCTATACCAGATATACTGGCAAATGCGGGGATAACACTCGTACGCAACAAATTTGCCCTTAGAGACGAAAAAACACCAAGTTGCAACTATTACGAGAATAACAATAATTATTATGATTTCGGAAGTGCCTCAGGAGGCGACAGCATAGATCTATATATGAAAATCTACAGCTGTGACTTCGTTGAAGCAGTTAGGAATCTGATGTGAAGAGACTTATGTATCAAAATTGTGAACACAAAAATTTAAAGTATTTCACAGAAACAACAAAGGTTGTTTGTCTAGATTGTGGTTACACGTGGGAAAATGGATTAATGACATCTCCTTTTATTCCATATATTGCACCAACTCCAGCTCCAGACTATCCGATATATCCCGTTGTAACCTGGAGCAATGTTGGAGATAGCACTAATTAAGTTATCCACATCCCAGTCCATTGACACATAGTCCACCGTATGCTACAATGATATTAAGCTTGTCAATTATCGAACGATAGTTCGGTAAAATGAAATTAACACACAAACCAAATGGGAAAACTAAGAGAGTACTGTCAAACGAAGAACATGACCCTGGATGATCTTGCAGCT
>Ga0164315_10002883_pt1 | contig 13274 bp, 8 predicted proteins | sample GuaBasSedimGuay6_FD_113737 | JGI IMG/M metagenome (GOLD analysis project Ga0164315, IMG submission 113737) | Subseafloor sediment microbial communities from Guaymas Basin, Gulf of California, Mexico - Guay6, Core 4569-2, 0-3 cm | ecosystem: Environmental > Aquatic > Marine > Hydrothermal vents >... | reverse complement strand
TTTAGTGACGTCTTCATTTAGATTAAGGACTACTTGTGTAATAAAACCATTCGCAGTTTTTACTGCAAATGTATTATCCACTTTTGGTGGGTTAACCGAAGCAAAAGGTTTGGTTGTGCCTGAAGCTACTACTTTAGCATCTGCTGCAAAGGTAGAAGGGCTAGCATCTTTCAACGAAGTATTGCCAGCAAAAACACCGGCATCGCCAATAGCTTCCAGAACATCGTTATCTATATTTTCAAAAATTACGGTATCGTTTGGGATATTCTTTTCAGCTAAGCCGAGTTGTTTTCCTGCAGGATCGCCTTGATCTTCCGCATTTAACACCGCCAGTTCAAGAGTATTGCCATCTACGTCTACATCAGCCAGCTCACCGGAGTTATTCATGGCTTCAGAAAAGGTCAGGTTTACAGTCCCTTCTGTTAATTTATCCTGTATTTTTTCAACTGATAATAGAACAGGTTTTGCATTGTCAACATTACCTAAAAGACCAGCTGTTGCAACATCTTCTTTTGCGAATGCAGCACCAAGAGCAGGAACTGCGTTATTATAGATATTGACAAATGTTAAAAATTCACCACCATTTGTATAATCCACAGCATAAGTAGTTACATCGCCAGTATTTATTGGTGTTGCCATAGATGCCAACGCTGTGACTGTACTGCCTGATGCGGTTACCGATCCAGGAGTCAATGCATTACCACCGTCTGTACTGGTTAATACAACACCACCAACACCAGCACTTACAGTAACATCTTCTTCGAAGTCAATTGTGACACCATCTAAATCGCCGTCAGCATCATTATCCAGTGTATTTGCATCGCCTGGTAGTGAGGGTATATTTGCCAGATTGTAAGTACCAAGTGTAATTATAAGTGATGGGTTATCAGGTATACCATCATTAGGGGTAGTATCTTGACCATCTGATAAAGCACCCGCACCAAGAGCAAGAGTAACGACGAGTGGAGTAAAAGTTTCATCACCGGTGTCAACAATCGTCAACTGTGTGCCATCCCATTTAAATGCTGCAACTCCAACAGTCGTTATATTGCCCTGATTAAGAGTAAGCTGGATACTAGCACTACCGTCATTGACAGAAGTGATATTGCCAACATTAACGATATTGTCAAGATCAAGTGCTCCATCAATAGATGCACCCGCTAACGTAGGATCAAAGACCCCATCAACTAGATTAGGTCCATCAGTAGCAAGAACAGAGATATCCTCTGTTGTATTGAACCTGACATTTGCAGATGCGGAAGTACCATTTTTGACAAAAGCATTATAGCTAGTACCCGAGGCCAACGCATTTGGTGCGGTAGCCAATACCGGCGCTGCCGCCTGAGCCGCACCGGATGCTAATGCACCCAGTACCGCTACAGCAATCGCCGTTTTTTTAAATTTAAATCGAGACATTTAAGTTCTCCAAAGTTTATAAAAATATCCTTGCGGATGATAGCAGTCTAGAGGTTTTTCTATGTTTATCTATACTCAATTCTAGGTATTTTTGTTATTTTTAGTTTATTGTCGATGTTTTAGCTGGTTTACCGGTATTTAAATGGATTATTTGTCATTTATTTCTTACACAGGTGTTTGTATTTTGTTTTTTTTTGTTTTTTTATGATCTGATTTGGCAGAGATTGCGGTTATGGTGGTATGGATAACCGGGGAATATGGGAATATGATCAATTTTGATTAACCAGGTGGCGTTGGGATGCTCCCTGTATCCTTTTTGAATTCAACGTACGAAAAATGGCAACGTAGGGATACCCCTTGTGGGTATCCTTTCTGAATTCATCGTACGAAAAGGGCAACCATAAAGGATTGCCCCTACGGTATTTTGATTTTTGTTTATGTTTGGTGTTGATTGCGGTTTTGATGATGTCGATAACCGGGGAATATGATCGTATATTGATCATAGGCGACGTTGGGATGCATCCTGAATATACCACGCATAAAAAAGGGCAGCGTAGGGATGTCCCTTGTGGGTATCCTTTTTGAATCCATCGTACGAAAAGGGCAACCATAAAAAAGTAACCCACGATATTTTGATGTACATTTCACGGTGGGGGTATAAATTGCCAGTTCTGGATTGTCTTTTTTTGATGGTTAAACCAGAGTCTCAGGCTCTGATTGGCGTCGGTGATGGTGATTTGCCACGTCATTAAGTCTATCTCCTGGCCAGCAACTTTGTCTATGGCTTGTTTGTGCATGTTAAACAACACGCTTTTTTCCTGGGAGTTGTTTAACCACTGTTGTACGCTTGTTTCCGGTACATCTGCCAGCATGGCAATGGTAGACGGATTGGCATAGTCTTTATTGATTTTTTTCTGATGACTGCTTAATGCAAAGTGCTGTTGCAGTTTTTTAATGACGGCAGCATCTACGCCTTTAACTGCGTACAATTCCTGCCAGCTTTGCAGAGGTTTGTTGCTGGGGCTGGAGGGTAGCTGGTGTTTTATGGTCATGCTTTCTGCACCGTGTTCTTTTGAAACCTGGTCTGAATCTTGCCAGTCGGTGATGACATCTGACAGCTGGGTGGCATTGGTTTTCGTGAGCCCTAAGCGATTCAGGTATTTTTTCAGATTTTTTGACGATATTTGAGTGAGTGCGGGTAAAACATTACCCGGTTTAATTGTTATCTGATAGCTTTGTTCTGCCAGTTTTAAGGTGTAAGGCTGATTTTGTATGTAATATTTACCTGCCGGGAATTTTATTTGCTCTCCTTTTTTGTGGCTGGCTGGTGAGCCTTTTTTATCTTTAATATCAAGTGTCTTGCCTACTGTGGCCGCTATTTCTTTAGCCTGTCTCAGAAGATGCCCTTGCGTTAATTCTTGTTTCTTCAATAGTAGAGTCTTATAACGGGGGTCATTGTTTGCGGTAATTTTATAAGTATTTTGTAGCACATAGTCCATTACTGCCAGTAACTGGCGTTGCTGGATGACGGTCTGAATCTGTTTTTGAGTGGCCTGCCCGGTTTTATTGTAATGTTTAACAATAACAGCCATGCTTAAGGCGATGCCGGTAAGTACCCAGAATGCATAGAATAAGATAAAACCTGCGTTTCCAGAATAAGGCTTTGTGCTTGCCCTCCTTTGTTGTAGCTTATTTTGATGAGAGTGGGGGGGGTGTCTTCGTGCCATTGTTGTATCCAGTTTTGCAGGCTGTCCTGATAGTATATTTGCAGTTTTTTTATTTGTTGCAGTGCAGTGAGTTCCAGTGTTTGTTGCTGGTTTATGCTGTGCTGTGGATGCCAGTAGTTACTCAATTCAGCTTCCTGATATTGTAACCGTTGTTTGCCTGAGTGGTACTGGTAGTTTGCCAGTATGTAGGGGCCATGGTTTCCATGTTGTGCGCTGTAACGGGTAATGAACTGAAATTGATCTGCTTCACCGGTAAATTTTAATTGTTCATTAAACGGTAGGGATTTGATATGCCAGATTTGTTTGCGGATAAATTGCTGGGCATTCCAGTCATTTTCTACTGTTTTTAAGGCTATGCTGACCCGGCCTGTCATTTTTTGCAGTTGCGCAAGATAGATGATAACGATTGCTGACAAAGCGATGACGATGACCATTTCCAGTAGTGTAAAGCCGTTTTGTTTAGGGCTCATGGGCTTTTATTTATCAGGCCGGGCTGGATCAGGATGATGCTGTAATATTGCTGGTTTAGCAGGTATTGCTGGTAAGGTGTATATGCCAGGCTGATGGAGGGTGTTTTTGGGTATGTCGAGAAGTTTTTTACGTTAATGGTGTAATCTTTTTTTTTGGGCTGAAGGGTGATGCTGTCTATGGTTTGTTGTGTAATCTGATAGTCGTTTTTTAGTTGCCGGCTTTGTGCGACAGTATTAAGCACTAGCGTTGCATCGTTATGGTGTCTGCGCATGCGCTTATTAAGATCCATCAGTCCACGCATTTGCCCTAGTGTTGTTGCTGATGCGGCGGCTACTATGATGATGGTGATGAGCACTTCTAGCAGGGTAAAGCCTTGTTGTTTTTTTTGTTGCTGCATGAGTGTCTGGATTTTATCCGTTGGGATGCGTCTTGTGTATCCTGTTAAATGGACAACCACAAGGGATTGTCCCTACGGTTCTTTTAAATGGACAACCACAAGGGATTGTCCCTACGGTTGCTGGCGGTCCAATTTTGGAATGCCTGGCCGGTTTTGTTTTCTGACCGCTTTGATGACTTCGATGATATCTCGGGTATTGATGATGCCATCATTGTTGACATCTGCACGGATGTTTTCTTCTAAAAGGGCTTTTTTAACTGCTGTGATGTCTTCCTGTGTGAGTTTGCCATCGTTATTGACATCATAAGTGGTGTTTATTGTTGGTGTAGCAGGGGGGGGTGTATCTCCTGTACCTGCATCGCCCCCTGTTTCAGTTCCAGTATCTGCACCGGTTCCTGTATCTGCATTAGTTTCTGTTACAGTTTCTGCTCTGATAAATTTGCCCACAGTGAGGTTCATTATTATTTTAGCTGGAAAAGGTTGTGCTCCATTGTAGGTAAAGGTGGCTGGATTTTCGCCCCGCAATAATTGATATATCTTGTCCCCCTGCTTTAACTGCAGTCCCAATTCTGTTCCATTAAATTCAACTTTTTTACTGATTTGTATAGCATACAGTCCAGTATTGCTGATTACTCGATGGACATTGGTATTGGTCGCCACCTTTTTGCCTTCTTTGTTAATGACGATGATATTGTCATTAAGTTTGGCCTGTACTGTATCGCTATTCAATATGCTGCCATTTATCAATAGCAAAACATCTGCCTGGGCGGTTTGTATAGTAAATAGGGAAAATAGGGTTATAATTAATTTAAGCTTCATTGATACTTTGGATTCAGTTTTTTTAAAATCATAACGAAATTTATAAATCAATAGCTATTATTGGGTATTTTATTGATTTTTTCAAGGTTAACTTTTTCCTATATTTTTTTTTGTGATGCTGTTCAAAGATTTTACTAGACTCTCTGTCGAGTATTCCATGGTCTAATGGGTTTTTTATGTTAAATAGGCTGTTATACAATTTTGTTAATAAGTTACATGATGAGGTTGCATTGAGCCCTTTTTACAATGTTGCGTCATTACATTTTGCCACTTCAATAACTGGAATTGCAGAATAAACTCCCTATACAACTACAAGCTTTGTGGGTTGCCACTGTGGATAAGGCTATCCACAAGGGAGTATCCGGGCTTATTTGAAAATTACATCGCTTGTATTCTTTTTCTTCGAGCCTGGAATAAGGGAGATGGAAATAAATAACTGTCCAATTTTTAAAGCTGAACGTACACAAAAATAACTTAGGCAACTATCTGGGGCGCAGGTCTTTAGCCTGCATTTTATAAGCAGCCTAAAGACCTGCGCCCCATTGTATCAGTTATTATTCGTGAACATTCCTAAGCTAGTACAGCGAACCGTAAGTTCGTGCATATAATAATTCGTCATTGCCGAAGTCTTTTATCGGGAATCTATTAGTTGGACGCTTGGATTCCTGCTATAAGCATAGGATGACGGGGTAATGATAGTTCACGAACTTATGGGTTGCTGTACTAGGTTTATTTTAGTGACAAATCTTTTAACGGATCAGGGTTCATATAATGTTGATCTAAAAACTGCTTTACCTCTATTTCCATTGCTGGCAAAAGACTTTGATTTTGTATGGCAATGATAAGAAGTTCCTGGACTATACCTCCTTGAATAGCTGAAAGTGAGAGCAAGGCATTGTCTCGTACTTTTATTGATGTATCGTTCAATCCGTAATTGACTAGCGCTTCGGCAACTATTCTGGATTCATCATGAGTTTCCAAAGCTGCAGCCGCCGCAGCTCTAACATCTGTTGACTCATCATTTAGTAATGCATCAATTATAATCGGTTCTAAAACAGGCTCTTCGTAAAACCCCAGTTCGTCAATAGCATCTTTTCTGGTACTGTTATCATCTGATTGTGTGTTATTGATTATTTCAAGGATGTCCCAGATATCATCCTGATTTTTCAGATTCAGTCGAATATTTTCAACAGTATCATCTAACTCCATTTCAGTAGACGTTTTTTTAGCTATAAAGTGCTTGCTTATTTTAGTTGAATTAAGCGGTTTTGAGTTGTTGTGTGCCCGCGTAGGGACGGATTTTTCTTCGTCTATTTCTTTTAGTATTCCAATAAGTTTGCTTGAGTTTTCTTCAGGTGTTTTTTTTATAAAAAAGAATAATAAAGAAGAAACTATTACCAGAGCGATTAAAATATATTTTGTATTCATTTTTCCAAGGTATTTAAAATCGGTAGGTGATACGTCCCTGTTCACCTAATTATTTACACTAAATTAATATTTATAAATGTCTGTATTTTTAACACGCTTAAAACCCGGTTTAATGATTGAACTTTCTGAGTAACTACCCAAATTTAACGATACTGGCAGTATTCCATCGGTAATAAAACTGGATAAAGCCAGTTTTTTTCCTCGAAGCGTCAATATTTGTTTGTCTAGGTTTAGGTTAACTTTGACTTCTCCATTGCCAACAAAAATTTTCCCTTTTGCAGTTTTTCCATTTTTTGATACTTTTAATCTACCTGCAGGAACAGAAATTGTATATCCTGCTATATCAAATTCCATATTATCGATATCAGGATCATATCCGGTGAAACCGGCGTAGTTTGCAACAACTCTTAAATTATCATTATTTTGTTTTTTAGATTTGATATTAGCATTCAAGCCATTTATATATAACTTTGATGTCGTTGAAAAATTCTTTTTTGAAAGATAACTGATCTTATTGCCTTTCAGTTTTGCAGCTAAATTGACTGATTGATCAAAACCACCCCATGAAAGACTAACAGAAACATTATTGCTAAAGAAGAAGTTGTTCAACGGGACTTTCTTCAAGGTAAGCACCACGTTGGTTTTACTGCTGCCACCTATATTAGCCAATATGTTGCCTTTAGCCTTTTTATCTAGGGATTTAACTTTAAAGGCTCCGTTTTTTCTACCTTTTTTTATGATTTCGCTTGCATTTATGGTTAGTTGAATACCGGAAAAGCCTCCAATTTGCAGTGTCAGGTCGTCAGTTAATGGTGTTGTACCCTTTAGTTCATCAGTATCTATGTCAATATTATTCAAGGACAGGGATAGCTTGATATCGGCTTCCGTTGCAGCTTTGTTTCCCCGTACACTAAGAGCGTTAACCCGTAGCCAGGCTATGTCTGCAGAAGGAGCTCCACTAACAGTTGTTGCTAAACTCGATTCCCTTGTAAAAGGGGCTATAGCTTCTGGCTTAAAAGGTATATCCGTTTTTTCCAAAGTGGCCGTTCCCTGGTGACCATTTTTATTATCAGCTAAAACAGTGAAGGTATATACTCCGTTACCTACGAAGCCACGAAAATACGCTGAATAACGCCCGTCATCGGCTTCTTCATCGCCATGTATTGTTTGACCATCATCAAAAAGAGTTATTTCGCCTAAAATGCCATTGGGAGAGGTCACTTTGGCTTTTACATCAGCCCCGGCAACAGGGTCATTAGCAGAAAGTTTAGCAGTCACTAAAATAGGTTCTGGATAATTATAGTTCTCTTTATCCATACCCACTGATAAATTGACAGAGGGACTGATCGTGCTGGTTAAAACATTATATGAATATGTTTTAACAGCAGCTGGAGAGTTGATAATTAATTTCCAGTCGCCCATTTCTGGATTACTTACACGGTAAAAATTCAGATTATCCGTATTTTGGAAATAAACACCTGCACTTGTATCAGAGCTTGAAAAGCTTTGCCCACTAGGTGACAGGATAGAAAAACTTAGCCCGGTTTCAGGACTAGATAGAATAAAAGTAGCTTCTTCTGCAAACTCATCCACCTGTACCGTTTCGCTTGCCTGTTCATTTTCATGAATCAAGCTTTCCGATTCTTTCAGTAGACCGCCATTTCTCAATTGCGTAAAAATGTTGGTGTAAATGGCCTGGAGCCCGCTACCATTAGAGGAATGATAAAATGCCCCTTTTGTTATTGATGCCACCGCAGATAGCGTAGAGGTATCGGCAGAACTGCCCAGCGATATGCTAAATATTCTTGCCCCTCTTGTTTTGGCTTGTTGGGCAGCAGTAATTGGGTTAACACCACTATTGTTTGATCCGTCGGATAATAAAATAATGACTTCACCACTGACCTTGGCACCCTGGCCAGTTATTTGCCCAAGAGAAGTCAATATACCGTCACCAATTGCTGTGCTTCCGCCCGAAGAAATTGTATCTATGCGACTTACAGCTGCTGCTTTAACAGTTCCAGCTGTATCTACGGCTGTCATTGGATAAAGGGTGTGCGCGCTTGAATTAAATTCCACGACCGAAATATGATCTGGAGCAATTGTGATTGTTTCCCCAAACCGGGTAAAGCTATGGGGCTCTTCAGCCAGCTTTACAAATCCTTTTGCCCCTAATTTGGCCAGGTTCATATTTGTAAATCCCATACTCCCTGAACTGTCAACAGTAACGACAAGTCGTTTAAGGGTGGGTATTATTTCAAAATCTATGTCCACAAAGCTGCCGGGCATCACGGTATCTGAAGCACCAGAAGGGACATCAGTAAAAACATTGACACCATTCCATTTAAAATCGGCTAACAATTCCCAAACACTTTTTTTGTATTTGATGTAATGTTTATTCATGTACCATCGATTACCGTTTTTAACGCCTTTCACAGTATTAAACACGGTGTCAAACTCGGTTCTGTCATTGTTAGGAGATACACCGCCACCGCCATCCATAATCGATGCTACGCTACTAGTGGGATCAATTGAGTAGATGTGGGGACTGTTATTTGTCTTACCTCTCAGGTCAGTCTCGATCCATGTGTCTTTTTTTGAAAAAGGGACGTAATACCCAAGATATTGATCATAGGCGCCAAACACATAATGCCCCATTTCATGCACAATACTAAAGTCGCCTTTATACCCGGTCAGACTTCTATGAGTATTTTGATAAAATTGCATTCTTTCACCAAGAACACCAAGCTTGGCAACGCCTGTGGCATAGGCCCCGCTACTACCTTGTGAAATCCAGATGTCGGCATTATCTTTCTGCGTTAGACTTCTCAGGTAAACCGTGACCTTGCCAATCCGTAACTGTCCGTTAGAAGCATTCCAAAGTCTTTTTGATGCCTCATTGAAAACTTCCTTCCAGGTTGGATTCGCTGTACCATCCAGCTTGTCTGTGGTTTCTTGATATGTAAACAATACATTTAAATCAATAGTTTTGTTGGTAGTATTTATTTTACCTGTACCAGCAAAGGCAGAATTAATAGATAATACCGCTATAATTATGAGAGTTGTGATTTTCATTGTCATTCCTTTAAAACAAAGATATTCTTATGTATCTATATTAAGGAACGTGCAAGGAATAACTTGAACAATTGACTTGCCTTTTTGTCCGTTTTCTTCGTTGTAGCAACAGTTACGTAGCCAGCTATGCGCCTGTTACTACGCCTTGAAGACGAACAATAATTCTGCGCCAATTGCCCAACTTATTCCGTGCGCGTTCCTAATTTATCAGCAGGATGCGATTAATAACTAGTACTCTTTCAATGTTGTAATGACAGGTATGACTTTAAAGCCCTCTCCAGCAGGAGAGGGCTAAAGTGGCTGTGAAAGTATTCAACATATTCCCCTTCTTTAGCAAAGAGGGGTTAGGGGATAACACTGCTTACTTAAGCATTAATATATTAATAAACAATGGCTTGCATATGTAGGCTGGGTTACGTTTTTTCGCTACGCTAAAAAATCTACCCCAAGCTACATTCTTAACTTATTGTTTATTATGCAATTACTCCTTAAGTAAGCAGTGTTAAGGTTAGGGGGGGTATATTTAAAAATAAGCCATACTATATCAATGGCTTATGTTTTTATAAAATCCCCCCTCAATCCCCCTTTTCTAAGGGGGAGGCTAAAAGAAGAATACTTTCACAGTCTCTAAAGTGCAGGAACCCGTCAATACAACATTGATGGACTACTAGAAGTAAATACGGATTGTATTACAAGGCTATTAACCAAACACAGGCTGCTAATAAGATTGGCGTATATCCACGCTGCATCTTGAGTGCCTCATTTATACAACTTTCAGTATGTTCATTGTCGTTTAATCCTGTTGCTTAAGGATTATATGCTTGTCTTTTTTATGTGTCAATTGTACATGTACCTTAGGTACAAAGTACAATTGACATTAAGAAGTAAACTTTCTGTGGATATAGATGTTTTTTTGCTATTTTTCATAGGGTTTTCAAAAGCTACAACGGCCAGGGTACTATTGCTAAGGCATATATGTTTTTTTATTGACCTCCTTAACTTTTTTCAGGATTATGCATATTTTGATTGTTGACGATCATCCTTTGGCTTTACAGGGCATGCGATTTTGTCTCGATTCAGCTGATTTTTCTGTCTCTACTGCTCATAGTTTTGAAGATGCACTTGAGGCCTTGAAATCATCGTTTGATGTTTTGTTGCTTGATTATCATTTAAGCGAGCATAATGCTTTTGAATTGCTGAATTTTAAAAATGTCTGCTTGCCTGAGCATGTTTTAATCATTTCAGGTATGTCTGATCCCGAAGATATAGCGCATTGCCTTGCCTTACCTTCTGTGTCTGCTTTTTTTTCCAAACAATCAGATTTGTCTGATTTGATTTCTGCGATTAAGATTTTGTCCCCGCTGGATAAGTCTTTATCCTGGGTATGGGATAATCATCTTCATACTTTTGTGCAGATTTCTGAGGCTTTTCCCGATCATGCCTTTTTAAGCCCAAAGGAGCGTGAGGTTTTTATGCTTTTGCGTAAGGGTTTGCAAGACAAACAGATTGCTGATGTACTTTGCCGCAGCATTCATACCATTCGCGTGCAAATCAGGGCAATTAAACGTAAACGTTCTATCATTCGTCGTCATGTTTAGCGCTTTTAATCCTGAGCTACAACTGTTTGTCGGTTTGCTTTTAGTTAATTATCTGTTGCCTGTTATCTGCCATTTTTTTCGCTTTCGGTTTGGTCTGGGACCTCTTTTTGCTGCTATGGGCGCGTTGACTTTTCTTTTTTGGCAAATGCGTTTACTGGGCTGGTGGCTGGTACAGGATGGATGGGTTTTTAATGTGGCTCATGTGGCTTTTATACCTGCTTTAATGTCTGCTCTGGTTTTTTGTTATGCCTTTGATGGTATCCGGGCCGCGCGCTCTTGCTGGCTAATTTTGATGTTGACTTCGGTTTTATCTATAGGTTTTGCCACTTTCCATCATCAATTAACGCTGTTTTCGCCTGTTCCTTCGATGTTTAATTTACCTCTGTCTTCTCATTATGCGGTGCTGGCTGCTGTTTTTATGGCTTCGACATTCACTCTTTTGTGTTATGAGTTACTATGCCGGCTTAATGATGTTTTTGCTTTGGTTTTTTCCATTTGTTTGAGCGCGTTTGTTTTTCTTTTTATGCAGTCTTGCCTTGAGTATGGCATTGACTCCGGATTGACAAATTTTGTCAATCATATTCCTGAGTTTTTGATTTGTCTTTTATTGTCGGGCTTTTTAACCGGTGTTTATGGTCTGTTTTGTCATTCTAAGCAGTTTTTTTTAGCTCCCAGACCCATGCTTAATATTTTATTATTCTGGCATAAGGCGGAAAGCAATTTATCTTCCGATGATATGTTGGAAGCTGGTTATATTATGTCTGAGTCCAGGCAGCTGAACCAACAATTATCTGAAACTCAACGCCTGCATGATTATCACGTTCGTCATAGCTCTTTTGCTATTGTCCATACTCGTGAAGATGGGCTTATTTTGTCGGGTAATACTGCCGCTGAGGCTTTGTTTAATCTTTCGGCGGATGACCTGGTCAATTCATCTATCTATAATTTTTTATCGTTAATGTCTCTTAATGACCTAGCCGAGGGACAGGTTGATACAGTCGTTGAGTTTGTCGATGCCGATAAGCATATATTCTGGCATCAATACACTGCTTTACCAGTTTATGATGCTTTAAATAAATGCTTTGAATACCAGGTCCTTATTAAGGATGTTACGCTCGCTCAACGCGCCCGGATCACCCAAAATATTGAACGTAATGTCCGTAATATCCACAGGACCAGCAAAATGCTGTCTCATGATATTTCCAATTTACTGTTAGGCATTGAGGGTTCTATTTATCAGACAAAACAGGCTTTTGGTCTTGCTGATAAAACCTTGTTTAATACTTGCTATGAAACCATTCTTACTGCTTTAAACCAGGGGCGGACATTGTTATCTCAGTTAAGCGGTGGTCAGCCTTTAGGTGCACCCAGGCTAGGTCCGTGCCATTTGCTTGGTTTAATTGATGATGCAGTTAAAATTGCTAAAGCGTCAGCTGATAGCAAACATATTGAGTTTGTGGTCTGCCATTCTTTAAATCCGTTGTTGCGGGTTGATTCTTCGCAAATAGTCAGGGTTTTTACTAATCTTCTTATTAATGCTGTCAGGGCCTCTGGCGAGAATTCACTTGTTTCTGTTGGGCTGAATCCTGATAAGAATGGTTTTGCTATTCATTTTATTGATCAGGGCGAGGGGATGAGTAAATCTCAGATTGAACATGCATTTGATCCCGCTTTCTCAACCAAGGGTAATGGACAAGGTGGCTTAGGTCTGGCCATTTCCTATTTGATTATAGATGCTCATGGGGGTTATCTGGTTTTATCGAATAATTCACCTGATTCCGGTATGACTGCTACTGTCTGGTTGCCTGACATATCTGATATTATTGATTCCAGTTTAACGGATTTACGTCTTTTACTGGCTTGTTCGGGTGATGGGCCGGTCAGTCATTTTGCTCATAAATTAGATGCATCTGGGATGGATTGGGTAGAATCACAAAATAGTGATGAGTTGGCTGTTATGCTTGAGGAAAACTGGGATATTTTACTTGTTTGGTCTGATTTTATTGAAGCTTACCCCATCTCCTCGTTATCAATTCCTTGTATTGTTGCATTTAGTGATGATTTTTCGATGAAAGTTCTGAAAGATGATAATGAACTAACAGGCAAGTTTTTAGACCTTTTTTGATATCTCTTTTCTGTAGACAAATTATTGCTGAGAGGAGGGGTGAAATTTATTATTCCACTTCGGAAAAGGGAGGGTTGAATTAGTATTCCTCCTGTGAGTATTTTTGACTGGGCAGAGAGCTTAACTCAAAAATCCAGAGAACATTTTCGCTGCCGCTATCATAAAGGGCGTTACCAGGTTCCCAGTTTAAGCATTATTAGGGATCTATTGGTTAGAGTCGA
>Ga0164315_10002882_pt1 | contig 13276 bp, 13 predicted proteins | sample GuaBasSedimGuay6_FD_113737 | JGI IMG/M metagenome (GOLD analysis project Ga0164315, IMG submission 113737) | Subseafloor sediment microbial communities from Guaymas Basin, Gulf of California, Mexico - Guay6, Core 4569-2, 0-3 cm | ecosystem: Environmental > Aquatic > Marine > Hydrothermal vents... | reverse complement strand
CCTGGCTTTTGTCTTCGATGCCGTGTCGCTACTGACTCTGGCCTGTGTCACCATTGCTTTCGCCCGTCGGCTCTTCTTCGCTCCTGATTATCTGGGCAATGAATATTCATCACCCCGTAGCGGCGAGGCGCTGCTGATTCTGGGCATGATTGCTACGTTGATGATCGCCTTCTTCCTGCTGCATGGAGCGCAGATCGCACTCGGCGAGGCTGCTGCCTCCCGGCCCATCTCGGCTCTGTTCGGCAAGGCTCTCGCTGGTCTTTCGGCCGCGTCTCTCGAGAGTGTGGCGCTTGCCTCCTGGTGGGCGCATGCCGTGGTGCTGCTGTTTTTTATGAACGTTTTGCCACGCAGCAAGCACATGCATATCCTCACTGCCATCCCCAATACCTATCTTTGCAGCCTTGAGCAGTCAAACACCCAGCCGCGCGAAAGCTTCGAGAAGGGGCAACGCTTCGGCGTCGGTGAAGTGGAACGTTTCAGCTGGAAGGACCTGCTCGACAGTCTGACCTGCACCGAGTGCGGTCGCTGCCAGGATGTTTGTCCGGCCCACATCACCGGCAAGCCGCTCAACCCGCGTCGCATTGTTCACGACATCAAGGTCAACCTGATGGCAAATGGCCCGACGCTGAAAGATGGGCAGCCGGGGAGCCTGCCGATGATTGCCGAGGAGCAAGGAGAAGGGACCAGTTCCGAAGAGGCGCTGTGGTCCTGTACCACCTGTGGTGCCTGCGTCAACGTCTGTCCGGTGCTGATCGAACAAATGCCCAAGATTATCAAGATGCGTCGACACCTGGTACAGGAGAAGGCCGAATTCCCCGAGGAGTTGCTCACTTTCTTCGAGAATGCCGAACAGCGCTCGAATCCATGGGGAATGGCGCCAGCTGATCGGGGTAAGTGGAGCAGCATGCTTGGCGAGCGGCCGTTCTCGGTGGACAAAACCGAATACCTCTTTTTCGTTGGCTGCGCCGGCGCCTTTGATACCCGCGCCAAACAGATTTCGGTGGCCCTGGCGACTATTATGGATCAGGCCGGTGTCACCTGGGGCATGCTCGGCAAGGAAGAGCTGTGCTGTGGCGATAGTCTGCGTCGACTTGGTAACGAGTACGTATTTGACAAGATGGCAAAAGCCAATGTCGAGATGTTTATCGAAAAAGGGGTCAGCAAGATTGTGACCTCCTGTCCGCACTGCTTCAGTACGCTGAAGAACGATTATCGTCAGTACGGTCTTGAACTCGAAGTGATTCACCATACCGAGCTAATTGAAAAGTTGATCCAGAACGGAAAGTTAAAACTGCCGCGCCATGCTGAGTTGGGCAAAACCATCTTCCATGACTCCTGCTATCTCGGTCGGCATAACGACACCTACAACGCCCCACGCAACGTGATCAAGGCGTCAACCGGCAAAGCCCCGGTAGAATTCGGTCGCAATCGTGAAAATGGCTTTTGCTGCGGCGCCGGCGGCGGTCGGATGTGGATGGAAGAGCTGACCGGAGACCGAATCAATCGCACTCGCGTAGCAGAGGCTCTGGAACAGAAACCTGATACGTTGTGTGTCAGTTGCCCTTACTGCATGACGATGATGGAGGACGGTCTGAAAGACCTGGGTGCTGAGCAGGTTCAGGTCAAGGATGTCGCCGAAATGGTTGCTGAGGCTTTGCGGTCGCAGCCGAAGGTCTGATTTGTGACCACCGTAATAACGGGTGGTTTCTGCTTATAACGTTGTATTTAAGAAAGGAGGCAAATCATGCATGAATTATTGAAAGGGTATACGGTAGAAACGGTAATACCGGTGGAGTCTGAAGAGATTGGCTCAATGGGTTTTGTTAATAATGTTAACTATTTCCGCTATTTCCAGTCAGCGATATTGGCTTATACCGAGAAGGTTGGGTACATAGATCACCTGGAAAAAACCGGTGAAGGCATTGTTGTCGGTTCAACAGACTGCAAATTCAAAACCCCTGTTGCCTATCCGGACATGCTGCATGTCGGTGCCCGAGCTACCAGTGTTAAGGACGATTCTTTTGTTCTTGAGTTTTGTCTGGTAAGTGAACAGAAAAACACGGTTGCGGCTGAAGGTAGCGGAGTTATTGTTGCGTATGATCGTAACAAACAGCAGAAAATGCTGATCCCGCAATTTCTTAAAGATAAAATATTGGAATCGAAAATTACTGCAGAATAAATTATACTTTGGATATTTGAGATCAGCACCTAAAGAGCTCAGTTGTTGGCTTTTGATGGCCACAAACGCCAAGGGGCTAATCTAGGAAGATTATCCTTATAAGGAGCCAGCAATGGAAAAGCTAACACGCGTTGAAGTTATGAAACGGGCAACTTTTATACGTAAGGACAATGATTACTACAATGACAAAAGAGGACTGGCTGTAGATGGAAGCACAAATTCTCACCACACTTGAAAATTCTGCACTCTGCATCCAGATTAACCGACCTGAGAAAAAGAATGCCCTGACCCCGGAGATGTACGCGTCACTTTCAGCTGCTATCAGGGCTGGGGATGCCGACGATAGGGTTCGGGTAATCATATTGCATGGAGTCGAAGATTGTTTTACCAGTGGTAACGACCTGGTGAACTTTCGCGATGGCCCCTCTCCAGATCGCGTCTACCCGCACAATCTTTATATCGATACACTCAGCCATATGCAGAAACCGGTGATCGCCGCTGTCAGCGGGATCGCCCTGGAGCTCGGCACTATCATGCTGTTTCACTGCGATTTTGTCTATGCTACCCTGGGAACCCTGTTCTCACTGCCCTTTGTCAGCTTGGGACTCTCCCCGGAAGGGGGGACCAGCTATATTCTTCCGCATCTGGTAGGCTATCAGAAGGCTGCGGAATTGATCCTGCTTGGGGAACAGTTTGATAGCCAGGTTGCTGAGCAAATCGGCCTGGTCAATGAAATTGTAACTGCAGAGAAATTGCTTGGCAAGGCCCTGGAAACTGCCGATAAACTCGCGGCGAAATCAACGGAGTCGATCCTCGCTGCCAAAGCCCTGCTCAAACGTGGGATGATTGATGGTGTGACTACCGCCATGTCGCGGGAACTAGATCTGTTCAATGAGCGATTAACAGCACATGAAGTTAAGACGTCAATCGGCCGTTTTTTTGACAGGTGACCGGAGGCTGTGAATTCATTGCACGCACAGTGGATGTTAATCTACCCTGGATTAATCCCCCACCGACATACAATTATCAGTGCAGGCGTGCGAGTACAGACGCCGCGACATTGCTCATCAGCGCGTGGCTTAACGCCTCGTCGTTTTCTGCCATCTCCCGTAGGGCGGCACCGTCTATATCCACCACTTTGATCGGCGTGGTTGCCAAGGCTGAGGAGGTGTATTTGTAGGGGGCGATCAGCGACGAGACACCGAAAATCGCTCCGGGTGCTATTGAGCATACCGTAGTATTGGTCCCATCCCCGCTGCTATAGAACAGTTCTACGGCACCTTCCAGCAGGAGCATCAGTTCGTTGGCAGTGTTATTTTCTTTGAAAAGAATGCTGTCCTTGGGGAAGGATTTCTCCTCGCAAATTGCTGCAACAGCCTCGATTTGCTCCTCTGTCAGTGAAGCGAAGAAGGGATAATGCCGAAAGATTTCTGATGAGATCATGTGCTTTTCCTTTTAAACCTTTAGAGTAGGGATTTGCTTCATTTAGACAGGCTGATTTTACCACTTAAAACCAGCTATCGTCAATGTTATTGCAGGATTTTACAGAGACCGGAATACAATTTGGGACATTTTTAACCTGACTAAGACCAGTTCTCTTCCTGTTGTTCGAATCCGGAATTATTTCGGCTTTGAGACCCATGAAATTTCTTTCAAAATAAGTACTTTCGCACGACGATGAGCACTCCTGAGAGGATAGCAAAACCTCCAAGGACCATGTTTGATATCAGGAAGGCGTAATCGTCTCCCCGATATTCGAATGCAGCCCACAGTCCACCGGCAATGACGCTCCCCAGTGCTTGCCCACTGACCCGGGCGATGGAGATAACACCGGAAGCGACCGTTTCTGTTTTTTCCGGAGCGTCAGACAAAACTGCCGCGTTGTTGGCTCCCTGAAAGAGGGCACGACCGAAGCCGATTCCGGCCAGACCAAGTGTTACTCTCCCTGTTATCCCCTGCAAGCAGGATGATATTGCCAATACTATGCTCCCCAGAAAACTGATTTTATCGAAGCCTTTCTTGTCGGAAAGATTCCCAGCCCACGGCCCGACAAATAACAACATTGCTGAAGGCAGGAGCAAAAAAAGCCCCACTTGGCTCGGAGTCATTCCCTCTGCCTCCAGATAGAAAGGCCAGAGCAGGTAGGTGCCGAACATGTGGACGTAATGGAAAAATGTTGCCAGGAGCGATAGAAGAAACCGTGGTGCTACGATCACCCGTGACAGGCTTTTTATAAAGCCAACCCCTGAAAGATCGCAAAGCTTTCTGGATAAGAAAAGGGCGAGCAGACCAAAAGGCAGGTTGACACAGAAAATACTGCGCCAGCCAAAGGTATCCACCATGAAGCCGCCCAGTGGTGGCCCGATAAGAGTCCCCGCTGCTGCAGCGCCGGCTACCATACCGAGAGCCCACCCTTTCTTTTCCGGAAAAGAAGCACTAACCAGCGCAAACACCAGACCGACAATGCCGGCACTGGCAACGCCCTGAATAAAACGCAGCGCGATAAGCGTGGAAAGATTCGGTGCGATGACCAGGAAAAGGGAAATGACGCTGAAGCAAAAGAGTGAGATTCGGTAAACTTTCAGAGTACCAAACTTCCCGGCTAATCCTGACAATGGAAGAAAGGCTAGGCTTGCCCCGACCAGGTATAATGAGACAACACCCTGAACCTCAGCGGCATCAGTATGAAATTCAGCGGCGAGGGAGGGGAGTACCAGATTCAGGGCGCTTGAGTCTACCGTGAAAAGGATAACACCGATAAGAATCGCAGCTAAACGCATGTCTATTCTGGAAAGATCGTACCGACTGAACATGAAGGTTCAAATCCTTTATAGGTTAAATCATTATGGAGGCTGTTTGTCTCCCGTAGCTTGATACGGGGTCGTTTACTGATGCTTCTTGAGCTTATTCTGCACCATCTGGTAATATTTAAACGTTTCGCTCATGCCGATCATTAGGGGGGTATAGTCAAAGTTCAACATTTGCTGCAATTTTGATCCGCTATAGACCAGATGCATATCCAGTGGGAATGGTAGCGGGATGCGATCTCTTTTGATTTCTTCGATCGATTTGCTAACCACCTTAATTTTTTTACCGGTGATTTCTTCCAGAACTTCAACAATTCTCGGATAAGATATCAGCTCATCAGATGAGAGGTTGAACTCCTGATTGAGCGCCTTTCCCTCGCCGATGCAGCGAATGATCATCTGTGCCATATCGACGACCCATATGAAGTTAAAGAGGGCCAGATCGAACTCGGGCAGCACAAAAGGCTTCCCGTCTCGCAAAAGATCGAAAAAATACTGTTCCCTGGGGGCATAGTTATAGAAGCCGTAAATGATCGCGGGTCTGAGAACAGTGTAGAAGATTTCACCGGACGTACATGCCTGGATCAATACCTGCTCAGCGCGCCATTTGTCATAACCATAATTCGCGATTTCCCCCAGTTCGGGTTGCGGTCTGGAGACCTTCGCCGCATCTTCTCTGATGGGCAAGTTCCAACTGTTTTCATAAATCGTGGTCGTGCTGATGAAAAGGTACTGCTTTATCTTCCCCGGTAGGTTGTTCAGCATTGTCACGATATGCGATGGAGTGTAGGCGCAAAAATCGACTACGGCGTCCCAGTCTTCTTCGGGAATGGCACTTCGGATCTGAGCGGGATCCTCCCGGTCGCCGCGGTGCTCAGTAACACCTTTGATGCCGAGACGGATGCGGCCCCGGTTGAACAGGTGGATATCGACATCTTTGTTCTTTACCAGCTCCTCGATAAAAACACGGCCAGCAAAATAACTCCCGCCGATCACCAGAATCTTTTTCATGAATTGCTCCGCGATGTGAGATAAAAGTTTATCCGGCCCAGACGTTCATATTACGCAGGGTTGGATCGACGATTTTTTCATGTATGACCGGACCGTGATCAACAAAAAACCTGCTGTTTGAATCACTCAGCCCTTCCTTCTGTAACTCCAGAATCACGGCTGCACAGATTTCATCTATGATCATTTTCTTTTGCTTGTAATCATTCAATATCATCATCGCCGAGACCTTCTCAAAGACGAATTCACCTAAAATCGGCAGCGTCTTGACACCTCGCATGAGCCATTTGTAGTAGGGTGCGTAGCTGTGGTTCAGCAGATACACCAGAGACATTACATCGGCACAAAACTTGGTTTCCGCATACTGTACGGCAAAGTAGTCTTTGCGCCACAGGCTACGGAGAAAGTTGTATTGCCCGGATTGCCCCACCACCATGCAACGCGCCGCAATCTTGACAAGCCGCACATCGTCGGGATAAAAGGCAAGGAGCTTTGCCCTGATCTTAGAGAACTCGCCGAGCGGATCATAAAACACCTTCCCCGAGGTACATACAGAAAGGTTGTCTCCATGGAGAGGCAACCAGTCGTAGAGCGTTTCCAGGGCGTTGGGCTGTCCAAGTAACCTCTGGTAAAAGGCACCTGTTTCGAACACTCCGACGCGATCATTACCCCATTCGCTTGGTTCGCGTTCAAAACCTGAAAACGTATTTGGCAGCTTATTATACGCTTCCATTAAAGAGCTGCCTATTTGATTGTAATCTGTCTTGGTGAGCCATAGGCAAAAGCCTGGACCCCAGTCGTGATCTCTGGAAAACTTGTCGTCAAACCCCAGGCAGTCAGATCCTAAACCGACCAAACCAGCGGCTATTCGGTCTTTATAATCCGGGAAGTGATCACATATCAGCGGCAAGCCGTGTGATATGAAATACTCTTCGGCCAGTTTCAGTCCGTTCAAGGTGAATTATCTCCAGGTTTAATGTTTTCAAGGTTTCAGAATCCCCGATATCGCTTTGACCGTTTCTACTTTTGATACGTTGTTCTCTCTACCTTCCCCTTTATAGGTCTTGCAGGGGGCGCTGTTTTGCTGACTTAAGATGCTAGCCCTTTCCCAACAGAAAAAGCTTTGGCCAGAAGCGGCCCAACTCCGTGATACCCCATGTGGGAAGTATCAAAGATCAGAGGTTTGATCTTCATTATGTCAAGCAACCCGTCTTCACCGCATACGTTTGGATCCGCCTTAACATCAATGATTTCGCCGATAAACTGGTCTTGTTGCCCCATCTCGATTGTTTGCAGCAGGCGGCATTCCAAGACCACCGGAAACTCCGCAGCATAGGGAGCATCCACCTGTTCACTTTTAACAAGAGTCAGTTCGTCAAGTGTGAATTTGTCCACGTCACGTCCAGAGACGACCCCAACGTAATCGGCCTCAGTCATCTTTGCCTCGCAGGCGATGCCGACTGTAAAGGCGTTGCGTTCAACGATGCTCGAATATGAATAGGTCTTCTTGCTGAGTGACACAGAAATGCAGGGTGGCTGAGAGCAACAGATGCCACCATAGGCAGCAGTCAGCAGGTTAGGTTTGCCTGTCGAATCGTAAGAGCCAACAATCAGAACCGGGGCAGGAAAAATCAATGGTTTTGCTCCAAGTGATTTTTTCACATTCATTCGCTTGTCTCCCTAAATGTTAGGTTAATACCAATGTTGCTCTGGATGAAGCCCTTTGATTTTAGCGAGAATCTTGGGGCCAGGGTCTCACACAGCATCTAAAATTTGTTTTCCCGCATTGTTGCGATCCTTTATCTTCTCTACAAAATCCGCGACAGCCTGCAGCACTGCAAGGGGCTGGTCTTTGTGCGCAGAGTGTCTACATTGGGGAAGTTTCAGGAGCTTGACATCCTTTACTTTACGATCGATGATGTCAATTTGCTGCATTGTGCCATATTCATCATCCGTACCCTGGATAGCCAGGATGGGGCACGAGATTGGGGGCAGGTATTCTTCAATATTCCAGTGCAGGAATTCAGGATTCAACCAGACATTAGCCCAGCCGTAGAATGCGGCATCCACATGAGCGTGATACCTGGAAAGCTTTTCACGCAGATCCGTGTTCAGATAAGCTTTTTGGGCGGCCATAATGCTGGTGACACTGATTTCTTCCAATAGAACGTGGGGCGCCATCAGAACCATGCCACTCAGATCACGCTGCGCTCCTCCGGCATGAATCAGGGCAATAGAACCGCCATCGCTATGGCCGAACAATATTGGTTTCTTTATGTTCAGCTGGTCCAGTACCTCTGGAAGAGCCTCCAGTGCCTCTTTATGCATGAAGTCAATGCCATAGTCCCTCCCGAGAGGGTCCGAATTGCCGTAATTGTGGCGTGAATATACCAACACTTCACAGCCGGTCGCATCAGCAACCTGCTGCGGAAAATCCCGCCACATGGCAATTGAACCAAGACCTTCGTGGAGCATGACAATAGTAGGTGCTAGAGCCTTAGTCCTTTTCGCCTGCAGGCAAACATATTCAATGCGTCGTGATTGAATAGTTAAAAAGTTCATGGTTTAAATCCTCATTTGAAGCTATGGCAAGTCAAGGCCGGATCAATACCTTCATCGCACCATCTGTTTTCTGGTGGAAAGTTGAAAAGGCCTTATCCACATCAGACAGCGAAAACGTGTGCGAAAAGTATTCCTGCGGATTGACCACGCCTCGTTCTATCAAGCGCAACGCCTCCCACATGTAGGGTTGAACGTTGGCAAAACCATTCATGTGCAGTGTGATGTCACGCAAAAACACGTCCGCAAGATTAAGGTTGAAAGTACTGTCGCAAAACACCCCCAGAGCGGCGACAGTTCCTCCAGGCCGGATCAGGTCGAGACTCATTTGCAGGGTTTCGGGATAGCCCACCATTTCGATTACCTTGTCGAACCCGCGGCCTGCCGTGAGTTGCAAGGTTTTTTCCTTCCAGCCGTCTTCAGCAGAATTGATGGTGACAGCACCTTTCTTCGCGGCGATTGCCAAACGATGAGGCACTTTATCGATGGCGACAACACGCCCCGTCCCTCTATGCAGAGCGATATCCAGAGTCATCAGGCCCGTTGGGCCGCAACCAATAACAGCTACGTTTTCACCCACTTGAATGTCGGCAAGATGATTGGCAATAACTGCGGTAGGCAGATTACACGAAAGCGACAGCGCAGCACCGTCTGCTATTTCATGAGGAACTTTCATGACGTGGCCATCTGCGTAGGGCAGGACAAGTGTTTCAGCGTGAGTTCCATTCAGGTCGCCGAACGGTACGCCAAAACCATAGACCGCTTTTTGTGAAGTCTCGCAATGTGCCGTCTGGCCCACCTCACACATATAGCAGTGGCCGCAGGATGCCGAGTAGCCCATACTCACGCGATCGCCCGGCTTGAAGCTGCCGACGGCCTTGCCCACATCCAGCACTTCACCCACGAGCTCGTGACCAGTTTGCGATTTCCCCCTTTCCATGAAGGCATCAAGCGCCCCGCGATACAGGTGTAAATCGGAACCACAGATCGATGTTGCCGTAACCTTGACCAGAATTTCATGGTCAGCGCGAATAACGGAATCGGGAATATTGGCGCAGCGAATATCCTCTGGTCCATAATAGATGGCAGCTTTCATTTATTTGTCTCCTGTAGAAATTAAATAGGTGTGAACGTCCTGTTCAAACATTTAATGCAAGATTTCTCTTGTTTGCTGTCAAGTGTTAACAACCACCCGCTTTCGGTTGGATACTGAACCCTGAACCCTGTTTGTTGACACCGTAGTTAAGGACCTGGCCTTTAGCCGCCACCTTTGTCATCGGATCCATCAGGATCGTGATGCCGTTGATCTCAAACTGCTGTTTTTCGTTTGGCTCATCCAGAGTCAGCCCCAGGCGGGGGGTGCCTCAATGAAAGCCCTGGAGATAAACTCTCGGCATTTTGCTGGACTGCTTGGCCAGGATTGGTTGCAGTGCATTTCGTGCTGCATCGGTTATTTCCATTGTTAAGTCCTTTTCCATCGACGGGCAAATATCACTAGAGATCAATGGGGCCGGTCTCTTTTACGATTCGTAATTAATGACATCTGCCGTTTCTGTGCCGGAAAATGCCCTCCTGTCTATGAGTGAGTTGAGCTTTTTACCCACATCAGCGTTAATGTATTTTTCCTGGCACTGCTGACATAAGATTGCCGGAAGATTCTTGACGACAATCATTTGGCCCTCATACCGGTAATAGTAATTTCCAACGGTGATCTCAACCAATTCTCCGCCACAAAAAAAACATGTGCCTATAGATTTTGTCATCTTGTCTTCTCCAGAGATGTTCCGCTCTGTTGGGCTTTTCCAAATAGGGAGCGCAGGGGGGTATGCAAAAAGAACAACCAGACAATGGTTGACATCTGCTGCGCACACAACATGGAGAGGTTTTCTGTTCGACTCCCCATAGACGAGGTAACTGGTCGCGCGTTTAGAGTTCCTGCGTTCTTCCAGGACTCTGCCGGTCATCAGCACGGTTTCGATGTCGTGGATAGAAAACTCACCGGTTACCAGCAACCTGATGACATGCTCAGAGAGGGTATATCGGGCTTTTTGCACCCGGCGGCCAAACCATTCCATTTCTTTGAATTCTTGAATTTTCTCAGTTTCCATACTCTGCCTCACCATTCTTTAGGTTTCCTAACACTCCCAGACCACTTTTCCGTCTATCAACGTAGCTATCGACTTTGTCCCGGTAATAGCTTCTTGGCTCATCGTCAGTGGATCGCGGTTCAAAACCACCATATCCGCAAGCATTCCAACCGCAATGGACCCTTTGGTTTGTTCCTCGCAGGAGGCATAGGCTCCTCCATGGGTATATGCCTTAAGGGCTTCCACAAAAGAGATCTTTTCGTGCGGAGACAGCAAAGCCCCACCTGACACCTTACGACTCACTGACGCAAGGATAGCGGAAAAGGGATTGGCCGAGGTGAGTGGGGAATCCGAACTGAACGCCAGGGGGATTCCACGATTCAGTAATGATTTCAATGGATACACCGATGCTAAATTTTCGCTCGAAAACTGCTCTAAATATCTGGGGCCGGTCTCATAGAACAAATTCGGTTGGGAGACGACTATAGCCCCACATTTCACAAGGTTCGGTAACAAAGCAGGAGGGCACACCGGGCAGTGTTCAAAACGTGGTCTGACACACGCTGAGGGCGCGTGCTCACGGATGAAGTCCAATGCTCGTAACGAAGCTTGCAGCAAGGAAACATCCGCGACGTGAAAAGCGAGTTGAAAACCAGCCAGGTATGCTTTAAGTGCGATGTCATTAAGCTCATCCTGTGGAGGACACGGGTTGCCAGTACTCTCATCCAGCGCGATCTTGACAGCTCCTAGACGCATGTACTCATCGCCATAACCGGTTTTCAATCCCTGTGCCTCGAATTCCTCCAGTGAGTCGACACCAGGCAACAACGTTAGTCGAGGTGCCAATTCGCCACGATCCTTGAAGCTTTTCATCGTCAGCCAATGCTGATAACTGTTCGACCAGCTTGTGTCCTGAAGTGAGGTGATCCCCAGTGAAAGATATTCTTTATTTGCTTGACGTAACCCTGCTTCAACCTCCTGTTCGGTCAACGGCGGGATTGAACTCGCCACAAGTTCGTTGTTCCCCGAGATTACACCCTCCGAAAGCTTGCTGCCGGAGCCTGGACTCGATGTGTCTTTTGTCACCCCACACAGCTTCAGTGCCATGCTGTTCAGCACGCAGTGCTGACCCGACCGTTCCAAAAGCAATACCGGCAAATCAGCCACAGCAGCGTCCAGATCCTGACTATTCGGAAAACGGCCTTCGACAATCTTCGAAAAATCACAATTTGCAGCTCGCAGCCACTGCCCGCGCTTGATGTCACGCGCCTTTTTCCGTAGTACCACCTGAAGATCAGCAATAGTGCATACCTTGGAGCAATCTGCATACAATCTCGTTACTGCGGAAGCGAATACGTGGCAATGGGCATCGTTGAATCCTGGGACCACAAGTCCGCCGCAACAGTCCATTTCTCGGGTTTCAGGGCCCTTCAGTTGTCCAAGTGCATCCGCAGTTCCTGCGTAAGTTATCTTGTTGCCCTTGACCGCGATCAGTTCTACGGGTTCACTTTGCTCTGCAAAGGTGACAGCATGAAGGTTCTTCAGAATCAGGTCTGCGGACATGCTCACCCCTGAGTTGCGTTATTCAGGCAGCTCTCTGCGTGTTCCAGGTCTCTGTATCCACTTGTTTGCACAAGGCGCAGCAAGGCTTCTACCGACAGGTTCCTGCCCTGATCTTCAGCATTCTTTACGTTCTCGTAGTAGAGATCTATGACCGGGTCTCCGTATGTTTCCAGCTCACTACTCAGGTATATGGAAAAATTACTGCCGTCTCCAGTTGGATCCGTACCGCGGCAGCAGCGCTCAAATAATGCAGGGAAGCGTTGTTGCAATTCGTGCTGCCACCGGTCATTTATTTCGATGATAGCACCAATAAGAGGGTTATCCGTCAGAGGGGGAATAAGGTTATCCATTCGAGCATACTTTTCTGTCAACAGGTTGCGGCCCTGCTTCTCGGCCTTCTGTAGTTGTTTTAGATAGGCTGACAGCATCTCTACGGTCCACATCTCGAATACACTTTTGCGAATAGCCCTGAATTTGTCCGGTGAACTCTGACATGACACAGGGTGGGTGCTCTTGACCTGCACGAACATATCCCACTCCAAATCCAGTATTTTGATGAAGAGTGAATCATTTTCCATCTCTGGTCTCCTTTCTCGTGAGTCTCTGCAATAGCCAAGGGGGATAAGTCTCCAGACAAAGTAGAGAAGGGCTGATTACCCCCTCGCAACCTGTCTTATAGTTTCTACATTCTCCAGGGTTAAGGCATCTTCAGGGCAGCTACAGACGCACAAGCCACATCCCTCGCACTCTTTAGTTATTTCCAGCTTTCCACCGACCAGCGCCAGTGCATTCCAGTTACATAATCCCTCGCACAAGCCGCATGCGACACACTTATCTCTATCCACGGAGACGTTTATCTGATCTCTTGTTTCTGAATATGTTGACAGGGCCTCGTCAAAACTTATTAATTTTTCAAATATAGCTCCTTTCATGTTATCGATGGAGCTGTAGCCCTTTGTATCCATATACGCCAATATCTCTTTTTTTATCTCATCGATAATCCCCAGGCCCTTTTCAAGGAACAGACCCTGTATCTGGACTGTGTTAGCCCCATACATGATGTATTCAATAAT
>Ga0164315_10002880_pt1 | contig 13281 bp, 10 predicted proteins | sample GuaBasSedimGuay6_FD_113737 | JGI IMG/M metagenome (GOLD analysis project Ga0164315, IMG submission 113737) | Subseafloor sediment microbial communities from Guaymas Basin, Gulf of California, Mexico - Guay6, Core 4569-2, 0-3 cm | ecosystem: Environmental > Aquatic > Marine > Hydrothermal vents... | reverse complement strand
TCATCATCGTTAACAATAATTAACCCAGCCAATCCAGAATAAACCTGCTTGGCCGTCAGTTCGTGCGTATGTGAGTGATACCAATACATTCCAGCACGATTAACTACCTCAAATTCATAAACGTAGCGATTTCCGCTATCAATCGCATACATCGGATGACCGTCCATCACTTGAGGAACATGCAGTCCATGCCAGTGAACAATGCATTGTTGCGGAATCTGGTTATTGAAATAGATGCGTACCTTTTGCCCTTTTTTGAAATTAAAAACTGGACCAAGATAGCTACCGGGAATCTCCTTTACACTGCCTTCAGGCCCTTTAAGTAAATTAGCATGAAATTTCCAGACAAGTGTCTTGGGGCCGTCATGGATTGGCACTCGAGCACTTTTGGCCGTTAAATCGATTTCAATATCGGGTTCAAAGTCGGAAGATGCAGCGCGTACTACGGTGCCGTGCTGAGCAAAAGAGAGGCCAGAAAAAGTTGATAGCGCACCAACACCCGCATAACCCAGAAACTGACGCCTCGAATAATCTCGATCAGCCATAGTAACCCCTCCAAATTTATTATATTAAGCTCACTATAAGAGAAATCTAATGCAACGTCACCAACCAAAATATGAAATAGCATTAACTGTTTAGTTATAAATTCACCTTCAAAGTTGTTTTGGGCAGATTTTTCTTCAGCCAGCGGTAATTCGCGCCTCCTTTTGTACAGATTTTCCCGCGAGAACAGTGAGGTGGCTTGCGCCGAATTTCTCTGGATGACGACAGGCCTTAACTCCTGTCAGTATTTTTTACAGTGCCATACGTGCAGACGTTGCAGTGTTTCTTTAATACAATGATTTATATTGATATTATTTAATATGGAACGAAGTATGCATGTTTTACATATCCCAATTACATCGAGTGTAAAAATGAAAGTGGAGCGGTATTTTCTCTTGTTGTTTTCACTGTTTTTTGTAATGCCTTCTGCGGCAGAAACTTCCGGTTCCGCAGCAGAAATAAACCGACTGGCTAGTCGATACGAAAGCGCTCAAGGTGTGGAACGTAACTATCCAAAAGCCTTTCAGTTGTATTGTATTTCTGCCGCCTTAGGTAATGTTGAAGCCAACTACAATCTTGGCTGGATGCACTTTAATGGCCGGGGCCTGAAATCCAATCACCCTGTAGCGGTTGGATGGTTTAAAAGAGCGGCCGGTTTGGGAGACACTTATGCAACCAATATGCTCGATCGCCTGGGGAACATTCCGGCAGAAAAGGACAGCGCCTGCCCCATCCCCCAGCAGTCTCGAAAATTAAATAAAAAGCAAATTGAGACGTGGGTGAGAATTATTTCCGCCTCACAAGAAATCGATCCAGCCCTCGTCCTTGCAGTTATTCAGACTGAATCAGCCTTTAAGATCAAAGCACACTCGGCCAAAAATGCCCAGGGTCTTATGCAATTAATCCCAAAAACGGCTCAACGGTTTGGCGTCAATAATAGCTGGGACCCAATTGAAAACATTCTTGGGGGAGTCACTTATATCCGCTGGCTTATGCAACACTTTGAAGGAAATGTAAAATTTGTTTTGGCCGCTTACAATGCTGGAGAAGGCGCCGTAAAGCGCTATAAGGGGATTCCTCCTTATCATGAGACCCAACAATATGTTAATAAAATAATGGCGCGTTACAAAAGGGAAAAACACCCGATACCACCGGTGTAATTCGGCAAAATGAGATTAAAATTCTGAGCGAATCTCTTCCAGCAGACCTACAGATGCATCCTCAACCATATCTAAAACGCGCTCAAAACCAAATTTTCCACCGTAATAAGGATCTGGGACGTTGACGTTATTCAGGTGAGGTGCAAACTCCAGAAAATAACGTAATTTCTGGCGATGATTATCAGGGCATCTTTTAAGTGCAGAAGAGTGATTCTTCTCATCCATTACCAAAACATAATCAAACCGCTCAAAATCCTCTTCAATCAGCCTTCTCGCGCGAAGATCACGAAGGTCGATGCCTCTTTCTAACGCCGCTTTCTGAGACCTGGGATCGGCTATCTCACCTTCGTGATAGGCATGTGTTCCCGCAGAATCAATCTTAATCTCAGCACCTAAACCTTGTTTGACAACTAGGTCTCGGAAAACGCCCTCTGCTGTTGGAGAGCGGCATATATTGCCCATACAAACGAATAGCACTTTTATCTGCCCCATTTAATCTCCAATAATATAGTCAATATAGGCGTTATCTGTTTACAACCCTACCAGATTCAGTCAGTGCAACAACATTGGCTGAATCCAGGGCAACAAATCTATAGTATAATCGGCAAGCCCTAAACAAGAAATAGCCGTGAATTCAAGTTCCAAGTGCAACCGAACGCCTTGTCTTGCAAAGCAGGGCAAAGGACGCGATTTATTATCTTAATCTGGAGTATTTTTCAGGATTTCTCTGAAGGCTCCTTAAATAACTGTCAAATAACAATCACGATGAAAATATTACTGAACATCTGTCTGCTAATGCTTATCCCTGTTTTGACAGGTTGTGGTTCGGAACCACCTGTAACAGCAAAACTAATCCGGCCTATCCCGGCGATTATAGTTGGTGAAACTCAGCAGATATCTGGGAGAAAGTTCCCGGGGAAAGCAAAGGCAACCCAGGAGGTAGATCTTTCCTTTGATGTTGGAGGCAAGCTTATCGAGCGACCTGTTGATATTGGTGATGTAGTCAAAAAAGGTGACGTTATTGCTCGCCTAGATCCGCGAGATTTTCTGGCTAGAGTCAAATCAACCAAGGCAGAACTGAAGAAAGCCAAACGAAATTTAGTACGCGTAAAGAAGTTAATCAAGGGCGGGAATATCTCTCAATTTGATTATGATCGTGTCGAGGCATCAGTTGATGTGGCTGCGGCTAATCTGGATATTGCACAAAAAGCACTATCGGACTCAGTAATCAAAGCGCCATTTGACGGTCACATTTCCAACCTGTATGCCGAAAATTATCAGGCAGTACTACCAAAAAAAGTCATCGCTCGTTTGCTCGACACGACCCAGGTTGAAATGGTGGTGCAATTCCCCGAAAACCTTATCAGCAAGGTTTCATACATCGATGATATTCATGTAACGTTCGACTCGTTTCCAGGCGTAGCATTGCCCGCAACCATCAAGGAAATTAGTAATGAGGCATCACAAACCACCCGTACTTATCCCGTCACATTGATTATGCCACAAGGTAACGGTATTAAAATCCTTCCAGGCATGGCCGGTAATGCAACGGGAAAAATGACAAAGCCCGGATCAACTGAAACTCCAGATAAGTTGGTTGTCCCGATTAGTGCGGTATTCACCCCCGACACCGAAAAACAGGACAGCGTCTGGGTTATCAACGAAAAAACAGGGAATGTACAATTGCGCGCAGTAGAAGTTGGCCAGCTGACACAATCAGGCATCCAGATTATTGATGGAGTACAAGCTGGTGAATGGATCGCCATCGCTGGTGTTCATACCTTAAGCGAAGGCCAAAAGGTTCGCATTGATTCCAGTATTGGAACGGAGTAAACCGATGAATCTTGCAAAGGCAGCGTTGGAATATAAGGCGGTTAGCTATTTTGTAACCTTCCTCTTGTTGGTTGTGGGGATTTTTGCATACTTTAATCTAGGGCAGCTTGAAGATCCTGAATTTAGCGTCAAGACAGCAGCAATTACTGTCAATTATCCAGGTGCCAGTGCGGAACAGGTCGAGCTAGAAGTCATCGACCTGATTGAGACGCAAATTCAGGAAATGATAGAATTAAAGCATATCTATTCCATGGCTCGTCCCGGTCAGGCAATTATTAAAGTCGACCTTAAAAACCATTATTGGTCAAATGATCTTCCACAGATATGGGATACTTTACGAAAAAAAATTACCGACATTGAGCACCTGCTACCACCGGGCGCAAGCAAACCTGTTGTTGGTGATGATTTTGGTTTTGTATTTGGCTTTTTACTCGGAGTTACTGCGGATGGCTACAGTTACGCCCGCTTAAATGAACATGTTAAAGCGCTCCGCAAAGAACTGAAAGTTATTCCCAATGTTGCTCGCGTCGATACATGGGGCGTGCAAAAACGTCAAATCTATATCGATGTCTCGCAATCCCAGTTATCACAAATCGGTTTAACCAAGGAAGACGTCGCCGCAACATTGCAGAAACAAAATATGGTGGTTGATGCCGGCTCGGTCGATTATCAGGGGCAGCGATTTCGCGTTGCACCCACCGGAGAATTCGTCTCTTCTTCGCAAATCGGTGACCTTGCCATTTCAGGTGTAACTGGGCAGGAGCGTGTCAAAGGCGGACATGGTGATGAACTGATCCGGGTGCGAGATATCGGCACTGTTAGAGAAGGTTATATCGAACCGCCACTACAGATGATGCGTATTAATGGATTACCTGCTATCGGTTTGCCCATCGCGCCAGCTGCCGGGGCTAACGTAGTTAAAGTTGGACTCGACATTGATAAACGTATCGCAGAACTACAATCAGCCTTACCTGTAGGAATTGAATTACACCGTATCTCATGGCAATCAGACCTGGTTGACGAATCGATTAGTGCATTTATGGTAAGCCTGATGCAGGCCATTGCCATCGTACTGGTCATCCTTGCGGTTAGTATGGGGCTTCGAGTAGGCATCATCATCGGCTTAACCGGGCTGGTGTTCGCCATCCTTGGCAGTTTCATCATCATGTCTATATGGGGGATTGACCTCCAGCGTGTTTCTCTCGGGGCATTAATTATTGCCATGGGCATGATGGTCGATAATGCTATCGTCGTGGTCGATGGTTTTGTAGTGCGCCTGAAAAAAGGTATGGACCGTAAAGCGGCTGCGATTGAAGCCGCTGCACAGCCGAGTATACCGTTGCTGGGTGCGACTATTGTTGCCTGTATGGCGTTTTATCCCATCTTTTCTTCAACTTATGATACTGGTGAGTATGCTTCCAGTCTTTTCCAGGTGGTTGCGATCGCATTGATTGTCAGCTGGTTACTCTCACAAACCATCACCCCGTTAGTCTGTGTGGACTTTTTACCTGACCCAAAAGGGGATGGAGGCGACCCCTACAACACCCGTTTTTACCAGCTATTCAGACGTTTACTCGGTTCATTTATCCGCTATCGAGCAATATTTCTAACCATGATGATCATCGCCCTGGGCGCATCAATTTATGGCTTCAAAGATGTCAAGCAGCTGTTTTTCCCCGACTCTTCACGAACTCAGTTCATGATTGACTACTGGGCCACAGAAGGTACGCGAATTCAGCAAACTTCATCCAGTTTAGAACTGATTGAAAAAGAGTTAGGCAGCTACGATGAGGTTACCACCGTGAGCAGTTTTATCGGTTCAGGACCTCCACGCTTTTATCTACCGGTCAATCCAGAAAGTGCTTATAGCTCTTATGCACAGATAATCATCAATATCGATACTTTGGCTAATGTTGAGGTAGCGATAAACAAGATAGAAAACTGGCTTGAGCAAAATAATCCGGGGCATATAGCACGAGTTCGAAAATACGCGGTTGGCGCGTGGGATGATTGGAAATTCGAGGCCCGCTTTAGCGGCCCAGCCAATGCTGATCCCGAAGTATTAAGAGAGCTGGCAAAACAGGGCATGGCGATTCTCCAAGCCAGCCCCTACAGCAAAGAAGTTCGTACTAACTGGCGCCAACGTAGCCGCGAAATGGTGGTTGAGTATAACCAGGAGCGTGCGCGCTGGGCGGGTATCTCTCGTGAAAATATTGCCCAAGCAACCAAACGAACTTTTGACGGCAATGTCATGGGGCTTTATCGTGAAAAAGATGAGTTGATCCCCATTGTGATACGCTCCGTAGAAGATGAACGGCAACGGGCTGCAACAGATCTTGCAGTTGTACAGGTTAACCCGGATCGTTCAACAGAGTCATTACCTCTATCACAGGTCATCGACGATACCTATTTAAAATGGAATGACAATATCATCTGGCGTTGGGATCGCCGACGTGCTATTTCTGTACAGGCATCACCGCATAATGTAACGGCTCCTGTATTAATGGCCGATGTAAAAGAGAAGTTTGAAGCGGTACCCTTACCGCCGGGTTATACCCTTGAGTGGGATGGTGAATATGATAGTGCCAAACAGTCTAGTGATGCGCTGCTTCCCGGCTTAGGCCCCGCTATTGCGATCATGCTATTAATCATCGTGGCATTGTCTAACGCCTATCGCCCCCCATTGATTATGATACTGGTAATACCGTTTGTAATGATCGGCATTACCCCGGGCCTGTTGATGATGGATGCGGCATTTGGCTTTATTGCACTACTCGGGATAATGAGTTTGGCGGGTATGATGATCAAGAACTCGGTCGTCCTTCTAGATCAGATCAATCTCAATATTGCTGCAGGCTTATCACCGTATAAAGCCACGATTGAAGCGGCTGTCGAACGTCTAAATCCTGTTGTCAACGCCGCTGCAACCACGGTATTTGGCATGATTCCACTGCTGGGCGACGTCTTCTGGTTTGCTCTGGCGGTAACGATTATGTTCGGCCTGGCATTTGGTACCCTGCTGACAATGTTACTGGTGCCTGTTCTCTATGCCACATTTTATCGACTGCATGCGCCGAAAGAGAACTAATCAAGGGAAGATGGTTCAAACAAAAGGCTCTCAACATCGAAATGCTGAGAGCCTTTGTTTTCTCTGTGAGTTGTTACTTCGTGAAAGGTTTTAGGACACCCAGGTCGCCAAAATCAACTCGCAGCTATAAACGATTACTCCTCTTCTTTCTGATCCTTTTTCAACATACGCTGACTGCCATGGAGAGTGAAACGAAGGCGGTTAGTCCCAGGTAGCGATAAGGCCGCACTATTTACCCGTCGTGCGCTTAGCGCCAGAGGGGAAATTACGTGGTATTTCACGCAAACAATTATTTATTATATTCAATATGGTATAGATTTATATTTGCGTGCCGCCCATACAAACAAAAAGTATCTTCATCTACTACTGATAAGCTTTAACTGTTTAAATAAAAAACTAACTCTTACCAGAGCCACCAGAGCCTGTTATATACGTCTATTTATAACAAAAAAGCCACGGTTAGCCCAGACCCTGCCACTACAAATAGTGGCAGTAAAGTTTTCATCCCTATGGTTGCGCCTCCTATAAACAGAGCGAGCAGCGCCTTGACCAAGGTATTGGAAACAGAGGCGATAACGATGCCTAAAACAGCAACATCTATAGACAACTCTGTACTGCTCATTCTAGATAGCGTCAAATTAATGGGGTCAACATCTGCGATACCAGACAAAGCAGCAAGCAAATAAATTCCCGTCTCACCAAAAAAATGTATTGCAGCATTGCCTAAAAGTGCCACAAGTACCAGTATGACACCAAAAATAAGTGCTGACTTTAGCGCTAAAGGATTGTTCATATGAGTCAGCTTATCGGGCTGATAATCGGTGTGCTGATGCCACATAACAGCTGCTAAAGAAAAGGTAAGCAACGCCATCACGGCCATTGGGTAAACGATAACCTCAAATAATGCAGGGTTAATCAACGTTGAGATCAATACAATACGTGGAAACATGGTTCCACATGCCACTAAAATTCCCGCTGCCAAAAGGCTATCCATTCCCTCATGTTTTTTAGCTAGACGCGAAAAGTGCAGTGTTAGTGCCGTAGATGAGAGCATTCCGGCAGCCAAGGCTGTTAGGATTACACCTTTATCTGGTCCGGCAATCTTCATAATGAAATAGCCAATAAAGGAAATACTAGCAATCAAAACAACCATCCACCATGTTTCGTATGGATTAAAAGCTTGCCAAGGACCATAACCCTGATCGGGAAGAATGGGTAAAAGCACAATGGAAATTAAAAGGAGCTGCAATGCAGCATGCAGCTCATGTACCTCTAAACGCCTCAACCAGCCATGCAAGACATCTTTAAATCTCAATAACAATGCGGTTATTACTGCTGCTGAAGCGGCAAGGTTTACGTGCCCTAATGTTGCTAGCGCCCCCAGTAAAAATGTTAACAGCATTGTGATGATGCTTGTGATACTAGCATCTCCTCTGGTGCGCCTCTGTATCACATACGCAACGGTCACCGCTCCCGCGAATCCCAGAAAAACAAAGCCAAATACGATTGCTCCAAGGTACTGAGATAGTAGCCCAGCACTCCCTCCTAGCAGGCCAGTTAGACCATATGTGCGCAGGCCAGCTACTCGCTCTCCCTCTTTTTCTTCACGCGATTTCCAGCCTCTCTCAATCCCGATCAAGAGACCTATTGCAAGCGCAGAAGCTAGTAGAATAATTTTTTCAGCATCTGCAAAATCGTTCAATAGATCGCTCCTTGAAGCTAAGCTGATTATTTAGGTTTTTCTGATGTTATAGAACTGAAAGCATCTATATTCGGCTCCCTCGTCTGTTTTTCTTTGCCAAAAGTAAGATCAGATTTTGGCAGTTTAACTACAAGCCAATAACCAATACTGATTGCGATAACCACCGAAGCAATACCCCAAAGGTAAGCAGGTTCTGTCTTATCCAAGTCTAAGATAATTACTTTCCGGGCAATAGCCATTAAAGCTGTTGCCATCACAATCTTAACGTGGATAACATCATCACGCAGGTAGACGGTGATGTTAATAAAGATTTCTATTGCAATTAATACCGCCATAAAAGCACCAAAGGTCGCCAACATATCGGTAATTGTCAAAATAAAACTGGGAGGTTGGATTAGCTTTTGATAAAGCGTCCAGGCAACATCTACAACCCCCATCACAATTACAAATACCATTAAGATGGCTAAAAATCGGACAGCCCAACGAATAATAACCTGTAGACTTACAATGAGTTGCTCATTCACTTCCATAACTCACCCTCTCTAAAACAACAGCTCTAACCTTTACGCAACCACGCGTCAACGCGCACCAGATCTTCTTCTGTATCAACGCCTGCCTCTGGCATTTCATCAATAACAGATACGGTGATCGCCTCCCCCTGCCAGAGAATCCTCAATTGTTCGAGTGACTCAATCTGCTCCAGTTCAGATTCTGGCCAACTGATATATCGTTTTAGAAAACCCGCTGTATAGGCATACATCCCAACATGTCGATAGTAAGTTGCTCGAATCTCTTTACGCTCTTTCGAAAAATTATCACGATCCCAAGGGATAGCAGCACGACTAAAGTAGAGCGCATAACCGGCATGATCAAGCACCACTTTGACGGCATTCGTATTGAATAGTTCATCGACTGAATCAATGGGGGTGCAGAGTGTCGCTATTCCTGCCTTTTCCTGAGCCGCCAAAGCATCAGCGCTCCGTTTGATTAAAGCAGGTGGAATGAGTGGCTCATCACCCTGTAAATTGACAACAATTTCAGAATCCTTCCAGCCCTTAATCGCTGCCACTTCGGCAATTCTTTCTGTTCCGCTATTATGGTTTTCCTGAGTCATAATTGACTCAACACCCGCCGCACTAACCGCTTCATAAATACGAAGGTCATCGGTCGCGACAATCACCTCCTCCGCACCTGCCTGCAAAGCTTTTTCACAGACATGTAGAATCATCGGCTTACCGGCTATCTCACGCAAAGGCTTTCCAGGAAGCCTTGTCGATGCATATCTAGCCGGGATAACGACCTTAAACGGTGCCATTTATTTCTCAAGCTCCTCAACTGAAAGCACTCTCGCTTCAGCCTCAAGCATCACCGGAATGTCATCTTGAACAGGAAAAGCCAAGCGGTCAAATTTACAAATAAGCTCGTCGTCCTCTTTTTTATAGATTAAAGAGCCTTTGCAAACTGGGCAAACCAGGATATCGAGTAGTTTATTATCCATATTTTCGTATCAACCTTTTATTAATGATGCCATATAGTACGGCCCCGTCACGGACCATTGTAACGAAATTTTCAATTCACCATAACGCCAGATGAAAGAGAAAATAGTGGTCCCTTGGTCATTAAGGCGTCTAATCAATCGCTAAACGCTATCTGCCCGTTTACGTAAGAGAATGGGCATGTAATAGACAGTGAAAATCGAAAAAGCTATGACCCATAAACTACTCGACAGGCTCAGCCAGTCCGTATAGAGCGAGGGCACAAGCAGAGGCATAATCACTCTGGAAAAAACAGCCAGGTTAATCATCACAAAAGCGATAGTGATTGAGCGGCTCGCGATAAGGGGGCGTCCTGTATGGCCCAGCGCAACTCTAGACATCATGCCTAGCGTAATCACACCAATCGCACCAACAGTGATTGAATGAAGTGCAAGCTGAGGAGGTGCGGCCTGATAACTGGCCAGCACATCCAGAACAATTCCAATTATCAACCAACTGTATCCAGTCAAAAGAACCCACAACAGCGGTAATTTTGAAATGCCTCGGCAGTACCAACCACTCATGCGAACAATATTAGAGAGAATCGCGATCCCCGCACAAAGAGTGAACAACAAAGTTTCATAGAAAAATGGCTTCAGGATCATCAGGCCAACAATACTAAAAAGTGAAAGTTTATCGACTATTGGCCAGGCCATAGGGTTCGAGCCAGGCAGCCCTCCACGTATAAAAAAAGGGAAAACACGACCGGCAATAATGACGATAAAAACCATCACCACACCGATCGTTAAATAAAGCGACTGGGTTACACCGCTCTCTGTATAGCCTAATACAGTCAGGTGAAAAAGCAGGTTGGCAGCGAACATCACGGCCAATAACAATAAAATAGGCAGGTTTTGTATTTTTCGTTGTGTCCATAAAGGCATTGCGAGATAGCTGATCAGAACGGGCAAAAACAGCAGATCAATCCCTGCGATAAGCTCAGCCGGCAACAAACCATTTGCAAAAGGAACCAGGCGTCCCAGCAGCCAGATAACCGCTAAGATCGCCAGCTTATTGCCGCTCGCAACGTCCATCCCCGTCCAGTTTCTAATCGCAGTTAGCAAAAAACCACTGAGCACGGCCAGTGCGTAGCCGAACAGCATCTCATGCGCATGCCAACCGACGGGACTATAGTAATTATCGGGAAAGATTCCGTGCCGAATAAAGCCTCCCCATATAAGGAGAAAGACAGCAGCGGACAATCCCGCCATCAAAAAGAAGGGACGAAAACCAATTGTTAATAACGGCTTAACTGCTTTATTCATTAACTTACCTTTGTTGTAACAGGTCAATTTCTCGCTGACTGAAGCCCGCTCTTTTACGGAGTTCAACATTGAGCGAGCCGGGGGCATTGCCCGGCATATACTTTGTGATTATCTCAAAATAAGCTGTTTCGGATTCCTGGCCAGCCAGATTACAGAGATAGCTAAACCAGCGAGACCCTGCCTCAACATGGCTCACCTCTTCTTCGAGAATAATCTTTAAAATGGCGACGCTTTCCTGATCGCCCACAGACTCCAGTTTCTGAATCATTCCTGGAGTGACATCCAACCCACGCGCCTCCATATAACGCGGAATCAATGCCATTCTTTCTAATATGGAATGGGCAGTCTTCTCAGCCATATCCCATAATCCACGATGAGCGGGGAGATCACCGTATTGTACCCCGTAATCTTCTAAACGCTTTTCGAGCAACTTAAAGTGGCGAACTTCATCATCTGCAATGCGCAACCAATCCAGATAATACTCAACCGGCATTCCTCTAAATCGGTATGCAGCATCCAGCGCCAGATTAATCGCATTAAATTCAATATGGGCGATAGCATGAAGCAAGGCAGCTCTGCCCGCTTCACCTTTAAAGCTTCTTTTCGGTAAAAATTTCAGATGAACGAGTTCTGGGCGCTCTGGAAAACCGACCTCCGCAGGCTTAATTATTTCTCCATCACGTGTGAGTTCACCAATCTGGTTTTGCGAACCAAAATGTTGATATGCCGCTTCAACTTTCGCTATCTTTTGTTGAACATCACAGCAGATCAAACAATCTTCAATTACTTTAAAAAAGTCCTCTATCATTTTGATTTTTAAAATATAAAATAAATAAAAAAGCCCCGATGAGAAATATTCACCGGGGCTTTTTTTTGTTAAAGCTGAATTAAGCGGAAACTCATTACCTTCCGCTTCAATGAAACTTATGCCCTATGGGTATAAAAGCAGCACTTACGCAGCAACTTCATCAACATTTACAGATTTAGCTTCTTCAACATATTCTTCAATCTGATCAAAGTTCAGATAGCGATAAGTCTCTGCTGCCATTGGCTCAATCTTCTGTGCATATTCCATATACTCATCAAAAGTAGGAATTTTACCCAGGATTGCGCCTACCGCCGCCAACTCTGCCGATGATAGATAAACATCAGCCCCTGTGCCTAAACGGTTAGGGAAGTTACGAGTCGAAGTCGACATGGCTGTTGAGTTATCAGCAATACGCGCCTGGTTACCCATACAGAGTGAACAACCTGGCATTTCTGTACGAGCGCCTGCTGTACCGAATACATTGTAAAGCCCTTCTGCAACCAGTTGAGCTTCATCCATTTTCGTTGGAGGCGTAACCCACATGCGAGTTGGCAATGAACCACCAAATTCTTTCAGCAAGTTAGCCGCCGCACGGAAGTGGCCAATGTTAGTCATGCAAGAACCAATGAAAACTTCATCAATTTTGGTACCGGCAACATCAGCCAGTGTTTTAACATCATCAGGATCGTTCGGGCAGGCCAGGATAGGCTCTTTAATCTCACTCATGTTGATTTCGATCACTTCTGCATACTCTGCATCAGCATCTGCTTCCATCAATTCAGGATTAGCCAACCACGCTTCCATCCCTTTGATACGACGTGCGATTGTTCTTGCATCGCCATAGCCTTCGGCAATCATCCACTTCAACATAGTAATGTTAGAGTTTAGATACTCAATGACAGGCTCTTTGTTTAGCTTGATTGAGCAACCTGCTGCAGAACGCTCAGCCGATGCATCAGACAACTCAAATGCCTGCTCAACTTTAAGATCAGGAAGCCCTTCAATCTCAAGAATTCGACCAGAGAAAGCATTGACCTTACCTTCTTTAGCAACGGTCAAAAGTCCCTGTTCGATCGCCTTTAGTGGAATCGCATTGACCAGATCACGCAAAGTGATACCCGGCTGCATTTCACCCGAGAAACGAACCAAAATCGATTCAGGCATATCCAGAGGCATCACACCTGTTGCCGCTGCGAAAGCGACCAGGCCAGAACCGGCTGGGAATGAGATACCGAGTGGGAAACGTGTATGTGAATCACCACCTGTACCCACGGTATCAGGAAGCAACATACGGTTTAACCATGAGTGGATGACACCATCACCCGGACGCAGTGAAACACCGCCACG
>Ga0164315_10002878_pt1 | contig 13287 bp, 4 predicted proteins | sample GuaBasSedimGuay6_FD_113737 | JGI IMG/M metagenome (GOLD analysis project Ga0164315, IMG submission 113737) | Subseafloor sediment microbial communities from Guaymas Basin, Gulf of California, Mexico - Guay6, Core 4569-2, 0-3 cm | ecosystem: Environmental > Aquatic > Marine > Hydrothermal vents >... | reverse complement strand
TCCTTTTTTGTCGGAAACCCTTATCAACAACAAACCTTTTACTTTTGTTTCTACGATGTATCTTTCTTCATTAACATCGTTTTTTGAATACATATTCTGCCCAAGCAAATTATAAATATCTATCCTGCTGATGATTGAACCGGTATAAAGCTGAACCGTGAACACAGAAGCAAAAGGATTTGGATAGACAGCAATTGAATTGATAAATTCGGGGATAAAATTGTTTTTGTCAAAATATAAAGCCCCAATATCAACCCTTGACCCATCGGGATCGGGAGGGCTTAAAGTATCGCCGGCATCTATACATGGTGAATTTTCCGACAATTGAAAATTATCTGCCATGGCATTTAAAAAATTTGGGGAACCAAAGAGGTTCCCTGTCCCGCTATGTAATGTTAAATCAGAAAGTGAGTACGAAATATCGATTTCCGAGTTGGGTTGCAAGGCATAATCATTAATACATTGCGAAAAAATTGTATTGACAACATTTGCTGTTCCACCAGAATTTGGTGTGTTTTCGTAATGAAAACATTTTATGCCTGTTTCGTTTTCATAAAGGGTGTTGTTTGTAATTGTGGCCATGGCACCGGAATGTACCTGTATTGCACCCTGGCAGTTTGCAAAAATATTTCTCCTTATATCTGCCACAGTGTTTTCCCCAATTGAAATGCCCATGCTTTCACAATTATAAAAACTGTTTCGTTCAATTATAATATCAGATGAATTGTCACCAATGTCGATACAATCATCTGTAATATCATAAAAAATATTGCCGGTAAATATCCCCGAAGGTATCCCATCGCAATCAATACAATCTTTTTTGTTATTTCCCTGGTTTCCATAAAACTGGTTACCGGTAAAAATTACATTTGCACTGTTCCCTGATATCAAATCGCCCATATCAAGATTGGATTCGTGGAAAATACAGTTTTCGATAAGGATATTTCCCCCAGCAGAAAACGAAATGGCTTTTTTACCTGAATATATTATTGTGTGTTTCAGATGGATATCCCCATTTTCTGATTTAATGTATTTCCAATAAATACCCTCATTTCCCTGGATAATTATTGGTTCATTTTCAGTTCCTGCAAAATCAATACTGCCATAAACCTTTAGTTTTACATTTCCCCCAAAGAAAACTTCAACCCCGGGTTCGCAATACAAAACCACCCCTGTTTCAACTGTAACATCATTTTCAAAATAATAGGGCGAGCATTCTTTCAGCAATATTGCATCTTCGGTAATAATTTGGGGGATATCGCAATCAACTTCAAACCTTGCATGTATGGTTTCATCTGAATCAAAAATATGGTAAATAGTATCGTTGTCGGAAATATTTTCCCAATCGATAAATTTATGGCCAGGGCGGGGCTTTGCAACAAGTTTTACTGGGATACCTTTAAAATATGTGTGGATGGAATCATTGTAAGGGATTAAAACATCTTCAATATAAACATCCCCTCCATGTGGGACCGATTTTTTCAATAAAACGGAAACCTGACCAGATAAACTAAAAGTACTGTCCAAACGGTGCAATAGGGAATCTTTTCTTTCCATTGCAAAATCTTTCATTATCTGAATGTAGATGTTCCAGTCCGATATTGACTGAATGCCTCCTTCTGGCCCCCACTTTTCGATATGAGAGGGCATTTCACTTTCAATATTGTTTTGCAGGCTGTCAATCAAGTTATCAATGTAACTTTTACGGAAAGTAACGTTTATGTGCGAGCAGCTTTGTTGTAAGAAATGGTTTCGGTAGTTGATGTTTTCCAGTAGTTTAACCAAGACCGGATCGGCATCATAGATCATTAAAAATATTTGCCGCCACGAATCCATATAAGCACGGTCCATATCATATAATAACCATTTAAAGCCATCAATAATACTATTCTCCCGCCATGCTTTAATGTTGTGCTTATAACTTCGGTTACCGGTATAAATTTGTGTGATGATATAATTTGTATAATCATCAATATCAAGATATTGAGCCACACCAGCAAAAACATCATCATCGCTCATGTCATTGATGTTCAGGTAATCCAATAATTCATAATATTTTTCATTGGTCCCGGCAAGAACTTCCACGCTCAGGCTCCAATAACCCAACTTCAACATATCAATGCTGTCCTTATCTATGCCATGGTTGTTCACAAGGTAATCTTCATTATATTTTTCGCGCATATTGAAAATGCCAAAGTATTCCCCATTAATGTACAGTACCGTGGGCTTATAGGCTTGGTAATCAATCTCCAGCTTTTGCTGTACAATGGTTTGCACAAACCCATCCTTGAACATTGTCTTGTTCCAATCGTCGCTGGAACTGCGCATGATAAACGATTCAAAAGAATCAACTTCTTTATCTTCAAATATTTGATATTGGATGGTATTATTTGCAAAAACGGCAAATGATTTTTGTGGAAGTTCAAAAGCCGTGGTGCCAAAAAGCCTGATGTCGTTATTTGTTTCAAATTTTAAATCATTGCTTTTGAAATATTGGATTTTTGAGGACCGCTCCCATAATATCCTTTTTTCAATTTCAAAATCGTTAAAAATCCCGATGCTGTCGCTCCACAAAAAATCAGGATCGATTATTAATGAAACAACCGGAAGTTGCTTTGTATTATCAATGAAATAAGAACAGGATTTCTCTTTCCCCGGTAGGAGGCCACCATAAGTTTTTGCCCTCACAACCGTGTTTTCAGTAAGGACAATAGGTTCTGTATAAATATTTGAATTTTCATCTGGATAACTACCATCGGTTGTATAATAAACCATGCTAGTGGCCGAAATACCGGTAATCACCAATTCGGTATCGGCAATATAAAACCCTGATGTTAAAGAAAAAGAAGGCTGGTTTTCTCTTTCATTTGAATAATATGCAGTAGTGTTATTTGCTGATAATGGGGTAGGTGCAGAAAAATATGCCAAGCCCGATGAAGCTTTCCCATAGGAGATATTTGTGAATTGATTGGGATATTCAATTAAATCTATCAAATTGGTATCGGGATCATATAAAGCGACCCATTCATTTCCTGAGCTCAGTTTGAAATTAGTATGGTGGCTATTGATCAAAGTATCCTCTTTATCGGCCCAAATAAGTAAAAAGCTGTTTGCCGCAATAAACGAGCCTGAAGGGAATTGCCATTTGGTTTTTTGTAATGTGTCGTCAGTTAAAAAACTTCCCGATAAAGTAATATTTGTAGAGGTATTATTATGGAGTTCTATCCAGTCGGTAAACTGATTGAAATCATTATCGCTGATTACATTGTTGTTTTTTGCACAAAACTCATTTATTAAAATATCTTGTGAAAACAATGGAATAGAGAAAACCAGGAATATGAAAGTAAAAATCTTTTTCATAAAGAAAAATGCCATTATAATGGTGGATTAATACACACAAAGGTATAAAATATAGATAATTATTTAGGAAATATAGTTGCATGGATGAATTGGGGTTTACGACAAATTTCCATTAGTTCAAGATTGTCTCTTTTCCTGTATTGCCCCAATCCCTAATGGGAGCCTGTAAAAGAGACAATTTTGAAGACCCCTAGGGGATTTAGGGGTTAAAAGGGAAATGTGTCGTATACCCATGATTTGGATTAATCCAATTGGCCATAAACTTCCATCAATTCTTCAGTTTTACTCTCTTTAAGAATATTCCAAAGGATACTTGAGGAAAATCCGTGGTGGGTATTGGTCAGGGCAATTATTGCCCTATTGTTTTTCATGTCGCGGATGTAAAAAGCACGAAAGCCTTTCCACCAACCAAAATGGTAAACCGTGCTGTCCATGTTGTCGCGTATCCTCCAGCCAAAGCCATAATTGTCTTTACGTCCACGGTGCCTGGGGCTGCCCGGGCTAAAAGCCTCTTCGAGCGATTTGTGGCTTACAAGGTTTCCGTTGTCCAATGCTGTATTATATTTATATAAATCTTCTACTGAAGCATAAACGCCTTTGTCGCCCATCACCCCGTTCAAATAGTAATCGCCCATCTTCCGGGCATATCTCCCCCCATGTTTATAACCGGGCACGCCTACCGGGATTTGATATGAAATTGTTGTATCGCCATTGAGGTTGTACACAAATGAGTTTGTCATCCCTAAAGGGTCAAATATTTTTTCTTTTACGTAAGCATCGAAAGTTTTTCCTGAAATACGTTCGACCACAGAGGCCAATAATGCGTAATTGGTATTGCAATAATGAAAACCATTGTTAGGTTTAAAATAGGGGTTTGGTTTGTGTTTTACAAATAAGGCAACTACTTCTTCATTGTTTATGGGTTTATGTGGATCCCAATATTTATCGGCCAGCGACATATACCTCGATAACCCCGAACGGTGGGTCAACAACAAACGCAGGCTAATTCCATAATATGGAAATTCGGGGATGAACTTCGTTATTGTATCATCAATATCCAATTTGCCTTCCTCTTTCAATATCATTATGGCAGTGGCCGTAAACATTTTTGAAACAGATGCTAGCTGGAAAGCGGATTCAATATTCAATGAGTCTTTTTTCCTGAAATCGGCATAACCATAAACACCCCTATAGATCTCTTCCCCATTGTCAATATATATTACCGTACCGTTAAAAACCCCCTTTTTATTTAGGCGTGAAAACCTTTTGTCCAATTCCTTTTTTTTGTTTTCAGCATAAATTTCATTTATGTTGAAGAACAAGCTATCAGGTGCAATATATTGAACAATAGCAGGCTCTGCCACAATTTCCTTTTTCTTGCCAAACACAAAAGCAAAATAGGAAACCAGTATAATTGCAATTATTATATAAGCCCTTTTGTCCATTAAAATTACCTTTTTGAAGAAAGCATAACGAAGATATATGGTTTACCAGTATATATAAAATTTAAAATAAAGTTTCAAAAGTAAACAAGTTTCCTTATTTGGGAGGCAAAAAAGATATTAATACTAACAATATTTTGTTCAAATCTATATAAATAACCAAAATCTACTTAACTATACCTAAGATGAATAGGAAAGCAAATATTCATGTCAGTATAGTTGTCAACCATGTATAAAGTTAAATTTGGTATTCTAATTTTAATAATTAATTTTGCCCTAAATATCATTCAGGTATTAACTTACTTAATTAACTAAACACTTATTAATCTATTAACAATTAATGCTTATCTCATGAAAAAACTTACTTATTTCCTTATTTTTAGTTTTCTATTTGGAAGTGCAACAAAAACTTTTGCTGATTATGAAATTAAACAATTAACTGGCAATTGGTCTTTTTGGACTTCCTCATGCCCGGTTCAATTAGCTCAATCATTTACAAGCCTTGGGGGTGGCGACCTTACAGAAATTGAGGTAAGGTCACGTGTTAACAGCTTAAACACTACATTAAGGATTTATCTAGGTGAAAGTGTGCTGCCGGCTGACGAAATTTATTCTCAGGCAGTTACATTTTCAAGTTATGGCCTAACAAATTTCACCTTAACAAACCCGGTTTCATTAATTGCCAATACTCAATATACTTTTGCTTTTGATGATGGTTGTGATAATGGAGGTTCAATATTAGGCGGTGGGGGAGATTTATATACAGGAGGATCAGCTTACCTTGGCCATTGGTGGGGATCTAGTGATTTTTATTTTATAATTTCAGTACAGTCCCCTTATGTTATCCCACATCAGTGGACAGGTATTTCTGATAGTGATTGGAACAACACAGCCAACTGGAATGATGGGGTAATTCCCGACAATACTGCCGATGTTATTATTGAAGATGGAATGCCAAACTATCCTATTATTGATAATATTGCAAATGCAAAATCAATAACACTTTCAATAGCGTCAAGTTTTACGGTAAATACGGGCGGATCGGTCAATGTATTGGAAGATATGGTTATTGGTTCAGGATGTTCATTTACCATGCACGATGGGAGTTGCAATATTTCAGGAAAGTTTATGACCCGTCAAAATTCAACTATATTAATAAACGATGGTGTATTGAATATGGATTATTGGGTAGAAGGAAATAGTTATTGGCGATATCCAAAAGGGAACATTACCCTTTCAGGGGGAAATATCAATGTGGCACAAGATGTATTGTTTTATTATGGTATGAACGGGGTAATGGATGGCCCTTTTTCACTTGTTGTAGGTGGTAATTTTGGAACTGTGGAGAACTATTGGACAACAGTTACAGATGGAACTATAACCCTTACAGGTACTGGCGGAAGTTCTCAATACCAGTGTTATTCCGATTCGTATTATCAACCAGACCGCAGGACATTGGTAGCACCCAATTTAAATATTGATGCATCAGGAATAGATTATTTCTTAAGCAATAAAAATGGTTCAAGTGATATGCATATAATCAATGATTTTAACCTAGTTAATGGAAATTTAACTACCATTAATAATACTTATTCTATTGATGATACTAGCGGATTAATAAGAGTGGATGGCAATTTGGCAATAGGGGCCGGTGCAACTTTTACGGCAATTAATACAGATACAACAAATACCATGATTTCTGGCAATTTTAGCATTGCTTCTGATGTCACATCAACAGGGTCATGGATTGACAATGAAAAGTTCACCGTTTCTGGTTCAACTTCCGTTGAAAGATACCTTACCGCAAATAACTGGCATTATGTTTCGCCTCCGGTTTCAGGGGCACAGACTGGTGATTTTGAAGATACATGGCTAAAAAGTTGGGATGAGTCCACAAATGATTGGAACCCTTATATTACAAATTTGACCGACCCGTTAAATGTGGGCGAAGGCTATGCATCCTGGGCTGGAAGTTCTACCGGTGATGTAAATGTGCAATATAATGGTGGGGTTTTAAATAGCAACAAATATCTTTTGTTACCTGTAACTGCTACTGATGCAAATATTGATATGGCAATTGGCGATGGTGAAGGTTGGAATTTTGTTGGAAACCCCTATCCTTCTGCTGTGATGTGGAACGGATGGCCAAATACAAATATTTCCCCCACGGTATATTTGTGGGATGGTTCCCAGGCCGGGCTTTATGGGAATTATTCAACCTGGAATTACAATTCCGGAACAGGTGTAAATAAGACCGATGGCAGGATTCCAGCAGGACAAGGGTTTATTGTAAAAGCAACAGGGTTCAGCCCAATGCTGTACATTAATAAAGATGACCTCTTCCATGATACACAAACTTTCTATAAAAAAGGTAATGACCCAAGTTACGATAAGGATGAAATGCAACTATTGGTTACCGGTAACGAAGTAGTTGCATTTGACAAAAATGCTGATATTATTATGGTTCAAGGTGAAAATGAATTTGAACACCAGCCTATTATCGATATGGTGAAAGGTATTGTCAAAAACAAACCAACAATTTCAGTTTCAGGCAGCAGTCCAGCCCTTGCCCCAGAATATCAATCATTGCGTTTGAAAGTGGAAGGAAACGACTATAGCGACGAAACCGTTGTTATGTTCGCTGATGGTGCAACCAATGGTTTTGACACTGATTATGATGCATATAAATTAGATGGCTATGAAGATGCACCTCAATTATTTTCAATTGTTGGCGACTTGAACCTTGCTGTAAACACACTATCTGAAATCACATCAGAATTGGTGGTTCCACTTGGGTTTAAAGTTGGGGTAAACGGAAGTTATACCATAACGGCATCTGGTTTAGAAAGCTTTAATAACAATTTACCTGTTTACCTTGAAGACCTTGCCAACAATGTTATTATTGACCTCAATAGCGTCCAAACATATACATTTGATGCACAACCCGGATCACCTGATCAACAGTTCCTGCTCCATTTCTCTGAGCTTGGAACATTGAATACCACAGAAATATTGTCTACCAATGAAGTGGAGATTTATTCGCATCTTCATAATGTATATGTAAAAGCGGCAGGAATTGAAAAAGGAGATGTTTTTGTTTATGATATTCTTGGAAAGCAAATCGACCACAGTAAATTAAGTGGAGAAAACTTACATAAAATCAGCCTTGAAAACCAATCGGGCCATTTTATTGTGAAATTTATTGGTGAAGGTTATTTCAAAACGAAAAAAATATATATTCAATAATAGAAAGTCAAATATATTGAATTGCAAGAATTTGTCCTCTCAATTGACAAATTCGAGCGCATAACAATAACAAAAGGGAGGATTTCTAAATCCTCCCTTTATTATTTTAGTATAAAACATAAGTAGTCAAAAACTTGATTATTCATATTCCTGCACTTCCAACTCCCCTTTAAGGACTAAGAATCCATTGGCAGCAAGTGCCTCCACATCGTTGATGCTTGGGTAAAGTGTGAAATTGGCGATACCGCCCAACCTTTTTTGGATTTTAGATAAAAAGCGATCGCTATGGAAAATATTTCCGGTAAGGATAATGGCATCCACCTTTTGCTTCAAAACTGCTGACATGGCGGCTATTTCTTTTGAAACCTGATAGGCACAGGCATCGGAAATAAAAATTGCTTTTTCATCACCTCCTTCTATCATTGCATTTATTTGATTTATATTGGCAGTGCCGAGATATGCAAAATAGCCCCCTTTTTGGGTTATCATTTCCATCACATCTTTTTCTGAATATTCCCCACTAAAACACAAACGGACAACATCCCCCAAAGGCAAAGAACCGGTCCGCTTAATCGAGAAAGCACCTTCGCCGTCAAAAGCATTGTTTACATCCACAACCCTTCCCTTGCGGTGTGCGGCCACGGAAATGCCGCCCATCCCGATTGTGGCAACTATTAAATTAACCTCCTCATATTTTTTATGGTTGGCCTTGGCATACCGCTTTGCAAAATATTTTTGGTTGAGGGCATGGAAAATGGATTTCCTTTCAAAAAGGGGATGTCCGCTTACCTTGGCAATATCATCCATTTCGTCCACCGAAACCGGGTCGGTCAAAATAGGTTTAGCTTTGATTTGTTTTGCCACTTCATAAGCTATCATTCCACCGAGGTTTGTATGATGGACACCTTCCAAACCTACTTTAAGGTCATTCACCATCTTTTCGTTCACCTCATATACACCGGCATTTAAAGGTTTCAGCAAACCTCCGCGGCCTACAATAATTTCTATCTCCCCAAAATCGGTATCGTTTTCGGTCAGCTCTTTCAAAATGGCTTCTGTCCGGTATTTCATCCGGGCTTCCATACCTTCATCTTTCAGGCTTTTCAGTTTTTCAACATCGTGTTTAATGTTTTTCAGGAACAATAAACTGGTCCCTTTGTAAAGAGCCACCTGTGTGGTTTTTGTTTCGGGGTAAATAACGAGAATGTCTTTGTTTATCATGATGATTCAATTAAAAAATATTCCTCAAATGTAATTCTTTTCTACTTTGCCACAAAGGTAAATCCTTTTGATGGTTGAGGTGCTTCACTTTCTGTTCTGGATAAAATGTTGGCTTATCCTGTTGCACCCAATATCGTTTTAATTATTGTTTTTCCCATTAGACTGATTATACCGCCCCGCTGGATATAAATTGGGTCTTCAAGTTTTTCCCAAAGTTCCCTGTTCATATATTCTTGTTTTACTTCTGATTTTACTTTTGGGACGGCACTATTTTTTAAATAGTTTTTATTCTCCCTATTGTCTGTAACCCTCTTTTTTATGTCATATCGTTTTGATATATCTTCACAAATTTCCTTGATTACAATTGCATCAGCTTTGCTGATTTGATATTTTTGCTCAATTTCAACCAAAGCATCTTCAATGGTTGTCTTTGGTGGGGATTGGCCGCCAATTCCCATTTTTAGGCCGGTAACTTTAGGCTCTTTTACTTTATGGATATTTACCCTTGAACCATGATATTTCACGGCTCCTTTAGTCAATTCAATATTCTTTAGCAATTGTACCAGTTCACTGGTTTTGCCTTTTTTCATTAAAGTGTAAGCCATTACCTCGGCAAATACAATGAAGTTGTTTACTTTGAGTTCAAGTACAAAAAACTGTGCTATGAAATAATAGAGGTTGACAAATCTATTCAATAGGCTGATATATTCTTTTTGCCCCTCTATTTTTGGTAGTTTTGATTTAAATATTTTTCTATAATCCTGATTGAGGTTGCTCAATAAAGCATCAGCGGTCGAATTGCGTTTTCCGGCTTCTTCCTCAGCATCCATATAAGCTTTAATGTAGGTGCCAATCTCTGGTTCGGTAAAAACTTCTTTGGCAATTATCTCTTTGTACAATTCGGGCAAGACATCCTTGTTTGGTTCTTTTTCTTTGTATGGCGAACCTTTTCGGTGTTTGTTAAATGCCTCAAATATCTTATTGGAATTATTGGTAAAATCAACCACCAAAATATCATCTTGCTCTTTATCTACATGTTTTCGGTTTAAGCGCGAAACGGTCTGGACAGCATTTACCCCATTCACCGCTTTATCCAAAAACATGGCAGAAAGCAAAGGTTGGTCAAAACCTGTTTGGAATTTATTGGCAACAATTAAAACCCTGTAATCTTCCAAATCAAAAACATCTTCAATGAGTTTGTTGTTATGGAGCGAGTTTAATTCATTGATTTTTATTTCTTCAATTGATTCATTCGTAATAGGATCAGTATAATCGCTAAATGCAAACAAAGTTTTATAACCGGCTTCTTTTTCTTGTAGGATAGTTTTAATGGTTTTATAATATTTTAAACCTGCTGGGCGCGAGGAAGCAACTATCATTGCTTTGCCCTTGCCATTTGCGGCATTCAAAACCTTTTCCTCAAATAACTTTATGATTACTCCTGATTTGTATTGAATCAACCCATCATCATTAAAAGCTATTGTTTTAAGTGCCTTGCTTACAACCCCGCTTGGAAAATCCTTACCGTCTTTTTGTTTTGGGACATAAGCCTTATTGAATGAGAGGTTATAAAGTGTTTCGTAGGAAATGATGTTTTGGGCCACATCGAGGATATACCCTTCCTTTATGGCCTCCTCCTCTGTATATGTGTCGAAGGGTCCACCAAAAAAAGAAACCGCTTTTGGTGTGGTGGTAGCTGTAAAGGCAACAAAAACCTGATTGCTTGTATTTAGCTTTTTTATTTTTTCTTCAATTTGGTTTTCCGTATCATCACCTTCTTCAAAGTCGGGTGTGTCCTGATTGTTGAAGTACTGCCTTTGCTTTAGGGCCATTTTGCCATCCTGCGAACGGTGGGCTTCATCGATCAGGAATGCGACCTTCCTGTTTTTTAATCCTGTTGCCGATTGCAGTTTATCCTGGATATGCCCAAACTTGTGGATGGTGGTAACGATTATTGCCCGGTTTTTATCTAAAAAATTTGCCAAATCGCCCGAACGTTTTGTGAAGTTTATTTTCGTGCCGAGATGGGTAAACTTTTCCAGATCGTCTTTTACGTTTTTGTCAAGGCTGCGACGGTCGGTAAGGATAATGACATTATCAAAAACCTTTTTGTTTTCATCGGAATACAAGCTATCCAACAAATCGGCCATCCATGCAATGGTAAGGGTTTTGCCCGAACCTGCAGAATGGTTTATCAAATACTTTTTGCCCAGGGTTTTGTTTTTGTTTACATGCCCCTTTACATCTTCGGCAAGCCGTTTACTTGCACGCAATTGATGATAACGGGGAAAGATAGTAAAAGATGGTGTTGTTAATATTTCACCGTGTTCTGTGATTTTTTCGTTGGCAGGGACAAATACCAGGTAATGCTCCAGGTATTTCACAATATTCTCTTTTGATAAGGCATTTCGGTACAGGTGTTCCACAGGATATTCCCCTTTTGTTTTTGCCTTGTTCACCAATTCGGCATTGAACCAACGGAAGTTTTTTTCGGAATTTGGATTTGTTGCCACCTTTATTTCGGTATTGCTAGATGCAATATATAGAAATGGCATTCTATATATTTCATTTTCAAGGTCGCGGTTCAGGAAACTGTTAAAAATGGCATCTTCGCATATCTGCCCTTCGTCTTCGTGTTTAAGTTCTATTACAATAATTGGCAAACCATTCAGCCAGATTACAATATCGATCCGCTCCTGTGTGAGTTTGTTATAATAATACTCTTTGGAAAAAGAGAAGATGTTTTTCTTGTAATTTTCTTTTTGCAACTTACTGGTTGCCGAGCGGGGCTTGGGTTTGTAAAGTTCAATGCCCGTGCCTTTAACCTCGATCCCATTGCGCATAATAAGCCAAAGTTGCTTTTTTGTGAGTTCTTCTTTAAGGGCCTTTATGATTTCACGGTCGGTATCGGCACCATAGTTTTCCTGTATGCCCGCATATTTATCGGGTTGGGTGGAAGCAATGAAAGAGATAAGGTGTTTCTCGATAATATGGTGTTCTTTATCGGTAAAATCGCTTTTACTTAAAGGGATGTATTTGTGCCCTTTTTCGAGGAATTTGCAAATATGGTCCCTAAATAAATTTTCTTTATTGCTTGGCATAGCTTACTTTTTCAATTTCTTAATCATCTTATCAAAATCAGATTCGTACAACGTATCCTGAACAACACGGTATTTCCCATATTCGTTTTCGGCTTTCAACTTTGCTTCCAACATGCTCACTTTGCCATGGTCAGTTAATATCGGTGCATCTGATAACTCTAAAAACTGCAACAAAAAACCTTCCCAATCTTTCATGTTCATCACTTTTCTGTTCATTGCCCTTGTTTCTGCCAAGTCAAGATAAGCATTTACTATTCGCGACAGGTTCTTTATATGTTCTTCGTTCAAATAGTTCTTCGCAATGCTCACATCGCTCTTTAGTATTTTGCCATCGGGTGCATATTTCCATGTTTTAAGGCCCATATAGATTTTTTTTGCATCGGCTTCGGTATAGATAATTTCGGCAGCAGTTTTACCTGTAATGGCCCAATGCAGTTTGTTTTGAACGCTTGCAAAAAAGTGCTTCGTGATTTCCGCTTTGCTGTCATAATCGGCCGAAAGCGCATAAATATCCGTGATTTTTTGGTAAAACCTCCTTTCGCTTAAACGGATTTCCCTCACCCTTTCGAGCATTTCATCGAAATAATCCTGCCCGAAGTGTTTTATTTGTTTTAGCCTTTCATCATCCATTGCAAAGCCTTTGATGATGTATTCGTGCAGGATCTCTGTTGCCCATTTACGGAACTCTATTGCCCGGTGCGAATTTACACGATAACCTACTGCAACAATAGCTTTCAGGTTGTAATATTTTATCTCTTTTTTTTGGGTTTTCCCTTCAATAGCACCGTGTTGAGTGGTATGTGCAAAATATGCACATACCGCTTTTTCTTCAAGTTCGCCCGAGTCAAATATCTTTATCAAATGTTTGGTAATTACACTCCTGTCTTTTTCGAAAAGAACAGAAAGCACCTTTTGGG
>Ga0164315_10002877_pt1 | contig 13288 bp, 11 predicted proteins | sample GuaBasSedimGuay6_FD_113737 | JGI IMG/M metagenome (GOLD analysis project Ga0164315, IMG submission 113737) | Subseafloor sediment microbial communities from Guaymas Basin, Gulf of California, Mexico - Guay6, Core 4569-2, 0-3 cm | ecosystem: Environmental > Aquatic > Marine > Hydrothermal vents... | reverse complement strand
GAATACATATCTATAAAATAGATACCGAGAAAGAGAAGGAACTTGCATCAGTTTTTGGAATTCAGAGCATTCCGGCCTTCCTTTTTGTTCCACAGACAGGCAAACCAACCATGAGCAATGGCATTGCCCAGACAGATGAGGAGACCAAGGCCATGTTCAAGAAAATGATTGATGAAATTCTGCTCGGCGAAGGAGCCAGCTGAAAAGATAGTTAGTTAGGTAGGTAGTTAGTTTAGTTTGGAAGTTGAAGATCAGGGTGTCCCACAAGGGCACCCTTTTCTTTTGTCACAGATGTCTCGTCCTGATTATCATACCAATCCGAATTCTTTCATCAGTTCATTATACCTGGGTTCATCAGGAATCCTGGTCTTTTTTATGGGAGCCGCTTTATAATACAGGAGCACACTATCATGTTCAATACAGGCTGTTTTGATCCAATCAAATGCAAGGTCCGGTTCTCCCCTGTATATGTGTATCATGTAAAAGCAAGTAGCGGGAAGATATCCCGACTTTCTGTCTTTTTTTAATTTTTCAAAGAGTTTATCTGCCATATCTCTCTTTCTTAATGCATAACAGGCACCAGCAAGTCCAGCTACTGCAACGGGAGCACTATCGGAAAGCTCAATCGCTTTTTCAAAGCATGAAAGCGCCTTTTTGAACCTCATCTTTTTCGCATAGACTTGCGCAAGCCAAGTGTAGGCTTCCGTATAACCTGGATTCATAGAAATAACTGATAGGAACTCCTTTTTTGCCTGATTGAACTTAGATCCATAGATGTAGGCAATCCCTGCCTGGGTATTTATTTTACAGGAAATAGGATCAAGTTGCTGGGCTCTCTGCCCTTCAGCAATAGCTGCATCATGGCGCTCCGTAAGAAAAAGCAGGTATGAATAGTAGGAGTGAATCAGGGCTGAGCCCGGATTTAATTGCAGTGCTTTCTTGAAGTCAAGTTCTGCTTCCTTAAAATCCCAATGATAATAGGTATTGATTAATCCCCTCACAGCATATGCCTCACCAAGGGAACTGTCTAATTCTAATGCCCTGGAAACCAGCTCCTCGGCTTTGGGAAAGGCCTCGGTTGGCGGAACACCTCCCCAGATTGTACTATACCAGCATAGTACCGCCTGTCCCACATAAACAAGTGGAAACATCGGCTCTTCCCTGAGTGCCTGATCATAGTATGTAGTCGCTTTGTCAAGTCCCTTTTTAGTTAATAATTGAGCGTGATAATTACCTTTCAGGTATTTAGTATAAACCTCTTTACATACTGTATGACGTTTCATCAGGGATTTCCGCTCTTGCCCTAAAAGATTCACCTTTAGCGCCTCGGCAATTTCAGAAGCGATTTCATCTTGTATCGCAAACATATCATCAACAGTTCGATCGTAGTTGTTGGACCAGATGTGAGAACCATCAACAGCATTAACAAGCTGGGCGGTGATTCGCAGATGATTGCCATCCTTCCTGATACTCCCTTCAAGGAGCGTCTCCACATTAAGTTTCTCCCCAATTTCACGCATATCTACCTGCTTATCCTTGAAAGCAAATGCCGAGGTACGTGCAATCACCTTCAGACTGCCAATTTGTGTAAGTACATTGATAATTTCCTCCGAGATTCCTTCACAAAAATAGTCCTGGTCCTTCAGGGCGCTCATGTCCTTAAAAGGCAGTACAGCGATGGAATTGTCGTAATTATAAATGCCATCAATGGGCTTTCGTCTTTCGGTCTTCTTTATTCCTTTCAGGCTTATATCATAAATCCATGAATAGATTAATGCAAAAGGGAATCCAATCACAAGTAATAGTATGACCATTGTAGGTGTCCAATCCGGTAGCAGCAAGGATTCATACACGTTGCCGACCAGTTCAACGATTACAAACGCAGCCGTAGCATATACAACGATTACATGAATGACTCGGCGCCTTTTTAGTTCCTGCCAGAACTGCGATAGTTTGCTGGAATCTCTGGGCCTTGGAGGCATTTTGGGGTGCAGTTGGTTATCTGCAAGTTACCACCTTATGGTATATGAGTCAAATTAGCCCTTTTTATGGTCTGGTACAAAAGTGAAAGACCGCCTCAAATCACATGAGACGGTCTTATTATTTTCTACTAAGTACTGGGTACCAGGCACTATTTTACCAAGCAAGGCCCAAACCGATCCCCAGGTACTGGAGGGGTGGACCATCCGATGTTTCAAAGCCATGCATATAACGTATCTTGGCCGCAAGAGAGGTTTGATATCCAATCGGGAAAGTCATACCTACCTCCGGGGCCAATGCAAATTGCCAGTAATCACCAACAAATGCAACGGTTCCGATCTCCCTGCGGGTTTCCTGCCATAAAGTTCCTACTCCCATAGTGCCCATGACTGTCGCACCGGAGCCCAGTAAATTCTGAACCCATGAAAACCTGGCCAACAAAGGAATGGTATTTATATACCTGACCTGGGTTCCATGCAAAAGTGCATTGTCTCTTTCATAATAACTATCCGATTCCTTTTCAAGGAAAGTGCTCCAGGAAAACCCCATTCCAACTGCAAAATGGTCACCTACCATACGGTCAAAATCCAGCGCAAGACCTCTCCAGCTTACCTGGTCGGTAAATTCTTTAGTTTCACCCAAGGGAATGCCAATATCATATGTAAATTTCCAGATCACCTCCTGTGCACTCAGCGTAAGTGCAGAGAACACCAATGTGAGAATAACTATTTTCTTTTTCATAATTGTCAGATATTATTGTTTCAAATAGGGTGATTGTATAAATAACTGCTCGATCTCTTCGCCAATCCTTACATTAGTTGTAGCACTAGTACCAGTCAGTAACCCATTTACTATACCGGTCCAGACTATTCCCTTTCGATTCTCAATTGGCTGCTCAGCAGCATCCGTATCCCACATATCGACAATTAATGAGCCGGTGGTATAAGAACTGTAACCTCCATATCCGTACCAGGGGTAACCGTACCAGGGATATCCTCCGTAATAATAGGAAGTAGAATATCCCATGCCATACCAACCCCAACCATACCAGCCCCAATAATAAGGATAGTAGCTATAGTAATAATAGTATTCAGCGGAAGTTGCACTTACAGCCAATAGCAGATCAGGCCTGTTCGTGATTGAATCGGGATTTTCAATTTCAATATATCCCATCTCTTCCATATTTATACTGAGCTGAGCTAAAATGAACTCATCGCTATCTCGGCTAAGATTTGGGTCATCTTCCTCATCTTCACCATAGACATGAACGATTGTATCGATTATAGAGAATGTAGTGTATTGAGAAAAATCTGTGTCTTCTACGAAATTTGCAGTAGGTGTTATCGCAACATCATATTCATCCACATAATCGATCTTATTCGGATAACAACCCGTGAGGCTATAGATCAGTGGAAGAACCAAAATCGCAATTAATAATTTGGAGTGTTTCATATGCTTAAAAATTAATAAGAAAATTTTCTTTTTTTAATAAACCAATCTCCATGAGATTTGTTCGAGTGCAAAGGTATTAAAATATCAAAAATGCTCGTTGTCTTTCTTTCCAGACCTAAATTATGGCATAAACAACTGCATTTCAAACTATATTATTTTAAATTTAAACCAATAAAGATACCTTTGTTGTGCTAAAAAAAAATGAAGATGCGACACGAAAAATCACATACCAAAATTATTGCCACCATAGGACCCATTACCAGGAACAAAGAGATCCTGGAAAAGCTCATCAATGAGGGTGTGGACGTATTACGGGTAAACCTCTCCCACGACACTCACGAAGAACACCTGAAAACCATTACATACATCAAGGAACTCAACGAAGAGCTGGGATCCAATGTGGCGATCCTGGGCGATCTCCAGGGCCCCAAGCTACGTGTGGGGAATATGGAAAACGATAAGGTGCTACTGGAAGACGGGCAGGAGTTCTCTTTTGTGACCACTCCCTGTACAGGTACCACCGAGAAAGCCTACCTGAGTTATGAACGTCTGCCTTCCGATGTCGCCATAGGCGAAAGAATCCTGGTGGATGATGGAAAGTTGATTCTTGAAGTTACGGGATCCAACAAAACAGACAGCGTTACATGTAAAGTTATTGCAGGCGGTCCCCTGGGCAGTAAGAAGGGGGTGAACCTTCCGCATACCAAAATTTCCCAACCAAGTCTGACTGAAAAGGATATCAAGGATGCAATGTTTTTACTGGAACACCAGGTAGACTGGCTGGCCCTCTCCTTTGTTAGAAAGGAACAGGATATCCTGGATCTTCGAAAGATCATCGATGAACATCCCGGTGATGCAAGGGTCATAGCAAAAATTGAAAAACCGGAAGCTCTTGAAGAGATTGAAGGCATCATCAGTGCTTCTGATGCCGTGATGGTGGCCCGTGGGGATCTGGGCGTGGAAGTCGAATTCCATAAGGTCCCCCTGATCCAGAAGGACATCATCAAGAGATGTCACAGAAAATCAAAACCGGTAATTGTGGCCACACAGATGATGGAGAGCATGATCACCAATCCAACTCCAACGCGGGCCGAGGCCAATGATGTGGCCAATGCGGTGCTGGACGGAGCCGATTCGGTAATGCTAAGCGGTGAGACCTCCGTAGGTAAATATCCCGTTGAGACCGTGCGAAACATGCAATTGATCATCGACTCCACTGAAACCGAGGAGTATATTTATAACAAAGGACATGTATCGCCCCCCGGAGCAAAAAACTTTCTTGCCGATTCCATATGCCGCAGCGCGGTTCAGCTTGCCGAACAGGTGAATGCAGCAGCTATAGTCACCCTTACCCATTCAGGATTTACTGCCATCAGAATCAGTTCACACCGGCCTAAGGCTCCTATTCTCACCTTTACCATGAACAGGGATGTGCTTACCGATCTGTCTCTTGTATGGGGTGTAAGGACTTACTACTTTGAAGAGTGCAATGATATCAACGAATATATCGCTTATACAGAGGAATTCCTGGTCAGTCAGAACCTGCTGAAAAAAGGGGACCTGGTGGTCCATGTGGGTAGCATTCCCATCCTGGAGAAAGGAAAAACCAATATGTTGAAACTGACCCGGGTAAGCTGACAAGGCTTGGAACCTGGGATTAATATATGGATCGCCCGGGCTGAGGCGACCTGGTTGGATGAGCTGTATAACATTGCAAAAGCGCTTTTTCACGATAATTCGCTTCCCTCCCATGATCACACCCATCACATGCGGGTATGGAACCTGTGCAAGGTCTTGCTAAAAGAGATAGCCAGCTTCAATTCCAGAATGGATCAATCCCTGGTTGAAGGGGTATTGATCGCTGCATTCTTCCACGATCTGGGCATGGCAACTTCCACTCGCGAAGATCATGGAATGCTTGGAAGTGAGCTATGCATATCCTGGTTCGGGCAAACAGGAAGAGTTTGGCCAGAACGTAAAGAGGAGATCCTGAGGGCCATTGAACTACACGACAGGAAGGATGTGCAGATATTTACGTCCTTCAGCCCGGAAACTCCTCCTGAAATTCTGACTTTCCTGTCTGTGGCAGATGATCTGAAGCCCTGGGCATCATCGGAGTATATCGCTATGCCGAGATATATCTGAAGCGGGGCATCCCCCTTGAGGAGCTTGGGACACGGATCCTGGCGAATGTAAAAACCAGGTTTGAACATCTCTCGGATGGATGCCGGCTATGCGACCGCCTGCTTGAAAAATACAGGCAGCAATTTGAGGATTTATGCTTATTTTTTGAACAATATAACTTACAGCTCCAAGCTGTTTCGCAAACAGATTCTGTAAATACCGGTCCCCTGGGTGTGATTAACTATATTCGCAAGCATGGTCTGGATACAACTGAACTGCAAGGTGCAGACAGCACGGTAAGCGACTACTTTAAAAAACTGGAAAATGAACTGGCTCAAGCACGATTATAGCTATCTCCTTCGCCTTCTGGTCACCGGAGTCATCCTGTTTGCAGGGTTCATCCTGCCGGTCAGTGGACAGGTAGCATTGAGATATGCTTCCAATGAAACACTTACCTGGCAGGAGGCCATTGATATGTACCAATGGCTGGATGAACAGTATGAAGATGCCAGGCTGCTGGAAGTAGGATGGACCGATGCCGGCAGACCCCTTCACCTCTTTGTTATTGACAGGGGTCGTCAATTTTCACCGCAAGAGATTCGTGAATCTGGGAAAAGCATCCTTTTTATCAACAACGGGATCCACCCGGGTGAGCCCTGCGGTGTTGATGCAAGCCTGAAACTGGCCAGCGATCTCCTGTCGGGCAAAGACAGCTGTGCCCACTACCTCGATCATACTGTCATAGCCATTGTCCCCATTTTCAACGTGGGTGGTGCCCTCATGCGCGGATCGTTTCACCGGGCCAACCAGAACGGTCCGGTAGAGCATGGATTCCGGGGCAATGCACGAAACCTGGACCTGAACCGTGATTTTATCAAGCTTGATTCCAGAAATACCCAATCGCTGGTACCTCTTTTGAGAAGCTGGGATCCTGATATATTTGTGGATACACATACCTCCAATGGGTCGGACTATCCCTATACCATCACCCTGATCAATAGCCATGCCCAGCGCCACGAACCTTCACAGGCCAGGTTCCTCGATTCCACCCTCCTGCCCTTTCTATTCGAAGGGATGGATCGCTCCCCCTATCTGATGAGCCCTTATGTCTGGAGTTATAAACGAACGCCCGACCAGGGGATCATTGCATTTATGGACTATCCCAGGTACACTTCGGGATATGTCAGCCTATACAATACCCTTGCCTTTACCGTAGAGACGCATATGTTCAAATCTTTTGAAGACAGGGTGCTTTCCACCTGGTACCTGTTAAGGGAAACCCTCCGGTTCAGCGGACTTTACGGAAGTGCTTTAGCAGAGGTGAAGAGAGCCGCATGGCAGGAGAAGATGATGCGTCAGGAATTTACCCTTCAGTGGAAACTGGATACCTCCAGGTCCGACCTGATCAACTTTAGTGGTTATGAGGTGAAACAAAGAAAAAGCAAAGTCACCGGACAACAGAACTACTATTTCGACAGAAGTGCTCCATGGGAAAAGGAGATCCCCTACTACAAGTACTTTAAGCCCATAATAACCGCCTCTGTGCCTGAATACTATATCGTTCCCTCAGCATGGAGGCAAGTGGTGGAACGTCTTCAACTGAACGGGGTAAAAATGGAGCAGCTGAGTTCCGACAGCATCATGGAGCTGGATATCTATTATATAGAAAGTTATAAGACTGTGGATCAGCCCTACAACGGGCACTACCGGCATTATGGTGTAGAGACCCGAGAACTAAGGGAGAAGGTCCAAGTCCTGGCAGGTGATTGGATCATTCCAAGCAAACAACAGGCCATTGAATACCTGGTACAGACCCTCGAACCGAAAGGCTATGATTCCTTTTTCAGCTGGAATTTTTTCGATGAGATACTTTTCAGAAATGAATACTTTTCTCCCTACATCTTTGAGGAGACTGCTGAGGATCTGCTTAAAAATGATCCGGAGTTAAAAAAGGAGTTTAAGGAGAAGAAGAAAGAGGATAGTAAGTTTGCTGAAAATGGCTATCAGCAACTCAGATTTATCTACGAACGGTCTCCATGGTCAGAGTCTACATATATGCGCTACCCGGTATACAGACTGAATCGCTGATGTATAAATTTTTAACTATTTTTGCTCCCCTTATGAAGAAGCTATTCCTTTCAGGGGCCCTGCTGGTCTTTGTTGTAATTCACGTCCTGGCGGCTGTTAGTCTGGAGGATTTTTTAAACCGGAAAGAGGTAAAAGTAGTCCGGACCCTGCAAAACGAATCCACCTTTGAAGGTATCCTGGAGTTGATGATCGAGCAGCCCATAGATCACCGCAATCCAGATGGTGAAACTTTTGCACAGCGTGTCTATATATCCCATGTAGACCCAGAGCAACCGGTGGTTTTAATTACAGAAGGATATGATGCAAAATACTATTATACCTCTGAAATCACAGCTCAATTACGATGTAACCAGCTTATGGTAGAGCACCGGTACTTTGGCAAGAGCAAGCCTGATAGTATCAACTGGGATTACCTGGATACCTGGCAGGCCGCCTCGGATCATCACCGGATCGTCACCATGTTCAAAGAATTTTACACCGGGCAATGGATCTCCACCGGTATTAGTAAAGGGGGACAAACCGTGATGTACCATAGTTTTTATTATCCAGATGATGTGGATATAAGAATTCCCTATGTGGCTCCACTAAACTATGGACTGGAAGATGAACGGATTTACACCTTTCTTGATCAGGTGGGAAGCCCGAAGGAACGCAGGAAAGTGAAAAAATTTCAGAAGCTTGCCCTGAAAAATCAGGTGGAATACCTGGATGCTTTCAAAGCCCTGTCTGATAAAAAAGGCTATACCTACGAACTGGTTGGCGGCATTGAGAAGGCTTATGAATATTGTGTTCTTGAGTATTCATTTGCTTACTGGCAGTGGGGATATGTCCCTTCGAACAAAATTCCCGGAAAGCTTGCTCTGGCAGAAGATATCATCCAACATATGAATCGTGTGGCTGGCTTCGACTACTTTTCGGATCAGTCTATTGTGGAATACAGGCCCTTTTTCTACCAGGCGCTTACTGAGATGGGCTACTATGGATATGATCTGGATGCCTTTGGGAAATATCTGCAGCATGTGGACAATCCCATCTTCACCTTCACCATACCTGAAAGAGTTGATCTAAGCTTTAATGATGAACTTTCGGTGGAGATACAGCAATACATGAGTGAGGAAGCTGAGAATTACATTTTCATATACGGCGAATACGACACCTGGTCAGCTACAGCAGTCACTTCCATTGGCGACAGTAATTCAAAAATATTCTTCAAGGAAGGCGGATCGCACCGGACCCGGATCTCTAACATGCCCGAAGAGCAGAAAAAAGAAGTGTACACGACCCTGGATTCCTTCCTCCACTAATTCAACTGTATCTTTCTATAGCAGATTCGTATTCGGTCAGGAAGCTATCCATGGAGAAATATCGACCATGTGCCGGGTAAAAGGTCTTGACCGGCAGCTCACGTATATACTTCCAACTATTGACCAAAGCATTCAGGTCCTCGGCAAAGGGTGGGAAGTGCTGCTTATTCTCCACACCAAACAGGGTATCCCCGGCAATAAGCTCTCCACCCTCCATTAAAACCACCATCGATCCAAAGGTGTGCCCCGGGGCATGTATCACCTTTCCCGGAAAACCGAAGGCCTCCAGATCAAAACTTTCATCCACCAGGAGGTCCGGTTCTGCTCCGGGAAAATTCATCAGTCTCCCGGCAAAAATCCGGCCCACCCCCACCAGCAGCTTTGCCTTCCAGCGTGTTCCTGAGGGTATGGGTGAGTAGCCCTTTCTAAGTCTTTCTGCCTCGGAGCTATGGACCATCACTTTGCAAACGGTCAGTTCCTTCAAACGCCCTGCCGATCCTGCATGATCGAAGTGCGAGTGGGTAAGCACAAGCAACTTTAGCATTGCCGGCTCCAGTCCCAATCGTTGCAAAGTTTCCAGTATCTTTTCTTCTGAACCGCTGCTTCCAGAGTCAACCAGGATTGCCTCTCCTGGCCTGTAAATCAGGTAGGAAGACACATTCGCCAGTCCGATCCGGTGAATCTTATAGCTGGTTCTTGACATTATTTTACAGGGAAGTCCATCAATTTATCCCCTTCCAGGTAAGCCTCAAGGCGATCGTTGATTGCCACCGGGCCCACTCCTGCCGGAGTGCCTGTATAGATCAGATCACCGGTCTTCAGGGTCATAAAACGGGATACATAGGCAATGATTTTCTCAAAACTAAAGATCATCAGGGACGTATTGCCATCCTGAACGGTCTTCCCGTTCACATCCAGCCTGAAGCTTAAGTTGTGGATATCTCCGTATTTATCCAGGGGGTGAAATTCGCTGATAGGTGCCGAGTAATCGAAACCTTTGGCAATTTCCCAGGGCAGACCTTTCTTTTTCTGTTCCGCCTGCAGGTCACGGGCTGTAAAATCAATGCCAAGGGCGACCTCGTTATAATAGCGGTGGGCATACTGCTCCTCAATACTCCTGCCCAACCTGTTGATCCGGATCACCACCTCAAGTTCGTGATGTACATCCTTGGAGAATTCGGGATAAAAAAAGGGACGGTTGGATATAACCAGTGCAGAGTCCGGTTTCAAAAAGAAAACCGGCTTGTCGGGAACTTCATTGTTCAACTCCCGGGCGTGAGCAACATAATTCCTCCCGATGCATATGATCTTCATAAGGCTATTTCTTAATGGAACTCAGCTTTATGCTGGTAAGTACTTTCTTGGTATAGAGTGGGAAATCTCCCCTCATCATCCAACCATAATAGCCAGGATCTCTATCAAGTACTTCGCTGACAGGTGTGCCTTTGTATTTCCCAAAGTTGAACACTTCCACATCATCCTCATTATAAATTATCCTGCCTGCAAAATCCACATTGCGGTTGTGGGCCGAGAATTCGGCTAGTTTCCCAATGTCATTCTCGAGGTTGGAATAGCGGTCCAGCTGGGCCTGCAGAACTTCATAGGTGGCTCGGGTATCGGCTTCGGCCGAATGGGCATTTTCCAGCTCTTTATTTGCGAAAAACTTGTAGGCCGCTGATAAGGTCCGGGGTTCCATCTTCATGAATATCACCTGTACATCTACAAATTTTCTTCTTTTCAGATCTATGTCCACACCCGACCTGAGAAACTCCTCCGCCAGCAGGGGTATATCAAATCTCACCGAGTTATATCCCCCCAGATCACATCCTTCAAAATCCCTGGCAATACTTTTTGCCACCTCGTTAAAGGTGGGTGCATCTTTCACATCCTCATTGCTTATGCCATGAATGGCAACTACCTTTTCAGGAATAGGCATTTCGGGATTCAAACGCAGTGTTTTAGTGCTTTCATTTCCGTTCAGATCTACCTTTAGATAGGAGATCTCAACAATTCTATCCGATGCTATATTAATTCCGGTGGTCTCGAGATCGAAAAAAATAATTGGATTCTTCAGTTTCAGCCTCATGCGCTAAGCATTTATCATCATAGGCATCAGGAGCATCAGGGTATCTTCGTTCTCATTCTCAGTTGTAGAAGGCAGCAGGATTCCGGCTCGTGTGGGATCGCTCATTTCCAGAACCACATCGTCTGAGGCCAGGTTGGCCAGAATCTCAATCAGGAAAGTAGATTTAAAACCAATTTCCATGTCCTCTCCTTCATACTGACAACTGAGTCGTTCTGTAGCAGAAATTGAGAAATCAATATCCTGGGCTGAGATATTTAACTGATTTCCAGTGAGGCTTAGCTTCACCAGGTTACTGGCCTGGTTAGAGAAGACCGACACACGTTTCAGTGTATTGTAGAAGGCCAGCCTGTCTATACTCATTTTGTAAGGATTATCACTTGGTATCACCGAGTTATAGCTTGGGTAATTGCCTTCAACAAGCCTGCATACCAGTTTGTAGTTGGTCAGGGTAAAAGAGGCATTCCGGTCATCAAACTCCAGAACCACCTTGTTCTCCTCCCTGGGTAAAATATTCTTCAAAAGGGATGCTGGCTTCTTTGGAAGGATAAAGCTTGAAGCACTCCCGGCAGCTGCATCTGTACGCTTGTAACGTACCAGTTTGTGAGCATCAGATGCCACAAATGTAATGTCATCGGGAGACAGCTCCATATAGATTCCATTCATGACCGGTCGTAGTTCATCGTCGGCAGTGGCAAACAGCGACTTGCTGATCCCGGATAAAAGCACTTCCTGTTCAAGTTCCAGGGTCTGCTTTTGGTCATCCTTAATAACCGGCATCTGTGGAAACTCAGCTCCATTCTGGCCCGGGATAGAAAATTTTCCACTCTCGCTTTGAATCACTACCATCAGGTTGTCGGGGTTGACTTCAAAATTGAGGGGTAATTCGGGAAACTCCTTGAGTGTATCGGTCAGCAAGCGTGCAGGGATTGCCACAGCACCCGAACCATCCGTATTGTCGAGCTGGATATGTGTAACCAGAGTCGATTCCAGATCGGATGAGGTAATCTCCAGAATTCCATCTTCGAGCGAAAAAAGGAAATTATCTAAAATGGGGAGTGTGTTCTTATTGGATATCACACGACTGATGGCCTGTAGATGACCCAACAGTTCCATACTGGATACAACAAATTTCATGTGCTAAGGCTTTTATTTAATAAGTCAATTAACCATCAATTATACGAAAAAAAATCGTTAAAGCCTCAGCTACTTTTCCCCAAAATAATGGGATAGACCACGCATTAGAACATCCAGGTAGATGTAGTTAACAAACAAGGCATCCTGCTCATCATTGTAAAGAACCAGGGCACGGAATAGATCGGCTTTCGAACCCGGGAAAGTATGGTACGAAAACACCTGCAGAGAGTAATGCTCTCCGCTGTAGGATGTCACGCCAATAGTCGCCATCTTCTTCGGAATAGTATCAGCTACCAGGAGTGAATCAGCTACCAGGAGTAAATCAGCTACCAGGAGAGAATCAATTAGCAGGAGAGAATCGGCCGTTATGCCTGCCCGCTGCTCATACCTGATTGAGGTGAAATAGGAGAACAAGAGTTTCGTGCTAAGCTCATTGGCTGCACCATCGGGCAGGATGGTGCTGTCATTGAGCGGATCGCATGTAATAAGTCCTTCCGGATCCTGGCTAAAACGAAAGGCCTCCCCGGAAGCCAGGTCAATCTCTATGGAAGATATATCTGACGGCCGCAAATCTATGAGCAGGTGTTCGCGGTAATGATCAGGAGTGGCAGAAAAGACCCGGTCAAGATCCAGATCCGGGTATCCCGGTAGTGCCACGTAATAAGCTCTTTCGGACGGGATTGGATGTAAGAGGAATTTACCCGACATCGTTTTTAGTCCGTAGGCGAGCATAAGCTTATCACCTTTGAAGAAGGTGATTTCCCTGTTGTCTTCCTGCGTACCCACAGATTCCTTAAATTCTTCATAAGCCAGGATGGACCCCACCTCCAGCCTGCTGGCAGCGATCAACAAGTTTTCTACAGCCACCGGACTAACCGGTTCTGAACCAAACAGATACCAGCCTGCATCGCTCCTGATGAGCTCAGTAGTGTTATAGGAATCGACCAGTACTACACGGTCCACCTCCTCCATGTTTTTGAGAGCTATACTTCTGCTTCCCGGCTCCCGCAGCTGTAATGGATCAGCCAGCAGGATCAACAACAACACTGCCAGAATCACGATGAAGAAGACCAGTATCGATCGGCGGTTCTGCATATCAACGGGTATATCTCCTTCTCCT